>Ga0136644_10003511_pt1 | contig 11738 bp, 11 predicted proteins | sample C_130820_EF_Meta_FD_94780 | JGI IMG/M metagenome (GOLD analysis project Ga0136644, IMG submission 94780) | Freshwater microbial communities from Lake Croche, Canada to study carbon cycling - C_130820_EF_MetaG (v2) (version 2) | ecosystem: Environmental > Aquatic > Freshwater > Lake | place...
CCGCATCGAGCTTTTCGCGCGCGACCTTCGCGTCGGCGGGTCTGGGCGGCTGGCCATGATCGGCAACCCGACCCTGGTCACCAACCTGGTGCCGCCTGCCATCGCGCGTTTCCGCGACGCCTTTCCGACCGCGCGCATCCGCCTGCAGACCGCCGTCTTCAGCGGCGAGATGGCAGACCGCGTGGTCCGCCGCGAATTCGACCTCGGGCTGGGCTATGGCCCGAACCAGGATCTGCACAGCGGGACAGAGGTGATCGGGCGCTCACGCATCGGCATCGCGCTGCGCCGGTCGCATCGGCTCGCGCGGCGCCGACGCATCGGGGCGCGGGACCTGGCGGACCAGCCGCTGATCAGCTTCGGCGCGGGATCGCCGATCCGCCTGCTGGCCGAGGCCGTCTTCGCCGATGCGGGCTGCGCGCTGCATCCTGCGATCGAGGCGAGCTTCTCGGCCGCCGGCTGTGCGCTGGCGCGGCAGGGCGCGGGGCTGGCCATCGTGGACATGCTGGTGGCGCGCGAGATGACCGGCGAGGACCTCGCGCTGATCCCGCTCGACACCGACCGGCGCATCGAGTTCCGGCTGATCCATCCCGAGAACCGCGCGCCATCCCAGCTGGCCGAGACCTTCGCGGCGCTGCTGCGCGATGTCGCGCGCGCGCATGAGGCAGCTTTTCCATAGACCGTACTTATACCAACCTGAATTCATACGATTTGCTGATATCGGCGCCCACCTGACTAGACTGGGAACTCAGCACCCGGGTCGCGGGGACAAGACAGGAGGAATCGGCGGCGACCGCGCGCAGAGCGGCGCTTCCGGAATCGCGTCATGAAGGTTCAGCTCAAGCAGTCCCTGTGCGACGGGTTCGGCACCTGCGCGAAGCACGCGCCGGAGGTCTTCGCACTCGACGAATGGGGCTATGCCTCGGTCATCGGCGACGGCGCGGTGCCTGCCGGGGCCGAGGACCGCACGCGACGCGCCATCGTGGACTGCCCAGTCAACGCGATCATCGAAATCGTCGAGGAGCCGCCAAAGGCTGCGGCTGAATAAGAACAAGACGTGCGCGCCGCGATCCAGGACGCGGCGGTGCGGCAGGTCGAGTGGGAGGAACCAGGAATGAACGCGATCACGCTCCGGCGACGGGCGATGATGTCCGGACTCGCGCTGCCTTTCCTCGCGCGCGTGGCGTGGGCGCAGGATACGAACTACCCGACGCGGCCGGTGCGCCTGGTCATCGCCTTCCCCGCCGGCGGCTCCTCCGACATCATCGCGCGGATGGTGGCGGAGAAACTCTCCGCCACCATCGGCCAGCCGGTGGTACCGGAGAACCGGCCCGGTGCCGGCGCCATGATCGCGGCCGAGGCCGTCGCCCGCTCCGCACCCGACGGGCACACCATCATGTTCGGCTCCTCGACGCTCTGCGTCACCGCGGCGACGATGCGCAACCCGCCGGTGGAGGTGCTGCGCGACCTCGCCCCCATCAGCAACCTGGTCGAGGCGCCGATGCTGCTGGTGGCGTCCCGCAACGCGCCCTTCGCGACGCTGGCGGAGATGCTGGCCTGGGCGCGCGCCAATCCCGGCCGGCTCAACATCGGCATCCCCGGCGCGGGCAGCAGCAACCACCTCGGCATCGACATGTTCATCCGCCAGACGGGGATCAACGTGGAAGTCGTGCCCTACCAGGGCAATGCGCCGCAGCTGACGGCGCTGATCCGCGGCGACATCCCGGTGGTGACCGACAACATCGGCACCTCCTCGGGCTTCCTGCGGGATGGATCGATCCGCGCGCTGGCCGTGACCTCGGCGCGTCGCAACGCGCAGCTTCCGGACGTGCCGACGGTCGCCGAGGCCGCCGGCCTGCCGGACTATGCCACCAGCTTCTGGTTCGGCCTGTTGGCGCCGCGCGCCACGCCCGCGCCAATCGTCGCGCGGTTGGCACGCGAGGCCGCGGCGATCATGGCGCAGCAGGACATCCTGTCGTCCGTTCAGTCGCAGGGCTACGAGGCCGTGGCCTTCGGCGCGGAACAGTTCCGCCAGCGCATCGCCGCCGATATCGAGCAGATGGCCCGCGCCGCGCGTGCGGCCGGCATCGTCACGCAGTAGGAGCCGCACCGTGACCGACGCACCGCCCTGCACGCTGGGGCTTCGCATATACAGGACCATCGAGCGGCCAGACCCCGCGGATATCGCGCGGCTCGCGGCAGCGGGGCCTTGCGAGATATCCGACATCGCGCGCGGCGCCGGCACGATGGATGGCGCCATCCGCCAGTTTTACAGCCCGATGCCGATCATCGCGGGCCCGGCCATCACCGTGGATTTGACGCCCGGGGACGGCATGATGCTGCGTGCTGCCATCGACGTCGCCCAGCCCGGTGACGTGATCGTCGTCAACGCCCATGGCGACGTCACCCGCGCCATCCTCGGCGGCTTCGTCGCGATGAACATGGTGCAGCGCGGCGTGCGCGCCCTGATCGTCGACGGCGCGGTGCGCGACATCACCGAGTTCCAGGAGCTTGGTCTGCCGGTGATGGCGCGCGCCATCACACCGCGTTCGGGCACCACATCGAGCGGCTGGGGCGAGGTCAACGTGCCGATCGCCTGCGGTGGCGCGGTGGTGCATCCCGGCGACGCCGTGATCGGTGACCATGAGGGGTTGGTCGTGGTGCCGCGCCGCTGGGTGCGGATGGTCGCCGACAACCTCGGCAATTCCGGCCATCCCGCCTTCGCGCCCGGCACGATCCGCAGCCACCTCGCAACGCTGCCCAGGGGCACGCCGGTGCAGGGGATCGAGCGCGTGCACACCGCCATCCAGACCCGCAAGGGCGTGGTCCATGACGGCACCTATGACGACCACCCAGGACCCTGAGGACACCATGGCAAGCGCCGCAAAGCCCGCCTCGGCCGCGACAACCCAGCTCGACATCCGACCGGACTGGCTGGCACGGGTGGTCGAGCCGATCGTCGAGCCCGACCTGCCCATCATCGACGCGCACCACCACCTGTGGGACGCGCCGGGCCGACGCTACCTGTTCGACGACTACCTGGCCGACGTCGACTCCGGCCACCGGATCGCCGCGACCGTCTTCGTGCAGTGCCATTCCATGTACCGCGCCTTCGGCCCGCTGGAGTTGCGCCCGGTCGGTGAGACCGAGTTCGTCGCCGGCATGGCCGCGCAGAGCGAGAGTGGGAACTACGGTCCGACCCGGATATGCGCCGCGATCGTCGGCTCGCTCGACCCATTCCTCGGCGACGCGGTGGATCCGGTTCTGGAGGCGCATATCCGCGCCGGCGGCGGGCGCTTCCGCGGCATTAGGCTGCGCACCTCCTGGGATGCGAGCGAGGAGGTGCACAAGCTGCCCACGCCCGCCGGCGTGCTGCGCGACCCACGCACCCAGGCAGCCATCGCGCGCATCGGCAAGGCGGGGCTGTCGCTCGACATCTGGTGCTTCCACACGCAGCTCGACGAGGTGCTGGCGACCTGCCGGGCGCATCCGGGAATGACGATGGTGATCGACCACATCGGCGGCCCGATCGGCATCGGCCCCTATCGCGGCCGGCGCGACGAGATCTTCGCGACCTGGCGCGAGAGAATGCGCGCGATCGCGCGGCTGCCGAACACGGTGCTGAAGATCGGCGGCCTCGGCATGCGCTTCACGGGCTTCGACTTCCACCTCCTGACCGATCCACCGAGCTCGGACCGGCTGGTCGAGGTCACGAAGCCCTGCGTGGACACCTGCATCGAGCTCTTCGGCCCGTCGCGCTGCATCTTCGAGAGCAACTTCCCGGTGGACAAGGCGATGTTCAGCTACCCGGTGATGTGGAACGCCTTCAAGAAGATCGCCGCACGCTACACGCTGCAGGAGAAGCGCGACCTGCTGGGCGGCACGGCGGCGCGCGTCTATCGCATCGACTTCCCCGCATGAACCGGCCGTTCGAGGGGCTGCGCGTGCTCGATGCCACGCATATCCTGGCCGGGCCCTATTGCACCTACCTGCTCGGCCTGCTCGGCGCCGCGGTCATCAAGGTCGAGAACCCGCGCGAGCCTGATCCGGTGCGCGGCCGCGGGCCGGTGCCGGCGCTGAACGAGGCGGGGCTCGGCTTCAACTACCTCGTCCAGGGCTCCAACAAGCGCTCCCTCACGCTCGACCTGAAGACGCAGGCGGGGCGCGCGGTCTTCCTCAAGCTCGCGGCCGAGGCCGATGTAGTGGTGGAGAACTGGCGCGCCGGCGCCTTCCCCGCGCTCGGCCTGGGCTACGACGACATCCGCGCGATCAAACCCGACATCGTCTACTGCTCGCTGACCGCCTTCGGCCAGGACGGGCCCTGGGCGCAGGCCACGGCCTATGACCCGACGGTGCAGGCCTTCTCGGGCATCATGCAGCGCACCGGCGCGGCGATGGGTGTCCCGGTAATGCCGGGCGCGCCCTTCATCGACTACGGCGCCGGCCTCAACGCGGCCTTCGCGATCGCCAGCGCGCTGTTCCACCGCCAGCGCAGCGGGGAGGGCCAGTACATCGACTGCGCCATGCTCGACCTCGCCCTGGTGATGACCGGCCCGGCGCTCGTCGCCGACGACTACCAGGGCGAGAAGGTGCCGCTGCCCGTCGAGGCCGGGACCTCCTGCTACCGCGCGAAGGATGGCTGGCTGCAGCTCGGCGCCTATAACTTCCGGCAGGCGAAGCGGCTATGGACCGCGCTGGGCCGGCCGGACCTGGCGGCGATCGACAGCTGGCCGGCGCTCTGGGCCGCGACGCCGCAGATCCGCACGGCGTTGGAGGCGATCATGCCGAGCCGCACCTGCGCAGAGTGGGAAGACTTCCTGCGGGAGATCCGCGTGCCCGGCGCACGCGTGCGAAGCCTACCGGAGGCGATCGCCATCCCGCAGGTCGCCGCGCGCAACCTGCTGCAGGAGATGCCCGGGCTGGCGGCCACCGCAGGCGTGCGCGTGCCCGGCGCCCCCTTCGCCTTCGCCAAGGACGGGCCGGCCATCGACCGGCCGCCGCCGCGGCTCGGCCAGCACACCGACGAGATCCTGGCCGAGCTCGGCTATGACGCCCAGGCCATCGCCGCGCTGCGCGACGACGGCGCGATCTGAGAACGAGGAGACGGACGCATGGCAAAACGGATGATCGGATTGGCGACGGCGGCCCTGCTGGCCTGCCTCGGCCGCCCCGCCGAGGCGGCCTTCCCCGAGCGCCCGGTCCAGGTGGTCGTGCCCTATGGCGCCGGCGGGCCGGTGGACCTGGTGGCGCGCATCCTCGCCCCCTGCATGGGCGCGCGGCTCGGCCAGCCGGTCGCCATCGTCAACCGCGCCGGCGCCAATGGCGACATCGGCGCGCTTTCGGTACGCAACGCGCGGCCGGACGGCCATACGCTGCTGTTCCACGCCAGCGCGCTGACGATCATGGCGGCACTGATCGACAACCCGCCGATGGATGTGCGCCGCGACTTCGAGCCGATCATGAAGGTCGCGACCGCGATCCAGGGTGTCTATGTGCCCACAAGCCTGCCGGTGCAGACCCTGCCAGAGATGATCGCCCGCATCCGCGCCAATCCGGGCGCGCTGAACTATGGCTCCACCGGTCCCGGCTCGGTCAACCAGCTCGCCACCGAGGCCCTGTCGGTCGCCTCGGGCGGCCTCAACATCGTGCACGTGACCTATGCGCAGGGCACGCCGCCGATGCTGACCTCGCTCATGCAGGGCGACATCCAGCTCGTGCTGACCGACATGAACGGCGCGCAGGCGGCGCTCGACACCGGGCGGATCCGCATGTTGGCGCTGAACGCGCGCGAACGCCTGCCGTCGCGCCCGACCATTCCGACGTTGGCCGAACTCGTGCCGGAGATGGCGCCCTGGGTCGGCATGCTCTGGTACGGCTATTTCGCGCCCGCCGGCACGCCGCAGGAGATCGTGCGCCAGGTCCACGCCGCTGTCGCCGCCTGCCTCAACGATACCGAGACGCGCGCCGCCCTGCGTCGCGCGGGCTACGAGGACCAGCAGATCGCCGCCCTGGGCTCCGAGGCCTTCCGCGCGACGCTGGAGCCGGAGATCGCGCGGCTGCGCGAGCTCGGCCGCCGCGCCAACATCGTCCTGCGCTGAGGAGATCGCGTCATGCGTTGGATTCTCGCCTTCCTGATGGCCGCGGGCATCGCCGCCAGTGCCGCGGCGCAGCCGCGCAACGCGACCATGGTGGTGCCCTTCCCGCCCGGCGGGTCAGCCGACGTGGTCGGCCGCCTGCTGGCGGAGACCATGCGCAGCCGAGGCTACAATATCGCCGTGGAGAACCGCAGCGGCGCCGGCGGCGTGATCGGCACGGCCAGCGTCGCGCGCGGGCCGGCCGATGGCAGCGTGATGCTGGTCGGCCAGATCGGCTCGCAGCTGCTGTCCTGGGCGCTCAACCCCAACCCAGGGTACCACGCGCTGACCGGCTTCGAGCCGGTGGCGCTGCTCGGTTTCGTGCCCACCATCTTCGTAGTGCGCGACAGCGTGCCGGCCCGCACGCTGCAGGAGTTCGTGGCCTATGCGCGCCGCGCCAACCCGCCGCTGGCCTATGGTTCCTCGGGGCCCGGCACGTCCACGCACATCACCGTCGAGATGTTCCGCGCGATGGCGGGGATCGAGCTGACGCACATCCCCTATCGCGGCCTGGCGCCGGCGATGCAGGACCTGCTCGGCAACCAGATCGCCGCCATGACCGGCGAGGCGCCGGGCCTGCTGCCGATCCTAGGCCATGGCGCGCGGGCGCTCGCCGTGCTGAGCCCGACGCGCTCACCGGTCGTGCCGGACGTGCCGACGACGGCGGAAGCCGGCTTTCCCGACTGGGTGATGGAGAGCTGGTACGGCCTGTTCGTCCCCGCCGCCGTGCCCGAAGCTACGCGCGCGGCGCTGGAACGCGACGTGCTCGCGGTACTGGCCCAGCCCGCCATGGCGCAGGCACTGGCCGCGCGCGGCCTGGTCGGCGCCGGCCCGGCCAGCGCCTTTAAGCCGCGCCTTGCGCAGGATTTCGCGACCTGGCCGGGCCTGATCCAGCGGCTCGGCATCCGCGCGGATTGAGGAGGGAATCGTTCATGCGCAAGCTGCTGCTCACCGCTTTAATCGGCCTGCTGCTCGCCGCGCCGGCCCGCGCGGCCGATCCGCTGCGCCTGATCTCCGGCTTCGCGCCGGGCGGGCCGACCGATCAGCTGGCGCGCATCATGGCGCCCGTGCTGGGGCGCGAGCTCGACCGGCCGGTGCTGATCGAGAACCGCACCGGCGCCGGCGCGACGATCGCCGCCGCCGCCGTGGCGCGCGCCGCGCCCGACGGCAATACGCTGCTGATCGCGACATCGAGCTTCGTGATCACCGCGGCGACGATGGCGAACCTGCCCTACGACCCGCGCAAGGATCTCGAGCCGCTCTACTACCTCGGCGAGGTGCAGACGCTGCTGGTGGTCGCGCCCGCGCTCGGCGTGACCAGCATGGCGGAGCTCGTCGCGCTGGCGCGCAGCGGACGGCCGATGAACTACGCCTCGGCAGGCGTCGGCTCGACGACGCACATTGCGGGCGAGCTGTTCAACATTGCCGCGGGCACGCAGGTGGCGCATGTGCCCTATCGCGGCGTGCCTCCGGCGATGACCGACATGCTCGCCGGCACGGTGCAGATGATGAATGCCGACCTGCCGGTGCTGCGGCCCTTCGTGCTCGACCGCCGCGTGGTCCCGCTGGTGGTCTACAGTCCGCGCCGCTCGCCCCAGTTGCCGGACGTGCCCTCCGCCACCGAGGTCGGCCTGCCGCAGCTCGACATGAGCAACTGGTACGCGATCATGGCGCCGGCCGGCACGCCGCCGCCGATCCTGCGGCGGCTGGAGGCCGCCTCCGCCGCCGCGCGCGCCAACCCCGAGGTCGCGCCTCACTTTGCCGAGGGTGGCGTCGGCGAACCGATGGGCACCCACGCCTTCCGCGCGAAGCTCGATGCCGAATTCGCGCGCTGGACGCCGCTGCTGCAGCGCGCCGGCATAAGGGCCGAGTGAAGCGGGTGGATAGATCTGGCTTATGGCCCGCCCCAGCAATGCGATTTCCGTCGATGACCGCGCCGTGCCATGGCTTGCTCGGGCTGCGGCCGTGACGGCAGGGAGGGCATAATGTCGGCAGCGACGCAAACGCGCATCGGCGGCGCGCGCAGTTGGACCGGCCCGGTGATCGATTGCGACGTGCACGCCAACGTCCCCTCGCTCGAGGCGCTGTTCCCCCATATGAGCCCGCTCTGGGTGGAGTTCACGCGCGAGCGCGGCTGGAAGGGCCCTGTGGTCGGCGTGACCTATCCGCCGGAAGCCGAGACCACGGCGCGCCCGGAATGGAAGCCGGCCAAGGGCCTGCCGGCGACCGACATCGCCATGCTGCGCCAGCACATCCTCGACCCATGGAAGGTCGAGACGGCGGTGCTCAACTGCTACTACTACGTGGACGGGCTGCGGCATCCGGACTGGGCGGCGGCGCTGGCTTCCGCGGTCAATGACTGGGTGATCGAGAACTGGCTCGACAAGGAGCCGCGGCTGCGCGCCTCGATCGTCATCCCCGCGCGCGATCCGCCGGCCGCGGCGCGTGAGATCGACCGCTGCGCCGCGCATCCCGGCTTCGTGCAGGTGATGCTGCCGGTGCGCACCAACGGGCTCTACGGCCAGCGCGCCTATTGGCCGATCTTCGAGGCGATCACCCGCCACGGCCTGGTCGCCGGGATCCATTGGGGCGGGCAGTCCGAAGGCGCGCCCTCGCCGACCGGCTATGCCTCGTTCTACGCCGAGGAGATGGTGGCGGAGACACAGGTCTATGCCGCGCAACTCACCAGTATGATCATCGAGGGGCTGTTCCAGAAGTTCCCGACGCTGCGCGTGGCGATGCTGGAGGGCGGCTTTACATGGCTGCCGACCTGGGCGTGGAACCTCAACAAGAAGTGGAAGGGTCTGCGGCGCGAGATCCCCTGGGTGAACCGTCTGCCCGCCGAGTTGATCCGCGAGCATATCCGCTTCTCGACCACACCCATGGACATGGGGCCGCCTGCGCACATGAAGCAGATCCTGGACTGGCTCAACAGCGACGACCTGCTGATGTTCGCCAGCGACTATCCGCATCTGCATGCCGACGACATCGATGCGTTGCTGGCGCTGATGCCGGAGACGATGCGGGCCAATGTCATGGCGGGCACGGCGCGCCGCTGGTACAGGCTGTGACGACGAGGAGGAAGCCATGAACATGCGCCCAGGAGGCCCGGAGCGGATCCCGGTCATCGACGTGGATTTCCACCCGATGCCACGGCACTTCGACGCAAATGTAGCCAAGTTCCTGCCGCAGAAATGGCGCGACTACATCGCGCGCTACGGGCTTGGCCTCGGCAGCGCGACGCTGATGGGCACGCCGCCACAGCGTGAGCATACGCATCGGCTGGACGCGATCGACGGCAGCGGCCGCGTGGCCGTAGAGCCGCTCTTCGCCAAGGCGCAGGTGCTCGACCGCTACGACATGACGGCGGCGATCCTGACCTGCGTCTCGCCCTTCCCGCCCTGCGGGCCGAACCGCCCGACCGAGCTCGGCCGCGCGCTGAACGCCGCCTTCAACGACGCGGTCGGCGAGACCTGGCTGGAGGCCGATCCGCGCTACTACGGCTCGATCGCCGTGGCGCGGGACCTGCATGGCATGGTGGACGAGGTGCGGCGCTGCAAGGAAGGCGCCTGGGGCGATCGTTTCGTGCAGGTGCTGATCTCGCCCGCCGGGCAGGAGCCGCTCGGCAAGCCGCGCTACTGGGACCTGTTCGAAGCCTGCGCGCATTACGGCCTGCCGATCGCCTGCCACGTGCCGCCGACGGGCCTGAAGGGAACGGCGGGCGGTGCCACGACCTATTATTGCGAGCTCCACATGAACCTCGCCGCCTTCCCGATGACGATCATCCCGAGCATGATCTTCGAGGGCGTCTTCGACCGCTTCCCGACGCTCAAGGTGGCGCTCGTCGAGCTCGGCTGGTCCTTCGCGCCGATGCTCGCCTGGCGGCTCGATGCCACCTACGACCGGCTGCGCGGCGAGTTGCCGCACCTCAAGCGCCGGCCTTCGGAATACATGCGCGACCATTTCTGGTTCGCCAGCCAGCCGATCGAGGAGCCGGAGCGGCCCGAGCACCTCGACGGCGTCTACCGCATGTTCGAGGAGAGCGGCTTCGCGGACAAGCTGATGTACGCCTCCGACTATCCGCACTGGGACTTCGACGCGCCGGGCGAGGTCATGACGCCCTATCACCCGCTGGACCGGCGGCGGCGGATCCTCGGTGAGAACGCCAGCAAGCTGTATGGCATCAAGCTGAAGCCGGATTCCGGCATCCTCGCCCATCCACAGGCGCTTGCGGCGGAATAGCAAGGCCTGCAACGACGTCCCGGTGCAGGGCGGAAACATTGGGGGGAAACGACGATGAAGCGACGGATGCTGTTGCCGACAGCGCTCGCCTTGGCCGCGATCCGGCCCGTGCGGGCACAGGGCTTTCCCTCACGTCCGGTGACGATCGTGGTGGGCTACCCCGCCGGTGGCGCCGTGGACACGGTGGCGCGCATCGTGGCGGAACGACTGCGCGTGGATCTCGACCAGCAGGTAGTGATCGACAACCGCCCAGGCGCCAGCGGCCTTACCGCTTCCGCCTTCGTGCGCCGCGCCGCGCCGGATGGGCATACGGTGGTGATCGGCACCAACGGCACGATGGTGATCAATGTGCAACTGACGCGCACGCCGCCCGTCGACTCAATGACGGATTTCACACCGGTCGGCATGGTCGCCATCAATGACGCCGTCTTCGTCGTCCATCCCGACTTTCCCGCCCGCACGCTTGCGGAATTCGTCGCGGTGGTGAAGGCCGCGCCCGGCACCTATTTCTACGCCTCCTCGGGCATCGGCGGGTCGACCCACCTCGGTGCGGAACTGGTCATGCAGAGAGTCGGGCTGCGCATGAACCACGTGCCCTACCAGGGGGATGGGCCGGCGCTGGTGGATGTGATGGCCGGACGCGTGCCGATCATGTCGAGCGTCATGCCCTCCGTCGCCGAGCACATCCGCGCGGGCCGGGTCCGCGCCATCGCCGCACTGGGGGAACGGCGCTTTCCGGGCTTCCCGGACCTGCCGACGATGAACGAGACCTATCCCGGCCTCAATGCCTCCGCTTGGCTGGCTCTGTTCGGGCCGCGCGGGGTGCCGGACCCCGTGGTGCAGACGCTGAATGCCGCGCTGCGCCGGACGCTGGCGCATGAGCCGACGCTCGCGAAACTCGCCAATGTCGGCAGCATCGGCCAGGCAGGCTCGCCGGAGGCGTTGCAGGCGCTGGTGGTCGCCGATCTCGGGAAATGGAAGGCCGTCATCGACAGCATCGGCCTGCAGCCAAGCTGAACACCGGACAAAGGGAGGACCGCGGTGATCGTGGCCTGCGAACTCGTCACGCTGACGCTGCGGTCGGGGAATCTGCGCAATCCCGAACGAAGGGGCCTTGCGCTGGACTCCATTGCCGCCTTCGTCGCGGCCTCGCCGCCCCGCGACAACCTGCTGGGCTGCTGGATCAGCGAGTTCGGACCGCAGAACCGCATCCTGCTGCTTCGGACCTTCGACTCCCTCGACGCGATGCAGGCCGAACGCCTGCGCGTGCTCGAAAGCGCGGACCCCTTCGTGCCGGCCGAGATGTTGGCGGGCATCGCCTTCGAGAGCTTCCGCCAGTTCCCTTTCCTGCCGCCGATCACGCCC
>Ga0136644_10003514_pt1 | contig 11733 bp, 15 predicted proteins | sample C_130820_EF_Meta_FD_94780 | JGI IMG/M metagenome (GOLD analysis project Ga0136644, IMG submission 94780) | Freshwater microbial communities from Lake Croche, Canada to study carbon cycling - C_130820_EF_MetaG (v2) (version 2) | ecosystem: Environmental > Aquatic > Freshwater > Lake | place...
ACCCTGTTTATCTCCGCATACGATGGTACCGCTTCAACTCCGGTACGGTTAGCGACGGCCTCAAAACCTATCTCAATCCCAACAAACTGGACTGCCGGAGGATCCTCGGACGGACCCTTTACAGTTACGGTCACGGTCCCAAATGATTACACCGGGACCAATAGTAAGGTCCGTATTGCTGCAGGAATAACCGGTTACTCGGGAGCAAACTTGCTCGTAGCTGCGGCAAACTTAGTCGATGCAAACCCCACTTCAGCGGCCTTGTCTTTGACCTCCACTAGGTTTGAAACGACTGTGGCAATCCCGCTTACTCTGGAAGCTCCCACAATTGAAGTTAGTGTTGCGGGTAAGTTTAACGGGGAAACTTTGACTTTTTCTCAGGCACAACTTGAAGAGAGCGCTAGGGCTACGGATTACTTTGACGGATCAACATTGACTGACTCCGGTGAAACGTCGTGGTATGGAACTGCAGATAGCTCTAAATCGATGACTTACCACAGCCGTGGTTACGTGTTATCTCGGCTTCAAAACGACATTGAAGAATTTTTGCCAATGAACACCCCGTACCGTATTGAGGTTGCTTCAAGCACTGATGCGGGTCGGTTCGTTGACTGGGGTATTGCGTAGTGTAACCTGTCCACATGGACATTTTACAAAGCGTGATCGTAAGCGGGCTCGCATCCGCTTTTGTGCTTGCCGTTATTCAATCAGTATTTGCACGCTGGATGACGACTCTGATCAACATCATTTTGCTACCGATCATCGGATCCTTGTTGTTGTGGGGGCTTGGGGTTACAGGGACCGAACTTGTGGTCGCCACCCTTGGTTCGTGCATGACATCCACTCTGTGTGATACTCTTACCCGCTACTTCAATAAGTAAGTAGGGAAGAGGGAGCATGAACCTACCACCGGAGTTTTTTTCGACCCCCCTAAACCACCCTGAGTTTAGGTTGATCGTCTCGTTGTACCACCTCTCCGGCCCTGAGAGGCTCGTAGACGCCACGATGGTTGAACTTGAGGTGCTTACTGGTATGGGTGCTGAAAGCCTTAGGAAGGCTCTCAGGGGGCTCGAGAAGGCCAATCTAATCGAGACTAAGCGCACCAAACGGAACTTGGGGAAGTACTCCAAAAACGTCTACACCCTGTTACCATCCCACGAAAACGAGGGGTTAGTTGAGTTACCATCCCTTGAAAACGAGGGATCAACAGGTGACTATATGTCAGGTGGCTTAAGTAAGCTATATAAGCCACTAGTACCTAGTACTACAACTACTAATAAAGTCATTAGGGGTGCATTCTGCACCCAAAGTTCGGAGGAAACAGTGAATCCAGTCTGGAAAGACCCTGACGACGGTGTCGGAGGCTTCGGCCTCTTTGAGGAAGAGCTGGAGGCGAAGATTACCCCAGCCAAGATCAACCGTCTTGACCCAAAGACTCGCGGTCATCGGCTACAGCAAGAGTGGACCCCGACGGATGTTGCGACAGAGTTTTCCCAACGTTTGAAGAAGAAGTACCCGTTTACTCCCGGCATGGTTAACGTTCGTGACCTTAGCGGTGCACTAACCCGTAACCGCAAGGACTACGACATGACACCGCTGGTAGAGCTTGAGGTCATGGAGATGTTCTTTGAGGATGAACGCAACCTTCGCACAGCCAAAGAAAACTGTGCGTTAGCTCATCGGGCATTTTTGCAGTTCTTTAAATTCAACACCGAAAAAGCGATGGATCGTCTCGGACTCGACACGCCGGTACGCGTACCGGACGGGGTTGAACAGTCGGAGCGGTATGTTTATGCTCCCGACGGACGCAAGTTCGACAACTCTATGGCCGGAAGGAAGGCCATGGAACGCCACACACTTACCTTGAAGGAGAACGCATGAACAGTTTGTTAGGGACCGAGTTTGAGTCATACGACATTTTGAGCAACGCGATTGTTTGCTCCAAGACCGCAGCAATGAAGTCCATTTTTTCTCAAGCATTAGCAGAGTTGGTGTTCAACGAATGGGAGTCTGAGGACCAATACCGCGAGTCACACTCAGAGGTTCTTTCTGTTGCAGACGCAATTCTGAAGGCAGCCGGAAAATGAGCTACTCATACAACGATCTTTCGTCACTAAAGAAGAGTTGGTTAGCGTACCACTCCAACATCCCTCGTCGTTTTTGGGGATGGGAACCTTCTGACATTGAGAAAGACCTCGGCGAGTTTGACCCTCGTATCACTACATGGATTTCTGACGCACTTGCCGGAGAAATCATCATGAAGCCCGGGGCTCTTGGCACCACCGGAGTGGGGCTGCTGTTTGATGGTAAGCCCGGTCGCGGTAAAACGACCCACGCCGTCATTACGTTGACGGAGTTTGTTCGCCGTCTTCCAGAGGATGCCCAAGAGCTTTCTCGTATTTTTCGCGCCAAGCCAGAAGACGTCACCAGCAAGTTTCGCCCCGTCTACTACCTGACTTGGGTTGAGCTTCTTCTCCGCAAGAAAGCCCTCATCAACTGTCCTAAAGAGGACCGTGAACTTCTCTTTGAGGAGATGGAAGGGTTCCACGGACGGTCTAAGCACGACCACTTGAACGTTCGTATTCTGTTCCTTGATGATCTCGGAAAAGAGTATGGGACCAAGTACGATGACTACAGCTTTGACGAGGTAGTCCGTACTCGCTACGACCGTGGTCTGCCCACGATTATCACGACCAACGTAGCTCAGGAGGACTGGGACAAGCAGTACTCGGAGGCCATGGGGAGTTTCTCCCACGAAGCCTTCCAAAGGATTACACTTGATGGAAAGGACCTTCGCCGTTGAGCAAGTTAGGAGCTGGAATGACCTCTTGGTACCCGTTACAGTTCTTCCTATCCACCGAAGGTGTATGCGAAGTTGAGGCCGACTCAAATAATTACCAGAACCTTCGTTGTACTTGTAAGTCTTTTCGTGCAACCAAGCGCTGTAAGCACACTCGGTTTATCTCAAAGAAAATAGACGACAACGACGGTAAGTTCGCTATCGCTGTAAACGCTGACGATGTCTCTGATGAAGACATTGAGGTAGCGATGACTTCCGCCGAGACTCTTCGCGACTTTCTTTTACACAAATCTAAAATCGAGTTCATCAAATGATGAATGGGGATATCTCTAATGAGACTCCCCCACGTATTATCGTGACGATTGATGTTGTGGTCGAGTCGGACCTTAACGAGGAGCGGAGGCTTATCTTTGGAAGCAAAACTACCCGAAGGGTCTTGGGCCTTAATAACCCCACCCTGTCCATGCTGTGGAACAAGTCCTATCAATATGGATTGGCAGTAGAACTCGCCGCGTTTGAAGATGATCTTTGGACGCAAGAAGACATTGACAAGCTGATGTCTCGCCTCGACAATCGTGGAGGCAACCCATTCAATTACGCCGAGCTTTACCCGAGCATCCCCGACTTTGTCGGAGAACTTCCGTACCGTACAAACCTCAAGGGTGTCATCGATATCCCGCAACGTCTGCTACGCTACGGTTCTTGGGGGCTTGACCTAGACGGTCTCTAAACACAAAACGAGGGAAACATGGCACACGATAACGAATACCGGCTTATTAGCAAAGCCATCTTGGACCGGAACATCATCCCGGTTCTTGAGCAGGGAATTACCGAGGAATGGATTGTCGACGATGATCTTCGTCGCGTCTGGAAGTTTGTTCGTGAGCACTACGCTCGCTACAAAGAGGTCCCCACCTACACCACGGTTCGTGACAACTACCCAAACTTCAAAGCTGTTGAGGTTGAGGACACGATTGATTATCTGATTGACCAGATGATTTCGTTCCGTCGCCGTACCTTGACCCTCGAGGGCGCAAACGCTGTCGTAGAGAAGCTTCAAGTAAACGACCACGAGCAAGCCATCGCAGAGATGCAGAAGACCGTCACAGTTGTGATGGAGCAGGGCTCAGTCGGAACTAACCACGTAGACCTTACGCGTGACCCCGAGGCTCGTTTTCTTGAGTACGAGAACGTGCAGAACTCTGTTCTTCTTGGAATCCCTACAGGATTTGAGCAGATCGATGAAGCCACAGCAGGACTTCAGGGAGGACAGTTGATTACCGTCATCGCTCCCCCCAAGACCGGTAAATCGCAGATTGCTTTGCAGATGGCTATTAACGTTCACAAGGCCGGAAACGTGCCTATGTTCCAGAGCTTTGAGATGAACAACCACGAGCAATCACAGCGTCACGACTCAATGCGTGCCCACATCTCTCACACCAAGCTCCGTCGCGGCTCCCTCTCTGATCTCGAAGAGAAGCGGTACTTCCAGATGCTGACCGACATGCAGGATGAAAAGCCGTTCCACCTTGTCGACGCTGTCAACGGTCTGACAATCGACGCGTTGCTCGCCAAAGCGGACCAACTTAAGCCAGACATCATGTTCGTCGACGGCGTGTATCTGATGCTTGACCAAGTAACCGGTGAAGCAAACACCCCGCAAGCACTGACTAACATCACGCGTGGGTTGAAGCGTGTTGCACAGCGGTTGAACATTCCTGTTGTCATCACCACCCAGACCCTGCTTTGGAAGATGAAGGGCGGTAAGGTTTCCGCAGACTCCATTGGTTACTCCTCCTCGTTCTTCCAAGACTCCGATGTCATCCTTGGTTTGGACAGCGACGAGGCTTTGGAGAAGCAGCGCGTACTTCGCGTGGTTCAGTCCCGTAACTGCGGGCCTGCAAACGCTCCCCTCATCTGGAATTGGGAAACCGGTTGTTTCCACGATGAGTCCGAGCGTGACTCTTGCAAGTACTGCGCCACCGTAGACTGGGGGGTCATGTAATGGACATCGAAGCAGTCCTCGATGAGCTCGAGGTATTTTACGAGAACAAGGGCGCTGAAGCCGTCGCTCTATGCCCTATGCACAAAGAGCGCACAGGTAAAGAGGATAACTCTCCTTCATGGTGGATCAACCTGACTACAGGTCAGCACATCTGTTTCTCTTGCCACTACTCGGGAAGCCTCCTAAAACTTGTTTGCGACATCAAGGGGTTCCACCGTTCATCATGGACAAAAGAAGTTGTCTACGATTACGCCTCGGCAAAAGCATGGATTGCGTCCATTTCGGACATCACCCCAGATAAGTTGGCGTCAGCCTTACGGTCAACCCCACAGCACATCTCAAGCTTGCCTAAGCCGGTGGAGATGTCAGAGGCAAGGCTGGCAGTTTTTGTCAACCCACCACTAGACAAACTGAACGAGCGGAAAATTAGCCCAGAGTCAGCGGTTGCTTACGAAGTCCTGTGGGACACCAAAACGGCGTCATGGATCCTCCCACTCAGGGACCCCGAGACTTCTGCGCTTTTGGGATGGCAGGAGAAGGGCACAGACTCGCGCCACTTCATGAACCGCCCTCCCGGACTCAAGAAAGCCTCCACGTTGTTTGGGTACGGCCAGATGCGCGAAGACATCGTGTACGTCGTGGAGTCACCCCTAGACTGCGCCCACATGATGTCTGAGGGGTTCCCCGGGGCTGTCGCTGTGTGCGGCTCCACTATCAGCGAAGAGCAGATCAAGTTGATTCGCTCCGCCGACCGTGTCATTGCCGCTTTTGATAACGCAAAACTCGACACCGCCGGTAAGAAGGCCAGCGATGATATGTCAAAGTTGTGCTTAAAGTACGGCATTAACTTGACCTTCTTCAACTACGGGGATTCTGGAAAGAAAGACCCGGGGGACCTAAACCGCGACGAGCTGGAGTGGGGTATCGAAAACTCGCGCTCATTCCTGTATGGTGAAACTGCGTATGTTTAAGGGAACTCTCAAGCCGTATCAAGTTGAAGCCGTCGAGAAGATGGTTTCTCAAAGGTGCATTCTTGTGGCGTATGAGATGGGCCTCGGCAAAACCCCGATGACGATTGCCGCTGTAGAGGAGCTACGGGAAGCAAAGCAGATCAACAGCACGGTTCTAGTACTTTGTCTCGCCAGCCTCAAGTACCAGTGGCAAAAGGAAATTGAGAAGTTTAGTAACTCGACCGCCCTAGTTGTCGACGGCACCCCAAAGCAACGAAATATATCTTACGCGACATATTCTGAGTATGAGTACATCATCATGAACTACGAACAAGTAGTAAATGACTGGGACATCCTCAGCAAGATGAGCTTTGATGCTGTTATCTGCGACGAAGCAACCGCTATCAAAGGATTCAAAGCAAAGCGAGCCAAGAAGGTTAAGGAGCTCGCCAAGAAGATACCAGTAAGATTTGCCCTCACAGGGACTCCTATTGAGAACGGACGTCCGGAGGAGATCTACTCCATTATGCAGTTTGTTGATCGTGACGTTCTTGGTCGCTTTGATATTTTTGACAAGACTTTTATTGTTCGCAATCATTTTGGCGGAGTGCAGCGTTACCGCAATTTGCAGATTCTCAACTCACGCCTACTCGAGCACACAGTCCGTAAATCGCAGACCGATGACGATGTACGGCCATTCCTACCCGACGCTGTTTACCGTGAGCCTGTGCTCGTAAAGCTGGATGCAAAATCAAAGTCCCTCTACAACACGGTTGCGCTTTCCCTCCGGGAGATGCTCGTAGAGGCTAGCCAGCTTTTTGGTTCCAATTTCAACGTCGCATCCCACTACGGACAGTGGACTGATGCCAGTGACCCTGCCAACGGAATGCGCGGAGAGCTCATGGCCCGTATCACCGCCCTGCGCCAGATTTGTTCAAGCCCAGATCTTTTGATCGAGAGTTACCACAACTTCAAAGCGCAAAAAGGCGAGGGGAGCTCATACGCGTACGTGCTCGGAGAAGACGGGTTGCTAGAAGGGTTCACTAAATACCCAAAGCTTGATGCGTGTATCTCTTACTTGTCGGACCACTTAGACATTGACCCAACGTACAAAGCGGTAGTGTTCTCTTCGTACTTAGGTTCGGTTAATCATTTGATGACCCGCTTGAATGGTCGAGGCTACAGCGCTGTCCCTTACACAGGGAAGATGAACGCAAAAGAGAAAGAGGAGAACAAAGTGTTATTCCAGACTTCTCCTGACGTACGTGTACTGGTTAGTTCTGATGCCGGGGGCTACGGAGTAGATCTTCCGCAAGCCAACCTTCTCGTAAACTTTGACCAGCCTTGGTCGGCAGGTATGTCGGTTCAACGTAACGGACGTATCAACCGCACCTCTTCACAGTGGCCTAGCATCACCATTCAGGACTTTTTAGTCGAGGGCTCAATCGAGCAACGTCAGTACGAGATGCTAAAACAGAAGTCAGCCATCGCAGGCGCGGTCCTAGATGGAGAAAACATAAACGCCAAGGGCGGTGTCGACCTTACGGTCGGAAGTCTGCTACAGTTCATCACGGATAAGCTCAGTTAGGAGGGCAAATGGTAAACATTATTGATGAAGAGTCTCGGGTAGTTGACCCAGATAATCTTGATCACCAGATCTCGGAGTATCTCAAGCTGAAGTCCAGCATTGAGTTCATGGAGACGCGCCAACGCGAACTTCGCGAAAAGCTTTTTGGTGCTATCGAACAGCTTGGGTTCGAGGACGACAAGGGAAACATTCAGCTTGAACTTGACCAAGAAATTGGTGGCATCGTTCGCTTGGAAAAGCAACGCCGTGTTAGTCGCAAGATTGACGAGGGTGTTGCGGAAACACTGATTGCAGAACTTGGTCTTGAGGACGAGCTGTACAAGACGATTCGCGTAGTCGACGAAGACGCTTTGATGGCCGCTGTGTACCAAGGGAAGATCACTGACGACCAGCTTGATGAGATGTACCCGCCCAAAATTGTTTGGGCTCTCATGACAAAGAAGAGCTGACATGCCGGGACTGCGTAGTGATGAAGAGATCCTCAGGGCTTTTGAGGGTCTCAACACCGCGCCCGGATCCAAAACGACACGCCGTCAAAGCACGCCTGTTGCCGATAAGCGTCGTGCTAAGCTCCTAGGAGAATCGGAGGGCTGGGATTCAGATCCCATCATTAAGGTTCTTAATGGACAAGAGACGGAGGTGTTTACAATCGGAGCTTTAGCTGATGCGTTAGAGAAGAAGATTGTGACCATCCGTCTTTGGGAACGTAAGGGCTACATCCCAATCGCTCCCTATCGTTTGCGCCAGAAAACCCTTGATGGTAAAAAGGTCGGAGGTAACCGGGTGTATACTCGGGAACTGATTGAAGTTACCATTGAGGAGTTTGCAAAGCGTGGACTACTCGGCTCCGCTCGTGTAGAGTGGAGTCAGAACGGTGATCTGACAGAGGCGCTGGTGCGTCGCTGGAGGTTCCTTGTTCACGGAGAGTACTAACCTCCAACCTCATTTACCGACGAGTGCGAAAGCCTCATTACCGAAAAGAGCAGTATGTTGAACCCCGCAGTTGACGCCGCAGATTACGACGTCGTTGTTGATTCCCCCGATGCAGCCCCCAAGCACGGTACGTCCGTGCAGGCCGGTTGGGGAGCCGTGAAGGCACTGTCCAAGTCCAAGGGTGACTACCCAACCGACTTCAAGCTGTCTGACCGCACCCAGCTCATTCGTTTCCTTGACGACGAGCCGTTCATTGTTTACCAGCAGCACTGGATTGACCGTACCGAGGGCAAGCGTTCGTTTGTTTGCCTTGAAGACGGTTGCCCCCTGTGCGCGTGGGGAGATCGTCCTCGCGTCAAGGTTGCTCTGAACGTACTCGTTCTTTCGAACGGTGAGCCCACTGTCCAGATTCTCACCGCAGGTTCGCTCCTCTCAAGCCAGCTTGCGGAGATTCACAACGACACCCGTCTTGGGCCTCTGTCCAAGTACTGTCGTGCCATTACTCGGTATGGCACTGGTCCCAGCACGTCTTACTCCGTCGAGCGTGTTCTTGACCCTGAGCTTGCCGCCGAGTGGGAGCTCGACCCTGAAACGGTTGAGGCTGCAGTGAAGTCGGCTGAGAAGTACGGTCCTGATTCCGTATACGTCTCGCCCCGCTCCGAGCTTGAAACCCTCGCTCGCTCGTTGCCCAAGCAGTAATATCCCACCCCCTATAGGGGAGTCAGAGTGGCTTAATTCCTTTCACACTCTGGCTCCCCTATTACCGACTCAAAAGAGGGAAACATGAACATCATTACCACCGAAGAACAACTTCAGGAATTTGTCGACGCCTATTCAAAGGTCGACGCATTTGCTTTTGACGTAGAAACCATCGGCGAAAACCGCCTGTATCCCGTCATCAACGACGTGTGTTGGATTTCCTTTGCCACAGAAGGTCGCGTCGACGTCATTCCTATGGGTCACCCCCACGGGTCATTTGCTGGATGGGATAAGCCCCTGCTCATTGAGGGGCGTCGCCGTTTTGAGGAAGGCAAAGAGATCTTTGAGACCCATTACTCGCGCGACCAGCGCAAGTGGGCTCCCACGTTCGGTCCTGCACCAGAGCAGTTGACCCCAAAGCAGGTCTTTGACGCTATTAAACCCCTTATGTTTGGAAACGCCTTGAAGATTGGTCACAACCTAAAGTTTGACCTCAAGTCTGTTGCCAAGTACTTTGGGGGAAAAGTCCCGGTCAAACCGTATTTTGATACGTTGATGGCCTCATTTATTGTAAACAATTTGTACAAGAACGGGTTGAATCTTGCAGCTTGTGTAAAGCGCGAGTTGGGAATCGAAGTACAGAAGGGTGTTGGAAGCAACATTGCCGAGCACTCGTTCGAGGATGTTGCCGAGTACTCCGGCATTGACGCTGACGTAACGTGGAAGCTTTACCAAGCACTCGCCCCAAAGCTCACCGGTAATCTTCGGCGTGTATGGGGTCTCGAGATGGATGTACTTGGCGCTTTGTGCGATATGGAATTGACAGGGGCGTTGATCGACCAGACTCAGCTTGAGGTGCTTGCTGAACAGGTTAGCAAAGACAAGTTAGCCGCAGAGGCCAAAGCGTACAAGATCGTGGGTAAAGCTTTCCCAATCAACTCAGTTCAGCAGAAGCAGACTTTGCTGTATGCCGTGAATCCTGAGACCGGCAAGCCTCGTATCAAGCCCAACCCAGCCTTAAAGATTGCGCTTACCCCTAAGGGACTCGAGGCCCAGCGTAACGGGCAGCCCCTTGGACCAGAGAACTTCTCCGTGTCAGCAGAGGCCTTGGAGTTCTACCGTGGAAAAGACGAGTTAGTTGACGCTCTTCTTGAGTATCAAGACTTAAACAAGTTGATGACCACTTACGTCACGCCCTACGCCGGAGGAACGGTAAAGCGTGTTACGAATGGCAAGGAGAAACTGACCGAACGTGCCAGCCTCCTTATCAATGGTCGCGTCCACACAAACTTCAAAGCACACGGTGCCGAAACCGGCCGGTTCTCTTCGACAGAGCCCAACCTGCAAAACATCCCATCCTCGGGAGAGTACGGCAAGTTGATTCGTGACTTGTTCATTGCTCCCCCCGGGCACAAGCTGGTCGTCGCGGACTACTCGCAGATTGAGCCCCGCGTCATTGCATCGTTCTCAAAAGACCCGGTTATGGTCAATAACTACATGGTTGGCGGAGACATCTACACCACCATCGGTGACACCATGGGGGTCGACCGCAAGGCGGGCAAGGTTCTTGTTCTTGCCATCTCCTACGGGGTTGGGCCAGACAAGATTGCGGCTAGCATCGGTTGCTCGGTAAAAGAGGCGAAGGACCTACTCAACAACTTTGAGCAGATGTTCTCGTCCATTGCTTCGTACAAAGAGCGCGTAATCCGTGCTGGACAAAATCGTGCTCCCATCCCCTACGTGGAAACCATCTTTGGACGCCGTCGTTACATCCCCGAGTTGAAGAGCACCGATCGGGGTCTGTTTGCCCGGGCATCTCGTCAGGCATTCAACACCGTTATTCAGGGATCTGCTGCTGACATCATGAAGCTTGCACTGGTTCGTGCACACTCGTGCTTTGTTGACGAGCCCGACATTAACGTGTTGCTCACTGTTCACGACGAACTTGTGACCTCATGCCCCGAAGACCGCGCAGATGACGTTGCAGAAGCTATCCGCGTGTCGATGGAGGGTATCCACTTAAAGCAGATTACAATTCCATTAATTGCAGATGTAAAAATTGTCGATAAGTGGGGTCAAGCAAAGTGATGTTCCAAAAGAAAGAACGTCTTACGGTCGCAGATATGCAGAACCGTTTGCGTGAGTTCATGCTTGACAGCCAGCACCCTCACGCCCATCACATGTCCGAGCTTCTTGGTTGCACAGTCATCAGCGATGAGATTGCGGAGAAAGAAGAGGAGGAAAGCGACAAGCGCGTATCTATGGTTGGGCCGTTGTTGCCTATCCTGTTCGCGTACTCACGTATTTTCTCGGACGCTATGATCCGTCATCAACGCGCCCATATTGAAGAAGAAGACGAGGCAGGTAACATTACCGAAGAAGAGTGGTCAGAGACCGAGACCGTCTTCTCTCAAATTGCCATGTCAACTTTGCTCGGTTCTGTGTCTCAACTTTTAGATATGGGGTTCATTAAGTTGACTCCAAAGAAGGTGCGCCTAAAGTGACCGAACCGTCCAACCAAGAGTTGTCCGACTTGTTTGACGAGGCCATTGCCAAGTTAGATAAGATGAATGATCATCATCCATCCATGGTGTGGTACGCAGAGGCAAAGTTTTTGTACACCCTGATCCCGGATCTTATCGAGATCTTAGAGTGGGCAAAACAACTTCCGTATCAAGTCGAACAAGAGAACTTCCTCAATTTGCTAGAAAAGATTCTTGGAGGATCTAATGAATAACGCAGACTGGTGGGCGCGTAA
>Ga0136644_10003515_pt1 | contig 11732 bp, 12 predicted proteins | sample C_130820_EF_Meta_FD_94780 | JGI IMG/M metagenome (GOLD analysis project Ga0136644, IMG submission 94780) | Freshwater microbial communities from Lake Croche, Canada to study carbon cycling - C_130820_EF_MetaG (v2) (version 2) | ecosystem: Environmental > Aquatic > Freshwater > Lake | place...
AGTTTGTTAAGCCCACAAGTCCATGCCCAGCAGGCATATCCCGTCAAAGCCATCAATTTTATCGTGCCATACGGTGCGGGCGGAGGTGCTGATTCAAGAAGTAGACAGATTGCTCTTGAGTTGAGCAAAATTTTAAATGTACCGGTCATTGTGGAAAATAAACCAGGTGCAGGAGGCAATATTGGTACCGAATATATTGCTAAGGCGAATCCTGATGGGTATACCATCGGTATGGGAAATTTTGCACCGCTAGCAGTCAATAAAACACTATTTGGTAACTTAAAATATGACCCTGAAACAGACTTAACGCCGATTGTATTAATCGAAAAAGGGCCACTTGTTTTAGTAGTGCATCCAAACTCCCCATACAAATCAGTTGCGGACATTGTGGCTGACGCTAAAGCTAAACCAGGCGTTTTAACATTTGCTTCAGGTGGTATTGGTGGAAGCCACCAATTATCAGCCGAATTATTTAAGCAAAGTGCTGGCATTGATATGATTCATGTGCCTTACAAAAGTGGTGCTGCAGCTTTAACTGACTTAATGGGTACTAATGTAAATTTGATGTTTGACCAAATGTACTCAGCGATGCCAAGTATTACTGCTGGAAAATTAAGACCACTCGCGATTACGAGTAAAAAAAGATCGCCGATGCTAAAAGATGTACCAACATTTGCGGAAGTAGGTTATCCGTTAGTAGCTGTAGATAATTGGCAAGGGCTCGTAGCACCCAAGGGCACACCTAAAGCCATTATTGACAAGTTGAATGCTGCGGTCAATCAAATCTTAAAAGATCCCAAAGTGATGGAATTTATATTAAGTCAAAGCAATGAAGTGGGCGGAGGCTCACCTGAAGATTTCGCGAAATTAATTAAATCCGAGTCCACGAAGTGGAGTGCGGTTGTCAAAATCGCGAACATCAAACCTTAAATAACTCAAACTAAGAAAGCAGGTCTTTTTGGAATACAAGACCTGCATGTTCACGCAGCGCATGAAACTCAATATCTTTCCAAAGTTGTTGAGCCACCTCTAATTCCGAGCGGTGCGCCGCTAAAAATACCGGTGCACCCACTACATCCTCACTCATACGGTGGGAGTTATCATTAATAAATTTCTTAAGGATCGCCGGGTCTTTGCTACTTACCCAGCGTGAGAGTGAGTATCTAGAAGGTAACAACCTAACTTCAGCGTTGTATTCACTCTTGAGTCGGTGTGCAACGACTTCGAACTGAAGTTGACCAAAGGCACCCAATAACATTTGCCCACCAAGCATCGGCTTGAAGACTTGAATTGCACCCTCTTCACCTAATTGCATCAGTCCATCACGAAGTTGTTTGGTCCGTAAAGGGTCTGCGGTTTCAACCATTTTAAAAATTTCAGGTGCAAAAAAAGGCAACCCTGTAAATTGCAGTTTTTCACCTTCGGTAAGCGTATCACCCAGTTGGAGTAAGCCATGATTAGGGATACCAATAATATCGCCAGGGAATGCCTCGTCAAGAATATCTCGTCTTTGAGATAAAAAAGAAAGCGCATTATTTGTTCTTACTTCTTTACCATTTCTGGAGATTTTTAAGCGCATTCCTCGCTCAAAATAGCCTGAACAAATACGTAAAAAGGCCACACGGTCACGATGCGCAGGATCCATATTCGCCTGAATTTTAAAAACAACGGCAGAAAAGTTTTTTTCTGATGGAAACACTTCACGTTGAATGGTAGAACGAGATTTTGGAGCCGGTGCAAGTTCAACGAGTGTATTAAGAATTTCTTGTACGCCAAAATTATTAATAGCAGAACCAAAAAACACAGGTGATTGCTGGCCACTTAAAAAGGCTTCCTGATTAAAACTAGGCATCGCACCTTGTACTAGCTCCACTTCATTTAATGCAGTTTCTAAGGATTCACCTAATTTACTTTGAAGTACAGAATCAGAAATATTAACGAGTTGATCCGCTTGATGCCCAATGCGATCTTCACCTGACTTAAACATACGCATTTGAGAGCTGGCAATATCAATTACACCACTAAATGTTTTTCCCATGCCAACTGGCCAAGTAATCGGGACTACCGACATACCTAGCGCTTGCTCAATTTCGTCCATTAAATCAAGAGGTCTTTTTACCTCACGGTCCATCTTATTAATAAAAGTAATAAGGGGCGTATTTCTTGCGCGACAGACTTCAATTAATCGTCTTGTTTGGGCTTCAACACCATTCGCCGCATCGATAACCATTAGAGCTGAGTCGACCGCAGTTAAAACGCGGTAGGTGTCTTCAGAAAAGTCTTGGTGACCCGGTGTATCCAAAAGATTAATAATGCAATCTCGATATTCCATTTGCATTACAGAACTTGCAACAGAAATACCCCGTTGTTTTTCAATTTCCATCCAATCTGAAGTGGCATGGCGACTAGCTTTACGCGCTTTCACGCTACCAGCAATTTGAATAGCCCCTGCATACAAAAGTAACTTCTCAGTTAATGTGGTCTTACCTGCATCTGGGTGAGAAATAATCGCAAAGCTTCTTCTTCGCCCAACTTCTTTTTCAATAGTACTGATTAGTGGGTGATTTGACATGGTAAATACAGCAAAATTTGCAACAATTTTGCTTAAAAGAGTAAAGCTAGATTATAGGGCTATCTTCAAGTAATGCATTTATGAGTATTTAAAACCTGATTGAAATACCCAGTTTTCCAATGGAGGAGTGGGGACCTTCAACAAATTGGTTGGTTAAAAAGTGACTCGTTCTAAGATAGGAAACAACTAAGTCTATATCAGGTCGAATTGAATAGAGGAAACCAAACTGTAAAGAAGTATTAAAAGGGGACTCTGAGTTAGAAATTGCAGAAACCAGAGCAATATCAAACCCAATTTTAAATTTAGAGCTCACTTTCCAAACTGGAGCGATACCAAAGGTATAGAGTGTTGTTCTATTATCCGGATTTAAATCTGTACCCATAGGAATATTTTGATTGTAGGGGGCATAAGTAATATCGGCATTCACATAAACATCGAATTGTTCGCCATAATATGAGCCAATCATATTAGAACCCCCTCCCATTTTTGCCATACCTAGACCAGCAATTTGCTGGTCTTTTGTTTCAGGAAAGTTTAGATAAGGTCTTACTGCAAAGCTGAAACCACGTTGTCCATCACCATAAAAAAGATATTTCGTAGCAATTTGCCAGTTGGCAATAGGAAAATAAGATCCACTTGGTTGTTGGTAATAAACCAAACCAATGGAGGCTTCTATATTTTTTGTAATTCCTCTAGTGATAGTAATGGGGAAAGCAATGGAACGATCATTACCAAAAAAGATCTGATCTTCCGGGTCAAGGTTAATTGAATTCAATTTTGGATTTGGGTCAGATTTTGAAAAAATATTGTATGAATAAATGTCTAATTGATATTTGCCTTGCTCAAGCGTACCCGCATCATCTGTAAAAAAAGGTTCGTAAGCTTTAGCTGAGTGAGAAAAAGCCAATATACAGGCAGTGCTAAAAAGCGCGAGTAAATGCATCATTTTAGGATAAGATTGTTTAATATAAAATTGTAAGAATTTTTAGTTTCAATTATTTGAAAAGCTGAAGTTTATAACTAAACTACAACAACATATTCAGATAATACTGAGTAAAATTCATAGTGGTAAGATACCAGCAATTGCTCGCAAAAGGAGAATACGTGGCAGATCCACTATTAGACGTACTTGGTGAAAGTATTAAATTATCGGTCGCACCAGTCTTTCTATTAACAGCCGTTGCGGGCATGATTAGTGTCTTGACTCATCGTGTTGCTAGAATAATTGACCGTTCAAGATTCTTGCAAATGGAATTACTGAATCAAGATAAAGATCCTATAGCCCCAGTATTTGTAAAAATTTATCACCAAGAACTTCTTAGATTGGCACAACGCGCCACGGTCGTTAATACATCAATGGTCTTACTGGTGGTATGCGCGATTCTGATTGCATTAACAATTTTGGAATTGTTTTTGTCCGAAACCGCCTCAGGTAGGATTGTTACATCCAGAACATTAATGTACACATTCATAGGCGGTGTCGTTAGTTTTGTATTCGCTCTCATTGGTTTACTTATTGAAGTTCTACTTGCTTCTTATACAGTTAGAATGAAACCTATTTCTAATCAAACTCTACAATTGTGAAATGATGAAATCTAAATTTTTATTAGCCCTGACCTTTTTTTGTTTAAATACAAATGCTGCTTTTCTGGATGAAATTCAAGTGTATGACGGTGAGATTAATGCACCCGGTGAATTTGGTATTGAGTTACATGTGAACACCACCGTTCGTGGTAATAGTAGTCCTGAATTTGAAGGCCAACGTACATCTCAGTCCGGCACAAGATTAACACCTGAATTTACTTATGGACTATCAAAGACCGTTGAATTAGGGTTTTACTTGCCAACGATTTATACACCTGGTTATGGCTATGAGCTAGCAGGTTATAAACCACGATTAAAATGGTTACCTATCCAAGCAGACGAGAACTCACCATGGTCACTTGGCGTTAATTTTGAATACAGTGATTTGAAATGGGGAATGGAGTTACCTCGCAAAGGTCTCGAGTCTCGATTTATTATTGGCTGGGAAAATAGTAAATGGTCATTGGCTTTTAATCCCATTTTATCAATTGCGTTCTCTGATGGACAAGATCGTACCCCTAATTTTTATTATGGTGCAAGAAGCATTTATAAATTGGATAGCGCATTGTCCGGTATTGGACTTGAATACTATCAAGGTGTCGGGCCAATTAATAGTTTCCCAGTAAATAATTCTCAAGCCAAGCAAGTCTTTGCAATTTTTGAGTCTAAAGCAGAACGTGGATTTATGAATAATTTCGACCTTCACTTTGGTGTAGGTTTTGGCTGGGATTCAGCAGACACGTTCACATTAAAATTAATCCTTACGCCGAAGCTAAATTAAGTGAAGTTTAACAATTCCATTTTCGGAATTGAATTCAATCCATTTAATTCGGCCTAAAAAGAATTAAAAAAGCTGGTCGATCTTTAGCAAGACTAAAATGCCCATTACAAAGAAAATACCTGCAGCAATGGCATGAATAAGTTTGAGAGGTAATTTTCTTGCAAAAGAATTACCTAAAAAAACTGCTGGAACATCAGCAATCATCATGCCAAGGGTTGTGCCTATGACCACCAAAATCGGTGAAGGATAATGGGCAGCCATGGCAATGGTTGCAACCTGCGTTTTATCACCCATTTCCGCTAGAAAAAAAGTAATTAAGGTCGTAATAAATACGCCAGACTTCACGCCAAAAGAAGCTTCTTCATCTTCAATTTTATCTGGCACCAAAGTCCATAGTGCCATAGCTATAAAAGATAGACCAAGTACCCAACGCAAAATCTCTGGGCTTAAAATTTGGGTAATCCACAAACCTAGCATACCAGCAAGGCCATGATTCAGAATGGTTGCAAACAAAATACCTAAAATAATTGGTACTGGCTTTTTATACTTGGCAGCAAGCAAAAAAGCTAATAGTTGAGTCTTATCGCCCATTTCAGCAAGGGTCACAATACCAGTACTGACTAGAACGCTGTGAACGTCCATTAATAAGCCTTTTTTCTATTCAACAATGAATAGCTAAACAACATCAATAATATTAAAAACCAAATGAGTGACCAGTTAGGGACAGATAACCCGAAGATTGGCGGTAAAGGCATACTACAAAAACCATCAGCTTTAAAGAAAAAAGGTAATGCTTTGACCATCTCAAATTGATTGATAAAAACCTCTAATGGATCTAAGCCACAAGATATTTCAGGGTAAGCAATAACGTAGGCATGACGAAGAGCAATGATTAATCCAAATAAGCTTGAAAACAAAGCGAACAGGTGAAAAGATATTCTGAGTTTTGTGGTGAAGAACGCTAATAGAGAACTCAGACCAACGAATAGAAACCCAACCCTTTGTAAAATACATAAAGGGCAAGGTGGGTAATGAGCCCCATTTATTCCAACATGTTGTAAAAATAATGCTATGCCTAGTAGGAAAAAACAAAGAAGGGAAACAAGCAGATAAGATGTTTTAGGCATGGATAATTTGTAAAGTTAATTTTGAATAACTACTTTTAGAAGTTACTAGGTCAAACAAACTTGATATAGTTAGAGTATTGTAAAGGGAGTAAAAAAATGACAGCAAACAGTATTAAATTTAAATTATTTTTGTTCTTGGTTATGGTACTAGGGTTATTTGCACTTTATACGTGGATAACACTAACATACACCTATTCTGAAGGAAGTCGAGCAGGCTTTTTACAAAAGTTTTCCAAAAGAGGATGGGTTTGTAAGACTTGGGAAGGCGAGATCGTAACGGGCAGCATGCTTGGCAATCAAGAAAAGTTTATGTTTTCTGTGCGTGATGCAGATTTAGCAAAAGAAGTAAATGCTGCCATCGGCAAAAGAATTGAAGTAGATTATGATCAACATATTGGAGTACCATCCAACTGTTTTGGTGAAACAGAATATTTTTTAAAGAGTATAAAAACAGTTCCTGAAAGTATCACTTTTCAAAGAGATGTTCAAAGCGGAATTATTGAACCGGCGAAAGAAGTAATGAATGAATCGATGAAAAAGTAGTATTAATATCCTTAAAGAATAAGGTTACTATTAATAAATAGTCCCTACAGCTAATCAAAATAAGGGTTATCCTTAAGGAAAAGTTCTCACAAGCTTGTAAAATCGAGGTAAAATGGACTAGTACGTATAGTAATTTAGGTACAACTCTAAAATAAGTACATTTACAGTTATTCATATCAAGGAGCATAATTTGAACAAAGCAGAACTCGTTGCAGCTATTGCTGGCGAATCAGAATTATCTAAGACTAAAGCAGAACACGCTTTAAATGCAGCAATTGAAGCGATTAAAAAAGCAGTTACTAAAGGTGATAACGTTCAGTTAATCGGCTTTGGTACATTCAGCTCTGGTAAGCGTGCCGCTCGTATGGGCCGTAATCCAAAGACTGGCGAAGCAATTAAAATTGCAGCTTCAAAAACTGTCAAATTTACTGCTGGTAAAGCATTTAAAGATAGCGTTAATAAGCGTAAGAAGTAATTGCGTAAGAAGTAGTTGAATTGAAACCTCATTAAATGAGGCTCAGTTGACCCCCTAATTAGACTGTCCGACTTTCATGGGTCAGTTCAATTTTGGGGTTTTTTCTTTATCTGCATGATTGTTTGATAGGAAAAATCTCCGATATTTACGATAAAGAAGATTTTAGGTTTGAACTAAGCGTCGATGTCGATGAATACTCATTAAAATCCCCGTACCTAGACCTAGTGTTGTTAATGCCGTACCCCCATAACTAATAAATGGCAATGGCACTCCTACAACGGGTAATAAACCGCTAACCATGGCCATATTTACAAAAGCGTATGTAAAGAAAATGAGTGTTACTGAACCACCAAGCAGTCTTGTGTATAAATTAGGTGCACTTGCGGCAATTTTTAATCCCCGCTGAATTAAAAGCAAAAATAAAATTAATAATATGAAATTACCAACCAAGCCAAATTCTTCAGAATATACAGCAAATATAAAATCAGTATGTTTTTCAGGAATAAAGTCTAAATGGGTCTGCGTACCTTTCAGCCATCCCTTACCCCAAAAACCACCTGAGCCGATAGCTATCATTGATTGAATAGTGTGAAATCCTTTACCTAAAGGATCAGTTGTGGGGTCTAATAAAGTACAAACACGGTGTTGTTGATAAGTTTTTAACAATGGCCAAGTTACACCTTTGGCGCAGATGGTATCTCCAAATATGACAATTAAAAGAATGCCGATTATTCCAATTCCAATAAACGGAAGGATAAATTTCCATGGCAAGCCAGCTAATATAATCACATAAAAACCCGCAGCGAAAACTAAAATTGCGGTTCCTAAGTCTGGTTGCCTAGCGATCAAGATAGTGGGTAAAAGTAAAAATAAAAATGCGATACCAAAATCCCAAAGCTTGGTATTTTCTTCTCTTTTATAAAAATACCAAGAAAGCATCATTGGCATTGCAATTTTCATAATTTCAGAGGGCTGAATAACGATGCCAATATTTAGCCATCTGCGAGCCCCCTTTTTGATTAAACCAAAAAGAGCAACTGCGATTAAGAGACCTAAACCAATTGAGTAAATCCAAACAGAAGCTTTTTCTAACCATTTCACTGGAACCCTTGAGGTAAACCACATGATGACAATTGCTATCATCACATTTCTTAACTGCTCTACCCAAGTAATAACCGTACCTGTACTAGCTGATAAAAATGTAATATTGCCAACAACAACAAGGGCAAGTAAGATAAAACTTAGATTGGGATCTAAGCCCGCCCATAGAAACTGGATCCGTTTAGTTAATGGGCGTTTTTCCACTCTAGGATACCTCCAGGCCACTTATTGAGCATTAAATAATCAAATGCTTTACGAACAATCGGTGCCGCAGCAGTTGCTCCAAAGCCAGCATTTTCAACAACGATTGCCATTGCATATTTAGGATTATCGGCTGGCGCAAAACCAATATACAAAGCATGATCCCGTTTAAACTCTGAAACCTGACTTGCATTGTAGTCTTTACCGGCTAAACTAAATACTTGAGCTGTCCCGGTTTTACCAGCTACAAGATAGCTCACACCAGCAAAAGGAATTTGACCAGTACCGACTTGATTAACACCAATCATTCCATCTGTAATTGTTTTAATGTTTTCAGGCTTAAGGTCAAGAACTCTTGATTCTGTGGGAACAGTTAAGATTTTCTCATGAGTAATCGGATCTTCAATCACCTTGACGAGATGAGGTTTCATCACTTTACCGTTGTTTGCCACAATAGCAGTGGCTTGTGCAAGCTGTAAGATTGTATAACTGTTATAGCCTTGTCCAATTCCAATGGAAATCGTTTCACCATCAATCCATTTACCTTTAGTGGGATCTTTAAAGTAATTACGCTTCCATTCTTTTGAAGGTAAGATCCCTTTAACCTCACCATTGATATCTATCCCTGTTAACTGCCCTAAGCCAACTTTCTCCATAAACTTCGAAATCGCATCAATCCCCATATCTTTAGCAAGTATGTAGTAATAAGTGTCGCAAGATAGAGCAATGGAAGAGTACATATTCACTACACCATGTCCATTTTTAGCATCGTCTCTAAAAATGTTATTTCCGAATTGAAAATAACCAGGGTCAGAAATGGCCTGACTGGGTGTTCGAAATTTTCCTTCTAAAGCTGCTAAAGCCATAAAGGGCTTAAAAGTAGATCCTGGCGGGTAGGTCCCCCTTAATGGACGGTTAAATAAAGGTTTTTCGGGAGATTCATTTAACTCTTTCCAAAGATCAAAATCAATTCCATCAACGAAGTCATTTGGGTTAAAGGTTGGCATGGAGACAAAAGCAAGTACGTCTCCGGTAGCTACCTCTATAACGACAGCAGCACCACGACGTTTTTCATATAATTGCTCTAAGAGAAACTGTAATTTAATATCAACTGCCAAGGTTAAATTAGAGCCTGGGATCGAAGGGGTAACTGATAAGTTACGAATTACACGCCCTCCGGCAGTAATTTCAACCTGATTAGAACCAACTATACCTCTCAAGTTTTTTTCATAACTTTGTTCAATACCAATTTTTCCGACCGACTGAATACCCTTAATACGAATCGACTTTAGTTCATTTGGGGTATCAACATCAGAGTCTTCTTCTAATTCAGCTAATAATTTTTCTTTGTCCTTGACCGACACTTTTCCTGTATAGCCTAGTAAATGAGAACCCAGTTGTTGATAAGGGTACTCTCTAAAATATCGAACTTGAACATCAACTCCCTGAAACTCAAAGCGACGAGCATAAAATCTTGAAACTTCCTCATCTCTGAGGAAGTTTCGAATCGGCAAATTTTCAGTTTTCTTACTGTTTTGAATCGTTCTTAGAAACTGCTGCTTATCTCGTGTTGGGATTCGAATAACTTTATCCAATGCATCAATTAAATCCGAAGGGGGTAAATTAATATCTGCAGGAGTGATCTCTAAAGAGTAGGACGGCATGTTGTTAGCGATAACAACCCCATTCCGATCCAAAATAAGTCCTCGTTGGGCCGGGGTAGTAATAATAGCAATTCGGTTACTCTCAGAAGCTGTAGAGTATTTCTTGTGCATGATTACTTGTAGCCAAAAAAAACGTAAAAATAAAAGAGACATACAAACGACAACAAACCAAACAGCAATTTGAATTCTCTTTTGGAAATTATCTAAGCGAATCGCCGCATCAATTTTATTAGACATATTTGCTAACTTTAGAACTTCACAATTTAAGTCGAGTTAAAAAGGTACCGGGGTGCATTAAAATTTTTCTAACTAAGGGCCAAAGACATAATTCAATAATTGCTGGTAATAAGATGAAGGAGATAGAGAAAACAAAGGTAGGAACTAGCAACCAGAAAAGTAGAATTACGATGGAATGAATCAATAAAAATATTTGGAAAACAACTAGCAATTGGCCAATTGGAGAGTTAGTTAATAATTTTCTACTCCAAAAAAACATGACAACACTACCTACAACGTAACCAATTGCATGCAGACCTAATGGGCTAGAAGTCTGAATATCCATCATTAAACCGAACAAGAAAAATAAAATTAAACTAATCTTTTCCGGGAAAAATAAAACCCAATAAAGTAAAACGGGTAATATAAAATCAGGAACCCAAGCATGATTCCCCCAAGGAAGCATGTTAATAAGAAAAGCGAAAAACAAGGTGATCGCCATGCCCATTAGGAAATTTGGCCTCATCAGTTAACCCTTTTAAAGTTTTTCTTGCTCTTGACGGATTCAGGAACAATCGGGTTAGGAGCATCGTTACTGGGGTGATAAAGCAACACGATTAAGTGTTTCGAAGTATTTAAATCAGCTAAGGGCCGACAAGAGATTTGCGCCCCAGAATTATCTGAAGCACGTTCAATTTTAGTAATTATTGCGACCGGAATTCCCGGTGGAAAAACACCATCAATGCCGGAAGTAGATAAATAGTCTCCGACGTCTAAATCACCAAAATTACTGATAAAACGAAGTTCTAGAGGCGAAGTTCTACCTACCCCAAATAAAACCCCCCTTTGACCGCTTCTCGTCACCATCACAGGAATCGTCGCATCTCTTTCTTCAAGAACAGCAACTTCTGCGACATCATCATATAAGCGGACAACCTGCCCAATAATTCCCCCTTCATTTGCCACAGGCATTCCTAATAAAAGGCCATCATTTTTTCCACGAGAAATAACCACTTTTTGGGAACTTGGATTAATAGGGTTGTAAATGACTTCAGCGGCTAAAGAGGGGTAGGGACTTTGCTGTTGTAACTGCAGAAGATTACGTAAGTTCTTGTTTTCTGACTCTAAATTTTCACTAATACTAGAAAGTAGGGTGAGATCTCTAATGGAATTTTTTTGTTCAGCAATGGTTTCTTTCATGGAACGCATTGTTACAAAACTTTCATTCCAACTGGAGAGTAACTTTCCAGGTTGACTTACTAATATTTGAATGGGATGCAAAAGGTGTTGAATACCTGAGCGTATTTGATCAGTCGATTGATATTTCAGATCCAAAATCATAAGTAAAATTGAAATAGCAACAAGCCACAGCATTTTGTAAACTGGAGCACCTGTGTTGAAAAGCGCTGGTGGACTCCTAAACAAGCTATACCTCTAGCGTAGAGTGAGATTTATTCTTGAGAGAAGA
>Ga0136644_10003521_pt1 | contig 11728 bp, 8 predicted proteins | sample C_130820_EF_Meta_FD_94780 | JGI IMG/M metagenome (GOLD analysis project Ga0136644, IMG submission 94780) | Freshwater microbial communities from Lake Croche, Canada to study carbon cycling - C_130820_EF_MetaG (v2) (version 2) | ecosystem: Environmental > Aquatic > Freshwater > Lake | place: Lake...
CACACCTGGCGAAACCTGCTCGGCCTGACCTTGCGGGCCGGTCGTGCCGAACCGGTCCACGCCGGCGAGCTGGCCGAACTCGGCCTGATCCTGCAAAACCCCCGGGGCAGGGCACGGTATGCCATCGAACTGACCGTGCCCGGCAATGCGCAGTCGACCCTGATCGATCTGGCGCCCGGAGTCGACCAGCTGATCAGCGTGGCACTGCCAACCCATCAGCGCGGCTGGCAGACCGCCCCGCGCATGCGACTGTCATCCCGCTGGCCGCTGGGCCTGTGGCAGGCCTGGGCCTGGTGGCATCCGCAGGTCCGGATGCTGGTTCTGCCGCGGCTCGAAACGCCGGCAGCGCCGCTGCCCGAATCAAGTTCAATCGGCAATGAATTCAATGGACGCGGACGCGGTGAAGATGATTTCTCGGCGATCCGCGCTTTTCGCGATGGTGATTCGACGCGGCGACTGGCCTGGAAGGCGATGGCGCGAAGCGGGCGGGACGATCTGCTGGTGCTCGAATTCGAGGGCGGCGGCGGCGGCCAGATGTGGCTGGAGTGGTCGACACTGTCCGCGTCGCTGTCGGCTGAGGATCGCCTCTCGCGGCTGGCCCGCTGGGTCGTCGACGCCGAATCGGCCGGCCTGAGCTATGGCCTGAGACTGAACTCGGTCACCATCGATCGCGCCTCGGGCGCAAGTCATCAAGCCGAGTGCCTGCAGGCACTTGCGCTGGCACAGGTCTGAGCGAAGGCGCACCGATGGCAGGTTTGCGCGACCGGGGCGTGGTGTTTTCGATGCGAGTCATGGGCGGCACGCTGGGTGGTGTCTGGGAGCGCGACCGGCGCGACACGCTCTTTCTGCTGGGTGCGATCGCCCTGGCCATCGGGCCGCAGCTCGTCAATCTTCCGCTGTGGTGCGCCGCCGGCTTCGCGGTGCTGTTTCTGTGGCGAACCGGCCTGGTCTTTTCGGGTCGACCGCTTCCCGGCAAGGTGCTGAGCATGGCGGCAGCCGCTGCCTGCACCGCTGGCGTCCTGGCCCAGTACGGCACGCTGTTCGGACGCGAGGCAGGTGTTGCGCTGCTGGTGCTGTTCCTCGGGCTCAAGCTGATGGAAATGCGGGCGCGGCGCGATCACTTCATCGTGATCTTCCTGAGCTTTTTCGTTCTGGTGACCGGCTTTTTCGAATCGCAGTCGATGTTCGCTGCCGCCCTCAGCATGGTCGCGGTCGTCGGGCTGCTGGCCGCCCTGCTGACCATGCAATTCGGGCAGCGCGAAGTCAGCCTGCGCCAGAGACTGACAACGGTCGGTGTGATGCTGCTGCAAGCCCTGCCGCTGGCAGCCGCCCTGTTCGTGCTCTTTCCCCGGATCAACGGGCCCCTGTGGGGACTGCCGAGCGACGCGCACTCAGGCAGCACCGGCATGTCGGACACCATGTCGCCCGGGCAGATTTCCGATCTGGCCAATAACGACGAGGTGGCCTTCAGAGTGCAGTTTGAAGGCCGTGCCCCGGCCCAATCGCAGCTGTACTGGCGCGGCCCGACGCTGGGCCATTTCGACGGCAAGGTCTGGCGCGCGGTACGCGCCGACATCGGTCCGCGCCCATCGGCACAGGCCACGCTGCCCGAAGGCGGCAAGGCGTTGCATTATCGAACCACCCTCGAGCCGCATTCAGGCCGATGGCTCTTTGCACTCGACGTGCCGGCCTCGGTACCGAGCGCCCCCGGCCTTGCGGTTGCGGTGTCGCCCGATTTCGACATGCTCGCCGCTGACCCGGTGACGTCGCGGACCCGCTTTGATGCGACCGCCCGCCTCGATGCCTCGATCGGCCTGAACGAAACGCCGCTGTCGCTGCAGAACTGGCTGCAGTTGCCGCCGGGCCACCATCGCCGCACGCTCGAACTCGCCTCGCGCTGGCGCAATCAAGAAGTCGATAACGGTGCGCTGGTCCAGCGAACCCTGTCGATGTTTCATGATGCCGATTTTCGCTACACCCTCAATCCGCCCCTGCTCGAAGACAATCCGGTTGACCGGTTTCTGTTCGAGACCCGAGCCGGCTTTTGCGAACACTATGCAAGTGCCTTCGTCGTGCTGATGCGGGCGCTCGACATTCCGGCGCGCGTGGTGACCGGCTATCAGGGCGGTGAAGCCAATCCTGCCGATGATTACTGGATCGTGCGTCAGTCGGACGCCCATGCCTGGGCCGAAGTCTGGCTCGATGGCAAGGGATGGGTGCGGGTCGACCCGACCAGTGCGGTCGCGCCCGAGCGGATCGAGAAGGGGTCAGCCGCCCTGAGCCGGCAGCGCGGCCTGGAGAAGGACGGCCTGCCCAGCCTGGGCGATCTCGACCTTTACCGTCGCTTGCGCTTTTCGATCGACGCGGTCTCCCATGGCTGGAATCAGTGGGTGCTGAGCTATGACAGCGGCCGCCAGAAGTCATTGCTGGGCAGTATCGGGCTCGATTCGACCCAGCCGCAGGAAATTGCCGCCGCACTGGGCGTGGTGCTGGCGCTGGCGATCGCTGGCGTTGCGCTGACCACCCTGCGACCGCAGGTCAAGCGCGATGAGGTCGAGCGGGCCTATGACCTGTTTTGCGCACGCGTCGCCGCCATCGGCGCCCCCCGCCTGAAGGCCGAAACCGCCAGCCGATATCTCGAGCGCATCGATCCGCTGCTCGAGCCCGGCGACGCCGACCTCGCGCGGGAGATCGTCGAGACCTATTCGCAGCTGCGGTACGATCCGGACACCTCGTCACCCAATCGGGTCCGCGACCTGCAACGCCTGGTCAAGGCCTTCAAACCCTGATGCAAGTCTGCCGCGCGGCGCAACACTGGTTCGTCGCTCTGATCCTGAGCCTCGCCGTGACCCCGCTGCAGGCTGCGCCGCCTGCCTCCGGCGGCTGGGCTGGCCGCCCTGACGTCACCGAGTTCGTTCGCGAGATGGTCGACAGACATGGCTTTGATGCGGCCGCACTGACCGATGTCTTCGAGCGCACCCGCACCGCCGACGTCGCGCTCAAGCTGATGACCCCAGCGCCGTCGACCGGCAAGCGCTCCTGGTCGGCGTATCGGGCCCGCTTCGTCGAACCGGTCCGGATTCGCGAGGGTTTACGCTTCTGGCGGGAACAGGCTGATTCGATCCGGCGCGCCGCCGACCGATTTGGCGTGCCGCAGGAGATCATCGTGGCCATCATCGGCGTCGAGACGGTCTATGGCCGCAATACCGGCGATTTCCGGGTGATGGATGCGCTCACGACGCTGGCCTTCGAGGACCCGCGCCGCGCCCCGTTCTTTCGGGAAGAGCTCGAGCAGTTCCTGCTGCTGTGCCGCGACAATCAGGTCGATCCGCTGTTGTGGCGCGGCTCCTATGCCGGCGCCATTGGTCTGCCGCAGTTCATGCCCGGCAGCATCCGCCGCCATGCGATCGATTTCGACGGCGACGGCCGGATCGACCTTCGCGCCAGTACCAGCGATGCGGTCGGCAGCGTGGCACGCTTTCTGTCGAATCATGGCTGGCGGCCGGGCGAGCCGACGCACTTTCAGGCCCTCGTCGATGACGAAGCGCGTGCAAGACCTGCGATCGACGCCGGTGTGCCGCCAAAACTGAGCATGTCCGATCTTGCCGCACTCGGCGTCACCAGTCGGCAATCGATTTCGGGCGCCGATCTGCTGTCGCTGATCGATCTGCCCGACGGCGACAAGCCCACCCAGTTCGTGCTGGGCACCAACAACTTCTGGGTGATCACCCGCTACAACCGCTCCTACTTCTATGCCATGTCGGTGATCGACCTGGCACAGGCACTCAAGGACGCGGCCAATGCCCCCGCGCCGGTTCAGCCAGGAAAAAGACCGGTCGACAGATAGCGGTCACCGCGATCGCACACAATGAACACAATCGTGGCGTTGTCGACCTCCTGGGCGATGCGAAGCGCGATGCAGCAGGCGCCCGCTGCAGACGGGCCGCAGAAGATGCCTTCTTCAGCCGCGAGGCGTCGGGCCATCGCCTCGGCATCGGTCTGCGAGACGAACTCGATCCGATCGACCATCGCATGCCGGTAGATCTTGGGCAGATAGGCCTCGGGCCACTTGCGGATCCCGGCAATCGATGAGCCCTCGTCGGGCTGGGCGCCGATGATCTGCACCTGCGGGTTTTGCGACTTCAGATAGCGCGAGACGCCGGTGATCGTGCCGGTCGTGCCCATGGCCGAGACGAAATGCGTGACCTGCCCGGCGGTGTCCTGCCAGATCTCGGGGCCAGTGGTCTCGAAATGCGCTGCCCAATTGTCGTCGTTGGAAAACTGGTCGAGCACCCGCCCCTTGCCTTCGGCCTGCATGGCGTCGGCCAGGTCGCGGGCATATTCCATCCCCTGCTCTTTGCTCACCAGAACCAGTTCGGCGCCGAAGGCCTTCATGGTCTGACGACGTTCGACCGACAGGTTGTCGGGCATGATCAGGACCATGCGATAGCCCTTGATCGCCGCCGCCATGGCCAGCGCGATCCCGGTATTGCCCGAGGTGGCCTCGATCAGGGTGTCGCCGGGTCGGATCTCGCCGCGCGCCTCAGCCTTGGCGATCATGGCAATCGCCGGCCGATCCTTGACCGATCCGGCCGGATTGTCGCCTTCGAGCTTGCCAAGGATCACATTGCCGCGACGCGCCTGGGCCTCGCCCGGAATGCGCTGCAGGCGAACCAGCGGCGTGCGGCCGATCACCGCGTCAATGGTGGGATAGTGCTGTCGTGCGGGTGTGTTCATCGGACGGTCGCCAATTTGAGGATGCCGGGCAGATCGGAATTCAGGATCGAGTCGCGCAGCGCATCGATGGCTGCAATTCGGGTGAAGCTGCGCCGCCAGGCCAGCACCACCCGGCGGGTCGGCGGCGGTGGCGCGAAGGGCACATAGGCGAGCAGGCCGTCGTCGCGGGCCTTGCCGGCCAGCACGGTAGCCGGCTGCGACAGCCAGGGCAGCACGGTGATGCCGATGCCCGAGGCCACCATATGCCGGATGGTTTCGAGCGACGAGCCTTCGAAGGTCTTCTGGATGCCGCCGCTGGCCTGCGAGTAGCGCGACAGCTCGGGACAGACCTCGAGCACCTGATCGCGAAAGCAGTGCCCCGCGCCCAGCAGCAGCATGGTCTGCTGCTTGAGTTCGACCGATGAGATGGATTCGCGGTGCGCCCAGGGATGGCTGCAGGGCACGGCCACAACGAAGGGCTCCTCATAGAGCGGACAGCTGTCAAAGCCCTGATCGGGAAACGGCTCGGCCATGATCGCGACATCGATGTCGCCCTGACGCAGCAGCTCGATCAGTCTGACGGTGAAGTTTTCCTGCAGCAGCAGCGGCATCTGCGGCGCATCGCTGATGATGCGCGACATGACCAGCGGCAGCAGATAAGGGCCGATGGTGTAGATGATGCCCAGACGCAGCGCGCCGGCCAGCGGATCAATGCCATGGCGGGCGATTTCGCGGATGGTGCCGGTTTCATCGAGCACGCGCTGGGCCTGCTCGACCACCTGCCGGCCGACCGGGGTGACGCTCACCTCGGTGCCGCCGCGCTCGAAGAGCAGCACACCGAGCTCCTGCTCGAGCTTGCGCACGCCGACCGAGAGCGTCGGCTGGCTTACATGACAGGCCTCGGCGGCCCGTCCGAAGTGAAGCTCTCGAGCGACCGCGACGATGTACTTGAGTTCGGTCAGCGTCATGCGACAAATTCTAGCAGCGGCAGGCCCGCAGCCCGGCGTGCGATCATCGGGCCGCTTACCCCAGCCGATCGACCCAGCATTGGCCGACCCTCAACCCGACCCTCAACTCGACATACGCCCGCCATGCCGACCATTCCGTATCTGCCTGCTGATCTTGCCGAGCCGCGCGAGATCGTCGATGTCATCCGCACCCGCCGCGGCGGCACGCTTCAGCATCTCGACCGGATCCTGCTGCACAGCCCGCCGGTCGCCGCAGGCTGGAACACCCTGCTGGGATCCGTACGTCGTGACATGACGCTGAGCCCGAAGCTGCGCGAACTCGCGATGTGCGCGGTCGCGATGCTCAACGATGCCGAGTACGAATGGTTTCACCATGCGCCGCTGCTGATCGAGGCCGGTGCCACACCCGAGCAGATGGCCGCGCTGCGCGACCCGATCACGGCACTCAACAACGACGGCCTCTTTGATGCAGCCGAGCGCGCCGCGCTGGCCCTCACCATCGAGATGACCCGCAGTATCAAGGTCAGCCCGCAGACCATGGCCGCGGTCAAAGCGGTGTTGCCCGACGATCGCCAGGTGTTTGAGCTGGTGATGACGATTGCGGCCTACAACATGGTGTCGCGCGTGCTGGTGGCCACCGGTATCGAGATCGAGTGATCGCGGCCGACTGAGGCGCGTCGGCCGACCCAGCCGGCCGCCTGAGTCAGGCCTTCAGAAACTCCTCACGCCCCGCCAGCCAGCGCGCCAGGTGCGCATCGACCCGCTCGGCGGGGCCGGCCAGCATCGCATCAGCTTCAAAGCGCGCGGCCTCGACCAGGTCGGCATCGCGCTCGAGGTCGGCGAATCGCAGAAGAGCCAGCCCCGACTGGCGCGCCCCGAGAAACTCACCCGGGCCGCGCAGTTGCAGATCGCGGCGCGCGACCTCGAAGCCGTCGGTGGTCTCGTACATGGTCTTGAGCCGTTCGCGGGCATTGGCCGACAGCGGCGGCCGATAGATCAGCACGCACACGCTTTGCGCGCTGCCTCGCCCGACCCGCCCGCGCAGCTGATGCAGCTGCGACAGGCCGAAGCGCTCGGCATGCTCGATCACCATCAGCGAGGCATTGGGCACATCCACGCCCACCTCGATCACGGTGGTGGCCACCAGCAGATCGAGCTCGCCACGCACGAAGGCGTCCATGGTCGCGGCCTTCTCGGCCACCGGCAGCCGGCCATGGATCAGGCCGACACGCAGATCGGCCAGTTCGGCCGACAGCGATTCGAAGGCGTCGATCGCGGTCTGCAGATCGAGGGTTTCGGACTCTTCGATCAGCGGGCAGACCCAGTAGACCTGGCGGCCCTGAGCCACCGCCGCCCGCACCCGATCGACCACCTCGGCATGGCGTGACTGGGTGACCAGCTTGGTGATGACCGGCGTGCGGCCCGGCGGCAGCTCGTCGATCACCGAGACATCCAGATCGGCGTAATAGCTCATCGCGAGCGTGCGCGGAATCGGTGTCGCGCTCATCATCAGCTGATGCGGCAAGGCATCACCGCGGGTGGCGCGCAGCGCCAGACGCTGCGCGACGCCAAAGCGATGCTGCTCGTCGACGATCGCCAGCCCAAGCGTCGGCAACTCGACCGACTCTTCGACCAGCGCATGCGTGCCGACCAGCAGATCGACCTCGCCGGCGGCGGCCAGGGCCCGCACCTTCTTCTTGGCCGAGGCGGTGAGCGAACCCGACAGCCAGGCCACCCGCACGCCGAGCGGCTCGAGCCAGGGGCCGAGCTTGCGAAAGTGCTGCTCGGCGAGGATTTCGGTGGGCGCCATCAGGGCCGCTTGCCGACCGCTGCCGATCGCCTGCATGGCCGCGAGTGCCGCCACCACGGTCTTGCCGCTGCCGACGTCGCCCTGCAGCAGGCGGTTCATCGGCTCAGTGCCATTGAGGTCGCGCGAAATCTCGCGCCAGGCGCGGTGCTGGGCGCCGGTGAGTGCGAAGGGCAAAGCCGCCAGCAGGCGCTGTGTCTGCGCCTGATCTGACAGGGGCACCGCGCGCTGTCGGGCACGCGCAGCGCGCGCGCGTTTGAGCGACAACTGCTGCGCCAGCAACTCCTCGAAGGCCAGACGCCGGCAGGCCGGATGCGAGCGGTCTTCGATGGCCGACAGCGGCGTCTCGGGCGGTGGCTGGTGCAGCAGACGCAGCGAGGGCATCAGCGCCGGCAGTCCAAGCCGCTCGGCGCATCCCGGGCGAAGCGTGTCGGCCCAGTCGGTGCGGGCCAGCGCCTCGAGGATGTTGCGGCGCAGATCGGACTGACCGATGCCGGCGACCGTCGGATAGACCGGCGTCAGCGTTGCCGGCAGCCGATCGGCGCCGCCCAGCATCCGGTAGCGCGGATGGACCATCTCCAGACCGAAGAGGCCGCCGCGCACCTCGCCCATGGCACGCAGGCGGCGACCGACCGCAAGTTGCGTGACCTGCGAACCGTAGAAATTCAGAAAGCGCAGGCCGATGCGACCGCTGCCATCGTCGAGTTCGACCTGCAGCATGCGTCGGGGTCGGGCGACGATCTCGTTGCTGCAGACCTCACCGGCCACCTGCGCGGTCTCGCCGGGTGCCACATCGGCGATCGCGACGATGCGGGTCTCGTCTTCGTAGCGCAGTGGCAGATGCAGCAGGAGGTCGGCTTCGGTGCGGATGCCGAGCCGCGCGAACTTGCCGAGGTCGGTCACCGCAAGCGCGGGATCAGGCCAGCACCATGATCGCTTCGGCCTCGAAGCGCGCGCCCCGCGGCAGGCTCGCCACACCGACGGTCGAGCGCGCCGGATAGGGCTGCACGAAATAGGTCTGCATGATCTCGTTGGCCTTGGGGAAATCGGCCAGATCAGTCAGAAAGAGCGTGAGCTTGACCACATCGGCCAACGAGCCGCCGGCGGCCTCGGCGACCGCTTTCATATTCTGGAAAGCGCGATGAACCTGCGCCTCGAAGCCACCCTCGACCAGCTGACCGCTCACCGGGTCGAGCGCGATCTGACCCGACAGATAGACGGTGTTGCCGACCTTGACCGCCTGCGAATAGGGGCCGATGGCGGCCGGGGCGGCGGCGCTCGAAACGATGGATTTGCTCATGGTCGGACTCCGTAAGGGAATCCGCTGATGTTAGCCCAAGCGTGCAGACCGGCCGCCGACCTGGCCCGCCCCGGGCAAGGCCGGACGGGCCATGGTCAGACCAATCTCAGGCCGCAAGCGGCGTCTTTTGCAGCACTGCCAGATCGATCTTGTAGAGCTGCGCGACGTTGTCGCACAGGATCGCCTGTCGCTGCTCGCCGCTGAGCACCTTCGACTGCTCGGCGAGCATCTCCTGCGACCATGGCCAGGTCGAATCCGAATGCGGAAAGTCGTTGGCCCACATCAGTCGACGCCAGTTCATCTGATCGGCCGAACGGAAGGCCACCCAGTCGTCCTGGAAGGTGGTGTAGATATGCTCGGAAAAGTATTCGCTCGGCAGTTTCTCGAGGGTCACGCCCGGCGCCAGCCAGTTGCGGTGGCGCTTGTAGGCATGGTCCATACGATAGAGGTAATGCGGCACCCAGCCGGCATCGGCCTCGACGCACACCACCCGCAGGGCGGGATGGCGCTCGAACACACCGCCGAAAATCAGCGTGCCCATGATGTCCTGGTTGCCGCGAATGATCGACAGGAAGGTGTTGATGCGCGGCCCGCGCACCGGAGCGCCATTGCGTGCGGTCAGGATGTGGAATGACAGCGGCAGGTCGAGCTCGATTGCCGCCTCCCACACCGGGTCATAGATCGGTGAGTCGTAATCCTCGATCGCCGGATTGCCCGGCATCATCACGCCGCGCAAGCCGAGCGCCTTGATCGCCTTGAAGTCCTGAATCATCTCAGCGGGCGAGTTGCCGGCAGACTGCCCGCAGCCGAGCAGGCGGGTGGGGTGGCGGTCGCAGAAGGCCGCAATCCAGCGGTTGTAAGCCTCAAAGCAGGCCTTCTTGTAATCGAAGTCGGCGTGATTGCACAGGAGCATGCCCACGGTGGGGTAGATGACTTCGGCGGCCACGCCGTCGCGGTCCTGATCGGCCATGCGGGCATCCGGATCCCAGCCGCCGCGATGCAGGTCACTGAATTTCACGCCGGTCTCGCTGATTTCTTCGGGCCGTTTGCCGGCCGCCGCCACCAGACCCAGATTGATCGGCCGCTTCATGCCGTCGATCTGGAAGGCATCGCCCTGCCCTTCGATCGAAATCAGGCGGGGCGCCCTGTCGCGCCAGGCCCGGTCGATGTTGGCAGTGTAGGTGTCGGGAGCCTCGGTGATATGAGAATCGGCCGAGATGATCGGGTAGCTCATGGCGTCTCCTGTGTCTGGTTATCACCTGACTATATAGCGCCGACGAGCCATCGGGGCGATCGGCGCCGAAATTCGGGTTTCCCGTACCATCTGCTGCCCTCCTGCGCCGACACACTGCCATGTCCGATCCGACCCGCAACCGCCCGGACTCCCCGCCGATTCGCATTCGCGGGGCCCGACAGCACAATCTGCGCAATCTCGACATCGACATTCCCACCGGCGAGCTGGTGGTGGTCACCGGCGTGTCCGGATCGGGAAAATCCTCGCTGGTCTTCGACACGCTTTATGCCGAGGGCCAGCGTCGCTATGTCGAGACCTTCTCGGCGTATGCGCGGCAGTTCCTCGACCGCATGGACAAGCCGCAGGTCGACCGGATCGAAGGCGTGCCACCGGCCATCGCGATCGATCAGACCAATCCGGTTCGCACCTCGCGCTCGACGGTCGGCACCATGACCGAGCTGAACGACCATCTGAAGCTGCTCTTTGCCCGCGCCGCCCGCCTTCATTGCCGCCAGTGCAGCCGGCCGGTCGCCCGCGACACCGTGGCCAGCATCCGCGCCTCGGTGGCCGAGCGCGCCGCGCAGGCCGGCGACCCCCGGCTGGTGGTGAGCTTTCCGGTGCAGGTACCGGGCAACTTCACCGAAGCCGAGATCGAGCAGCATCTGCTGGCGCAGGGCTATACCCGGGTGCATTCGCGTACCCCCGGCACCGGCTCCCTCGGCCCGACATTGAACGTCGTCCAGGATCGTTTTCGGATGGCCGGTGCCGATGAAGCGCGGGTGGCCGAGGCGATCGAAGCCGCGCTGCACCGGGGCAGCGGCCGACTCGCGGTGCATGCGCTGACTGACGACGGAAGCGATGCCAGCGAATGGCGCTACTCCACCGCGTTGGCCTGCGCCGAGTGCGGCATCGCCTATGCCGACCCGAGTCCGAGCCTGTTCTCCTTCAACTCGCCGATCGGCGCCTGCGAGACCTGTCGCGGCTTTGGACGCGTCATTGGTGTCGACCTCGGGCTGGTCATCCCGGACGCCTCGCGAAGCCTGGGCGGTGGCGCGGTCAAACCCTGGCAGACCGAGAGTTTCAAGGAGTGCCAGGCCGACATGGTCCGCTACGCCAAGCTGCGCGGTGTGGCGCTCGACATCGCCTGGCGGGACCTGCCGGAGGCGCACCGGCAATGGGTGATCGAGGGCGGCGACGACTGGACCGGCAACTTCAACAAGCAGTGGTACGGCATCCGGCGCTTTTTCGACTGGCTCGAATCCAAAGCCTACAAGATGCACATCCGGGTGCTGCTCTCGCGCTACCGGGCCTACACCCCCTGCACGGTCTGCCGAGGTGCCCGCCTGCGCCCCGACGCCCTGCTCTGGCGCATCGGCTCAGGGGCCGACGCCGACGCGGTCTTCGATGCCGCCGACGACAGCGGCTCGCGTCCCGGCCGCTATCAGCGCTTTGCACCGGCCGGCACACAATGGTCGGATCCGCAACTGCAGGCCCTGCCAGGGCTGTGCGTGCACGATGTCATGCTGCTGCCGATCGAGCGGGTCGCCACGCTGTTCAGCCGGCTTGAACTGCCGGCGCCGCTCGATGAAGCCACCGCGCTGCTGCTCACCGAAGTGCGCGCTCGCCTGCGCTATCTGGCCGATGTCGGATTGTCCTATCTCACCCTCGACCGACAGTCACGAACGCTGTCGGGTGGCGAGGTC
>Ga0136644_10003523_pt1 | contig 11727 bp, 10 predicted proteins | sample C_130820_EF_Meta_FD_94780 | JGI IMG/M metagenome (GOLD analysis project Ga0136644, IMG submission 94780) | Freshwater microbial communities from Lake Croche, Canada to study carbon cycling - C_130820_EF_MetaG (v2) (version 2) | ecosystem: Environmental > Aquatic > Freshwater > Lake | place...
GATAATTTAGATAATTTAAAATTAAATCATATTCTAGTGATTCGTGAACAAAATCATTATTAACCACTTCATTTAATGCCTCTGCAATCATGTAAACTGGCAACATAGGATGAAAAAATTGAGTTCCATCTTTTAATAAATTAAAATCTTTTGGAAATTGTTCTGAATCTGGAAGAGGTTTTATTTTTAATTTATTTGCCAATTCTATTAAAGCCTCACGTTTTTCAGAATCTTGATTAAATATAGCAGATCCTCCAGAAATCTCTTTTGTTAAATCGTCCAATGCATCGTTAACAACTTCATGTTCTATGAATAAAGAAAAACGTTCCAAAAAACTTTGGGGTTTTTTATAGTTTAAATTCGCATTTAATAAAACATATGTAGTATCTTTTATGTTATTTTCTGTGTCTGGTTCCAAAATATAGCCATTAGCATTTCCATGTGTAAATGTTTGCATCGATCTTGTAATCGCACCTCCTTGCGTTATAAATGATCCTTCAATTTGATCGTCTTGACCATTATCAGAATTAATAATAGTTTGAAAATTACTTAAATCTTTCACATTTTCAACGTAATTATCTGGTACTACACCACTTAAATAATTTTCAATATTACTACTACTTCCCAATGATCCTATTATATTACTTAATGTTTTCGATGCACTTCTAGTAAAAATTTGTTCGTCTATTGTATAAGCTGAATTTTCTGTTGTTATAGCTGAGTCGTCGAGCAATTTGTTTGCTTGTTTAGTGTTACTTCCAGAAAAAATATTTTCTATTTTAGATTCTATTGCGCTAGATAATTGCGTGGAATCAATACCAGTTTCAATAGAAACATTTGCAGCAGGAATATTATTATTAGAAATACTTTTTCCAAAATTTAAAAATACTTCTCCACAAAATGCTTGAGCAGATGTTAAAAATTTTGTGATTCGCAATTCAGACATTGGTCTTTTATTTTCAATTATTGTAAAAACTGGAGACTCTTCTAATCTATCGAAAATTTTTGCATATCTCTCAGATATTGATGTTTTTAAGTCTGAAGGTAACAAATCAAGATTATATAAAAATGCATTTTTATCTGATTTGTAAGAATTAATTCCTATTACAGATTTAAATGCTTCCCACGTTCTGCTATTTCCAATTGTATTAGACCATAACCAACCATTTGCCAATTTATATGCAGGAGTTTTTTTAAAAGAAGCAATTGTTCCAGGCAAATTAATTGTAATAGTTCTAGCATTAACATATTTTAAAAGAGTTTGTATAAACATAGTTTCATTTCCTTGTAAACTAGTATACAATTCTACAATTTCATTTAATTTAGGAATGTCCCTAATATTATTTGTATTTTCAATTTGCATGCCATTTTCACGATTAAATATAATCCTGTAATTTTGTATAAATGTAGTATCCGTTAAAATTTGATTATATTGAGATTCTAAATCAGGTAATGTTAACAACAAAAAGTTAAATATAGAACATAATGAAAACAAATCACTTGTAAACTTTGAAAACAAATCAGAATCAAATTCACTTCCAGGATTGAAAAGACTATCATATTCTCTATTTTGCAAAAGCTCAATTATTTGCGTCCTATATGATGGAATGTGTGGAGGACCCGTAGGTTTTGGACCTTGTTGTGGACGAGGAGCAAACAAAACGGAATTACGAAATTCGTTATATGTATTATAGTCTGGATACGCATTTCTAGTAATTATAGTTCCTCTTACATTTGCAGACATACCAACTCCAGTTGCGCTATTATATATTTCATTAATTTTTGCTTTTTTTATAGTAAGAACGTTTTGTTGTTGTAGTTCTATTTGTTCGGGCGATGAATGTTTAAAAATATATACAGACTTGGTGTTTGCATGAGTAAATATACATTCTACACCACACAACAAAGCAAACGCTAATGCAATTCTATCGTGCGTAACAAAAAATACAGAAGAAACTGATTTTTCCACATTTTCTGTTGCTGGACCATTTCCGTAATTTCCTTTTAGAGGACGAGATTTTAAAAGTAAACAAGCCAAAACTTGCAACCAATCACCTGAACGTTTTTGTTGAAGCTTTGTATTAAATAAAAAATCCGCTTTATTTACATCAGATTGTTTTGCTTTACTCAATAACTTTATTGTATTTATTAAAATAGATTTTAAAAAAGAGATATTATTCTTTTTTTTACTATCAATAATTGTTTCGCTATTATTTCCATTGGCGGAATCTTTTGATGAAATTAATAAATTTGTTGTATAGTCCAAATTTTTTCCCTTTTGATTTATCTGTAACTCTGATAATTGAAAATTGTATCTAGTAAAAAATTTTTTATACGGGTTTTTTTCATTGTTTTTTAGATCATTACCATTAAAACTATCGTCAAATGAATAATTATAATTAAATTTTGGAGGACTATTTGATAAACATGGTATCAAATTTACACCATTTTCCCCTTTAAATACAGCAGAATTAACTGGTGTTTTTCCTGCAGGATCATTAACAACTTCAGGAATAAATGCGTAATAAATAGTAGGAACCGAACCATTAAAATTACCAGTTTTTAATATTTCTAAAAGACTAATCGCAGTGGCATCAACAATAATAGCAGAGTAATCTGGTATTTTCAATTTTTCTATAAACTCAGGCGCTTCTATATATTGTTTATTTCCAGTTAGTCTGCTTCCTGAAGCAACAACTAAAGACTTTACTGAATATTGAGTATTATTTATTGTTGTAATATTATATTGTTCATTTTGCCCTGGAATTTCTTTTTGTTCTGCACAATTGCCATGTATAAATTTGCTAAAAGCGCAGTCATTTGGAGTTGATATTATGCTAGATAAAGCATTTGCTTCATCTGAAAATTCGCCTAAATCTTCAACACCATAAGGCAACCCTTTTAAATATTTATCTTGATAGTCTGATATAATACTAGCTATTCCAGATATATCTTTATGAAAATCGTGCCATGAGTCAGCGGCTGATTTATTTGCTAAGATATTTTTTAGTTGTTGTGAATTTAAACTTGTAGTCATATTTAATTTGTATATATAATATATTTGAATAATATAATTATTCTTAACATTTCCATCTATTTCCACATTCAATACAAGTTACAAAAGTTGTCATCGGCTCATCTGCTGATCTTGTTTGCATCTGATAATATGTACACTTATTTGATTGACACTTCCTGCATTTGAAAGTATCTGTTGCGGCTTCAATATTTGTTTCAAACTTGTATTTGTCCCGTTTAATTTTAGCTTGAATTAATGGGTCCCAACGTTCGTGATCTAATTCTTGATGCGTCATAAAAGCAACAGAATGCGCTTTTATTTCTCCCTTATTTAATTGTTCAAGAACATAAGAATTTAAATTCATAAATACGCTTCTTAGTTTATCAACATATAGTTGGACAAAATATGGATTATCCCATTTTTTTATAACTTTTCTATTTGTACCTTCTTTAAGTACAAAATTATAAATTCCTTTTTCCAAATTTAAAGAATGTTTTTCATTATTCAAAATTTCATTTAGTTTAATGCGAATATTTGATCTAAATTCTTCTGGGTTTGCAATCTTGCGCATGTTATATATAATTTAAACACGAATTGTATTTAAATTATAATCAATTTTATTCCACTTGTAAAATAGAAAATAAAAATTAAAAGATTTAAAAAATTACAAAGATTTATCGTCACTTTCATAATCATATTCTTCCTCGCTTAGTTCAGATCCTATGTTTTCAACTAATAGAATATCTTCCCCATCATTTTCATTATAATCGTTTGTGTCTTCTTCTTCATCTTCTTCATCTTCGTCTTCATCAGAACAATAGTCTTCATCATCTTCATCAGCATCGCTATCCACGACAAACCCATCCTTCAAGTAACCATCTTTTGTTTTTTTCTCTGCAGGAATAGCATCCAACTCATCTTCTTCTTCTTCGTCCTCAATACATGTTGCTGCTAAGTCTTCAAATCCTCCAAATAATTTCTCATAAATTTTGTCCCATAGTGCAATAGTTAAATTTACAAAAGAAGTCGTCCCATCTTCATTTTTAATACGAACTACAAGCGCACAAGAACCAAAAAATAAGATTGTATCAATAGGAGGAGGAAAATCATATTTATTTTCATTGTTTGCCTTTCCATCTGTTTTAGCGTAAATAGAAACACAATATTTTTTCCCTTCAATTTTACACGCCCATTCGTGTTGTTTTTCAAATCCATTCGCAGTTTTAAACCCACATTTTTTGTATAATTCATCCTCTTTGAAATCCTTTATATTTAGAACTTTAAGAGTTCCTGTTTTTTCTACAATAATAATCCCCAAAGCTTGCGCCATTTGTATAATTCATAATAAATGGGTTTAAATAGTTTCGCAATAATAATATTATTCATTAATGAAAATATATGTAAAAGATATTTATCCGAAAAAAATAACACGAGATAAACTAATAAAATTAGAAGAATATTATTCATCAACAAAAGAAATTTTAGAAATATTTTCAGAAAAAGGAATGTATTTAGTTGAAAATTCTAAAGTTTGGAAAATTATTCCCACGAACGAAAAACTTTTTACTTTTGTTGACTCTGAAAATAATGTAACTTTTCTTATAGATGAAACAACTATTGAAAAACAAGCTTCTTCGCAAATACCTATAGATCATTCTACAATCGAAACTACAATTTTTATTTATAATGGAAAAAATGTAAGATTACTAATTGAAGGTTATTATAAAAAAAATATCATGCCAAAAACGTATTCAGACAAATACTATAATTTTTTAGTAACAAATTTTTACTTTGAACCAAAAAACAACAACCTTGAAATAACAAATCCATTTTTAAAAAATGAAATTAATGTGTTTTTATCATTGTTAAACTAATATCAGAATAGTATAATATGTTATCTTGGGCAATTCAAATATCAATTATATCAATAATTTTAATATTTTTAGTGCATAATTTAATACAATTTTTTAAAGACACTCTTACAGTTCCAAAAATAAAAGATTTAGTAAACGCTCCTAAACAAAAATACGATAATATGTTTTTTGTAATGAACACTAGTAATAAAACAAACGAGTCTAAAGAACCAGAATATAATTTAGACGAAATATATAAACAAAGTTTACTTCCAAGAGAAGACTTGGAACCAAGGAAAGAATTGGAGACGAGGCAAGAATTTGGAAACATGAAAAATGAATTAAAAAATTTTTTAAAAACAAGGACGCACAACCAAACCCAAACCCAAAACAGAGGACAAACCCATAATGGTTTCACATTTGAATCTAGTAAGCCTAAAATAAGAATTACAGACGTATTATAATTTTTTATTTGAGTATCTAATTTACACCCTTGAAGATTTTAAAAATTTTAATTACTTTTAAAATCTATAAAAAACTCCTCTAAACAAATATCTTATCAATATTTGTTTTTATATTTGTCACGAACTTTAAAACGTTTCTATGCACGTCTTCATCAAAAATTTTTTGATTATTTATTTCTACAACAGAAGACCATGAATGTATTAAACAAATATCGCGGCTATCAGTATACTCTGAATAATTTCTTAATTTATTGTTTCCTAATAGGCTTGCTAATATAGAAAAAGTGCTATACTTTACTCCTTGAAATATTTCTTTACATTTTGACAAGCAAAACATATCTAAAATACTTCTATAGTTAACATAGTTGTTTTCATCTGTATAATCAATTTCTATTATTTTTATTTTTTTTTCACTTTCATTGGCTATATTAAGTATCCTATTTGTTATTTCTTGTTTCCATTCATTTTCTTCACTAACAACTAAAAACATTGGTTCGTCATCATTTAAAATTATATTTTTTGCATCTTCTAACAACTTATTTGTTATTATTTCAAATTCATTTAATGAACTTATGTGCCTCATGTCATCATAATTTCGAACTTTATCACTTTTTCTTAAGTGAATTCCATATGCATTTTCAATATCATTTGGAATTTTTGACAATATAGTTTCAGAAGGTTGTATTATTTTTTTTGAAAATAAAACAAAATCATTAGATATTTGTTCGAACGTTAGTTCAGGAATAAATTGTTTAATAAATTCATAAATTTTGTAAGGAGAGAGAGATGAAGACGGATTTTGCGAATGTATGTAATAACTGCAATTGTCAGAATTGCCGTCATCATTAGAAACTATAATGTCATTAAAATTAAATAAAAGCATATCATAAATAGGAGTCCCCCATTGATGTGTGCCATTATTAACAAATCTTGCATTTGGTTTATAGTTCAAATATTTGCATATTATGTAAAATCCTATCAAGTCTAATAATTTATCTCCTAATCCATTTACCAAGTTAATGTTGGCCCAATTTTCCATTTAAAATACTACTAGACTTTATATTTAAATATTTTACAAATAATAATGTTTAGCTAACTTTACTTTATGTTTTGGTATTATACTAGTGAATAATTGAAATAGGACATTTTACACCCTTGAAGATTTGAATTAACATCTCTGGTGTAGTATTCATATCTTTTTAGAAAGTGTAAATTTTCAATGATGTAAATGTTAAAAATTAGTCTTAAATTAAATAACATAAAGAGATAGTTATAGTTATTAAAAATGAATTTACCTGAATATGAAATAGAAAATTTACTAAAATCTTTTCCTTCAATAAAACTTTCTTATGAAACCTTTACGCATAAGAAAGTTTATGATGCAGACTACATGTTGACAATTCCTGAAGGGAAACGTTGTTTTGCTTGGTTTTCAATTTACAAAAATAAGAATGCGTGTTATTTATTAGAAGTAGAATCAGATAAAAATATATCATCTATTAAAATTGTCAACGTTTGTTTCAACGATGAATTGTGTTATGGAGCTGGAACTATAATTTATGGGACTTTATTTACAAACAATAATTTACGAATTTTTAATATTCATGACTTGTTTTATTACAAAGGCAAACAACTATTAAACTCAAGCTCGAGTGAAACTTTTAAGATTTATTCCAATATTTTTAAAACTGACATAAAACAAATTGCGTATAGTAGAAATTTTGTTTTATTTGGCCTTCCATTGATTTCAAAAAATTTTTCAGATTTACTGCAAAAAATAGAACTTCTTCCTTATCCTATTAAATATATACAATACAGATATTTAAAGAAACCAGATATTTATAATATAAATTACGTTAAACCAAATAGCCAGTACGTGTCTAAAAATAAATTAAATAACGGGTATAATTTGTTTCAAGAATCTGTTTTTAAAGTTAAAGCAGAAATACAAAATGACATTTATAATTTATACGTAAAATCAAAAATAGCAGAAACAAGCGACTATTTCTTTGATATTGCATATATTCCCGACTATAAAACAAGCGTTATGATGAACAACTTATTTAGAAAAATTAAAGAAAATGAAAATTTGGACGCATTAGAAGAAAGTGATTCGGAAGAAGAATTTGAGAATGATAAGATTGACAAGTTTGTTTTTTTGGAAAGGGTTTTATATATGGTTTGTATTTATAATAATAAATTTAGAAAATGGGTTCCGCTTCGTTTAGCAAACAAGAACGAAAAATTAGTAGAAATATCTGCGTTACAACAATCCCAAACATAAATTTATACCCGGATATAAATTAAATTTTAAAAACAACAAAAACAAAAAAAACAAAATTAAAATAACTATTTAATATAAGATGAGTGCTGGATCCGATAATTCAAATTTAGGTTATGGAAACCAAAGTCCATTTGTTGGTAATGGAAACTTTGTAAATCCAGATAATTCACACAGCCCTGGTGGGTTTGGAAGCAATGAAGCGCCAATGTTTGGTAAATTTGGACTACCTGGAGCTGCGTACAATGTTAATGCGGCAAATAGTTGTATTCCCGGTTTATGTTATAAAGGAGGCGCAAAAAAACTAAAACATAAAATAAAAAATATTACTAAAATGTATAAAAAGATGAAAGGTGGACGTAAAACATTTAAGAAACGTGTTCATTCTATGAAAAAGAGAATCATGTCTCGTTATCACAAAAAAGGAACAAAGGGTAAATCAAGACGCCATAGAATGAGAGGAGGAAATGGACTTATGCCAAATTATCCTGCGGGATATTCTCAATATCAAAATAATTTGCCTATGACAAATTCTTATTCACTTAGTAACGTTAAGTTAGGCCCCAATGATTCTGCTTTAGCAAATCCTGCTCCCTATCAAAAACTTAGTAACTGCACAAACTGCGTTGATAACTACGATCACAACATCAATGAAGGGTTTCCTAGTAGAGGCTGGTGGTAAAAATGTTAATTTTTGTTAAAAATGTTAATTTTTGTTAAAAATGTTAATTTTTGTTAAAAATGTTAATTTTTAAAAAGAAATTATATTTTAATTTTTAAGTTAAAATATAATTAACATAAGACTTTAATGTCTTTTTTTTGTATTCTTTACCTTCTTGCCTCGTTTTCTATACTTTCCACCTTTTCTTGTTGTTTTGATAGGCGGAAGGGCCGAACCTCTTTCAAGTTTAGGTAAAGGTTTTAATCCTGTTTGACTAGCGGTTATTTTTCTAACATCTTCTAATTCTTGTTGTCTGTTCATTGGAATATCTTCAACGGATATCATGCGTGAATCTCTTATTCCAGACACACGATCTCTTAGTCCAGGGCCTCTGCGAACAACTACTGATTCTCTTTGAGGGGAATTTGGGGGCGCAGGAGGCACAAAATTGGGGTCTTGTGACATTAAAAACCCTCGTTCGGCTTCCGCCGGAGGAATTTCAATAGTTTTTTCTTCTCCTGTAAACACAAATGTTGGTCCTGGAGCAAAATTAAAAACTGTTCTTGGGGGTGTCGAATCATTCGCTGGAACTATTTTACCATTTTTTAATATTAAATCTCCTTCATACACTTGTCCGTTTGAATAAGTATACTGACTGACTATATCTCCTTCGCCTTTTCTCCCTTCTTCTGTCCAACTTGGGAGAACTAAGCCATTCTTCATATGAACAGAACTAACTACATCTCCATTTCCGTACAATATTACAAAATATCCATTCTCTTTATTATTTTCCCAATTTCCCTTTTTTATAAATCTTGGGAGCCCAGTTTTTTCATCTGTTTCAAAACTAGTTAGCATTCCAGTGCCACTCATTATTGGATTATAATTCCATAAATAATATTTTCCAATGTACATACCCATTCCTGGTATCTCTATTGGGTCTTCGGCCCAAAAAGAGGATCCGTGCACATCGTCGGTTGTTGGGTAATAATTCTCTTGAGCTTCAAAAACATCATTTTTAGCTTCTTGTAAAAAATTGTCATAATCTATTCCACCACCTTGTTGTTTTCGGTTTTTACGCAATTTTTGTTGCATTGTTCTCCTAGATTTTATTTTTCTTGAACGCGCCATTTATATATAAATATAAATAGAAAAACTTTTTAATTATGCAAACAAATAGGAAGGATAGTACCATTCAGGATTGTAATATCCCGGATAATAACCTCTATAGTAATAAGGGTAAGGAGGGTAATAGTCGTAATACCAACCGCCACCACCTCCTCCACTTCCTCCTGTTCCATAGTAACCGCGACCACCCCAACCATGTCCTCCATGACCATGACCATGTCCTCCATGACCATGACCATGACCTCCATGACCACCTCCTCCATGACCTCCACCACCTCCATGACCCCCGCCTCCGCCTCCTCCGCCTCCACGATAAGGTTCAATTACTTTTGTTGAATACGCAACAATTAAAAATATTACGCTTATAATTATAAAAAAATAAGCATACTTACTGCAATTTTTCATATATATTAATGAAAAGAATATTATTTTTTCAGTTTGATTAAACATTTTCCAGGAAGCAATGCATCTTTTTCGTTGATTTTTTGACTAGAAGCAGATTTCTCTTTCTTTGAAGTCGGGTCCCAATTTGTTTCCCAATTTGACGCGTTTTCCAAATAATTTGAATTTGTTGTGCAAACTATTTTATAATTTTGTTTTTTGTAAAATGCGCGTCTCTTTAGCCATTGCTTTTGAAAAAGCTCGTGTCCATCAATAATATCAACCACTATAGGTTGACTATGTTTCTCTCTAAGAATTCTCCCGACAGATTGCTCAATATCAGTTTTTGGAGTTGCCATAATGAGAGTTGTTAATGTTTTGATGTCCAAAGCTTCAGCTGCCATAGAGTAAGTTGCAATAACAATTTTTTTTGTTTCTGTTTCTTTGAGAGCAGCTTCTTTCATTCCACCAATATAATATCCTACACTTCCCTCTCCAATTGATCTATGCTTAACCGCATCAAACAAATATTTAAGCAACGACTTATTGTGTGCTAAAATCATTATTTGTTGCGCAGGATTTTCATCAATCATATTTTTTAAAACTTTTAATATAAATTCCGACCTAGGATTATAGTCGCACAATTTTGTAATCATAGTACTAAATTGTGGATTACCCCTAAAATCGTATTTTATTTCATTAAAATCGTCGTCATTTACTTTATATTCAATCCCTCTTACTAAAACATCAAACTCTGTGTCTCTCTTACCCTTGTAAATTACATCTCCAAGAAACAACTTAAATACTTTTGTCGTTCCATCCTTTCTATTCATTGTTGCGCTCAAACCAAGCATGTATTTTGTAACTATCTTAAAAAGCGCGCACGAGAATACTTCACTCGATATATGATGAACCTCATCGATAATAGTTAGACCAAAACTATCAAACATTGATGCAGGGTATTCTTTCATTGAAAGAGATTGCAACATTCCTAAAACAATGTCCTTGTTTTCTATATCAATGACCTGTCCTTGTATTTTACCAATGCGTGCACCAGGTAAGAATTGTTCTATTCTCTCAATCCATTGATTCATTAAAAACTCTTTGTGAACTATTACCAAAGTTTTCTTTTGCAATTTAGCTAAAATATTAAGACTGCAAATAGTTTTACCAAAACCACAAGGCAACTCCAGCAAACCACCACCATAATTTTTTTGTTTCTCCACATGATAAATATAACTTTGAACCACTTCTTTTTGAACTTCTCTCAATTCTCCATTAAATGAAATATTAATGTTATCTCCTTGAGAAATCTTATATTCTTTAACTGGGCCAAACAATTTCTCTCCAAAATAACGCGGAACATAGAATTTTGTAGGAGACTCGCGATATGCTGGAAATGTTGTTGCTGAATTATTTGCGGGTGAACCAGGCACAAATGGTTTAATTGTTAATTCTTCTTTTATTGTGCATTGCTCTCTCGCACTAATTTCGCTTTTCAAAATAGTATATCCTTTTTGTCCCAAATATGTGTTTAGCATAGAATTTTGAGGAATAGTTTCATATTTTTCTAAATTATCATTTTCAATTTTCATATAATATAATATAATTTAGAAATGAATGTTTATGTTGTTTATTAAATTTTCTTTTCAAATAAAATCTATCATTATGATATATGAATAGTTTGTCAAGTTTATTTAAAAAAGAAAACATGGGACAATTACTTTTGACCATTTTATTTTTAATTTATTTGATAATGGGATATAAAACACCCGAACCTCTTGCTAACTTAATTGATACACTTCCAGGTAAAATTGCTGTTATTGTAATTGCGCTCTCCTTATTTGTAAGTGTTAATCCTGTTTTAGGTGTTCTTGGATTGCTTGTTGCGTATGATTTAATAAAACGCTCTGGAAAAGAAACCGGTAATTACGCAATTGAAC
>Ga0136644_10003524_pt1 | contig 11727 bp, 12 predicted proteins | sample C_130820_EF_Meta_FD_94780 | JGI IMG/M metagenome (GOLD analysis project Ga0136644, IMG submission 94780) | Freshwater microbial communities from Lake Croche, Canada to study carbon cycling - C_130820_EF_MetaG (v2) (version 2) | ecosystem: Environmental > Aquatic > Freshwater > Lake | place...
AATACTTTTGCAGGCATCATGGCTTTTTATGCCATCTTAACCTATGTTATTTTCCCATATATTTATTATGCAAATGTGGATAAAACCTTGAAAGGAGCCGGTAAAGGTTTCCTTTTAGGAAGTGTGATATCCGTTTTGTTATGGGTCTTATTTGGATCCAAAATGGTTTAGACCATGGGACTAGATTAGAATCGTTCAAAAGACTCTACCTCATAGGCTTGTCCCATGAGTTCCTCATACCTAGTTGTGATTTTCTTTATATCGTCGGTATAATGTAAATTAATTTTATGGTCATGCATGATACGGTTTCTCTCTGCTCTTCGTGTGAATTTTTGAATAAAAAAAGGCAAACCCAGGTTTTCCATGTGTTTATTGTAATAGGTCTTTTCACTCAATCGGATTCTTGCTCCTTTGGGACTACAGGCATGAGCACCGTGAGTATAATTCATTTCTTTGACATGTGGGGTTAGGAAACAGAGATTTTTACTTTCTTGGGACCAATCCACCACTTTTGGAATGCTTTCTAAGTCTTGGTAGGTGATATCGGTTAAATTGGGACAGGTGCTTGTTCCCATGACATTGACGCCTTTGACACGTAAGATGGTGACTCCTTTCTCTTCTTCTTCACGGAGTTGGTCTTCGGTCACACACAACCATTCATCCATGTCAATCATCAATTTCCAGCCATTTTCAGGCCCTTTTTTCCAGATGTTGTTTCGCATGTCTTTTTGGATGTATTCGTTTTGAATGTTTTGGGAATTCCAACTGACGACGTCGCATCCCAATTCTTTCGCGATTTCGACGGAACGATCCGTGCTTTCGTTGTCATATACAGTAATGTGGGCATGAGGTAAATATTTGCGATAATGTTGGACGGTGTGAGGTAATAATAGTTCCTCATTGAAACATAGGACGTAGATATGGATGGGGGTAGGTTGCATGTCGGTTTCTTTTAAGGGGTGGGTTTCGGATATATTTATGTTGGTTTTTGTGTTTTCGTTTCTTGGGTGGTTTTCATTGTATTGAAAAGGGAAAGAGAAAATATCAAAAGGAACGGTTAAAATAGCTGGGTCGCGGTCATGTCTGGAAATCCAGAATCGTATGGAGGTTTCTGTTTCTGTTTGTGTTTCTCCGGTTTCTCCGACTTTTTGGGTCTGAATACAATCCAAACCCGTGCAGAATTCAATGCCCTGTTTGCAGAATTGGAAAGGGGGTGTATAGCGTAATGGAAGACCATTTTTATCCAGAGTGATGAGGGAATGGTAATAACGTCTGGGTGAATCTTCTTCGCTTAGGTGGACAACACCTATCCATTTTGGTTCGTCATTACCGTTTTCTTCTTTCGTGCCTGGATAAGCAACAAAACAACTCGATCCACGGATTTTGCCAAAATAAAAGGGATTGCTGGAAGGCATTTCTCGGACAATTTTCAATTTGGTTTCAGGATATGGGTCGTTTTCTTTGGGGGGATGTGTAACCAAGGTTCCTAATTGGAAAGGCGACCATTGATAGATGAAATGTTCTTGTATTTGGTTTTCAGAATCGGGTAATAGAATCGGTATCCAATTTTTCTCAATATAGGAATCACGAGGTGGAAATACATTGACGGCATTTTCCATTTTGGGGATCCAGGTATCGGTTTCGGAATACAAATTCAAATCCCCGATGATCATGCGTCCATTTCCAGTAGGAGAATAATTGACATTGGTGGCAATGAAACGGATTTGTTCTCCTTTGTGGGTTTCGGAAGGTGGTGCGACCCAGATACGAATATCTTCCAAACCCTGTGAAAAAGCTGTTGGATTGTGTCTTCTTGTGACACTTTCGCCCAAGTCTTCCAAGATGGGATAGGTTTCGGTAGGTTGGCCATTTGCGTCGATCAACGAAAACAAATTACGTGTGCGTAGAATACGGTCTTCGGAATGAAAACGATAATATCCATTTGGAAATTGCCAATAATTCACGATACGGGTATTCAATATTTTTCCATATGTTTGGGTATTGGTGAAGGAAGAAGAACTCAGGAATTCCGTGTCTGGTTTGGGGTGGTCTTCTTGCGAAAGGTTGGCACCTAAGGTCAAGTCTTCCAAGTGGGCATGAGGTGTATATGTTAAAAGGGGGGTGGCGATTCCCCAAAGAGGCGTGCGAACCATGGAATCGTTGTGGTCGGCTTGGAACCAGGTTGGTTTCCATCGGTCTGCGTCTTCGGGTTCCAGGACGGAATGCACCACTTCTAACCATGCCCAGAAATTGACTTCCCAGGTTAGCACTTTGAATTGGTCTAGATAATTAGGTAATTCTTTGGTGAAGGCTTTGGTGAAACGCAGCATGGAATCACGGTCGGCGATGAAAAAACCTCCACAAAACCGCCAGTGAATGCGTTTGGAGAGAGCATCTTTGTCTGGTTCGAACCATTGCTGATGCCAACATCCGGGTAAGAAGAAATAACGTTTTTGGGGGGTTTCTTGTTGTCTTTTGGATGAGAAATTGGGAAGCTCGTCATAGCATAAACGCATGTATTCTAGGGAATTGGCGCGTTCTTTCAAGATGCTGACAATGCTGAAATCGATCCAGGAATAATGGTCGTATTCCGGATACAATTCGGTCACGGTTTTTACGAATTCCACTTTGGCGTTTTGTAAGACTAGATATTTCTTGTTGTCTTTGATGAAATTACGGTTTTCGGGTAGGTCTAATTCTTCCATCCCGTTTTTGGTTGCGACTTCCCCTACGGTTTTCCAGGTCCATGTGTCTTCGATGTTTAATACTTGGACTAAGGTGACATTGGGGTATTTGGTTTCGAATTCTGGGTTTCGGAAAAGATATTCGAATTCGGGGCTGCAAAAAAGGAAAAGTTTTAATCCCGTGCTTGCTAAAGAATAAAATAATTCCATGCGCCATTCCAGATTTCGATGTCTCGAACTTTCTGCAGCATTGTCTTCGTAAATTTTTATATAGGCGGTGACAAAAGCAACCGGTTTTTGATTTCCAGATTCTGTTTCCATTTGGGATTCTTTTTGGGGTTTGGGTTATAAAATAATGGTTTATAATTTATATGTGTTTTTAACGCTTTTATTTATTACGCTCCCCCGAAGGGGGTTTGAGAATATTTTATAGCCATTGATAAAAAAATTTTGTATTGAGTTTGTTGTCCGAAAATTGAATTGTTTTTTACCTCAAACCAGAGAAACATCACAAGCAAAACCAAAATCGAAATGGAAAAAATGGATACCCAAGTTGAGACCTATATTGAGACCCAAGTTGAGACCTATATTGAGACCCAGGTAGAAAAAGAAATGGAAACCCATATTGGGACAGAAACGGAGACCGAAGTTGAGACCAAGGTAGAAACAGAAACGGAAAATCCTTCTGTCACTTTTGATACGACCTATACGCACGTAATAGAAAATTTTGGGTTTGGTGATATTCCCATATCAGAAGTCATTGAAATCTATAAAGATGGGAGACCCTTTTCACATTTTATAGAAGCTTGGTTGGCACATAATTATCCACTAATACGCAACCAAAATAAATGTGGTAAATATGACTTTACGGATCGAAACAACGAAAATATAAAATATGATGAAAAAACCTTTACAAAAACAAAAGGGGGATGTAAATTTATGCCATCCAATATGATTGGGGAAGGAAGAACATTCAACAAAGAAATATTTGAAGAAAAGGCAAAAAAATTGATATACATCATTGTGAGCAATATCCATTTTCCAGTTATCAAAATAAAATTTGTGCGAGGTATTCATTTAATGGTTCGATACCCTACAGGCATCATTCCATTAAAGGACTTTGATAAATTCTTTGATTAATTCTTGTTTTGAGATGGATTTAGGACCCACGGTATTATTAAAATCATAGGTAATGGTTGCTAATTGGTTCAGGTTATCTGTAATAGATTTGTTGTTGGTAAATTTGATGAAATAGTGGGATTGAACACTTTTTTCATCGATGTTGGTATCGATCGTCCCAGCATTCACACCCACACGACGGAATGAAATATCTGGATTTTCGGTTTTATCCACAAAACAAAAATGGACTGGTTCTAGTTTTTCAGTGACAGCTCGATGAATTGTCTTTTTTTCCCATATTTGAAAAACACAAGGAACATCGTGTTCAACACCGTCTACTAAAAAGGATTTGTCCGGTAAATCGATTTCACAAAGGAGATGGAAATGGAGTGGGAATGTCTTTTTCAAGCTGTCTTTTTTGAAACTTTTAGGTAGAATGAAGGAAAGGGTATCACAAAATTCGCACGATTTTTTGATAAATTTGATCGCCAATGAGGATTGACGACCAAATGGAGGGTTTCCTAGGACATGTATACGACAATCCGAATTTTCATTCATACCTTTTTTTAGAGATATGAATTCATCCGTCTTACATAATAAATAATCTTGTTTTACAATTTCGTCGTGTTCAGGTTCTAAATCGTAAAATCGGTAATGGTTTGAGATTGATTTGATGCCTTCGATGAAAGAACCATTTCCTGCACTTGGTTCGACGATGAAATCCTTCGATTGAATTTGAAGGTGTTCTTGGATTCGGTTCAGAACAATTTCGACGACCGTATCTTTGGTATAATATTTGTCAATGAGATTCCGATTTAATCCTTTGGTTTGCATATATGTTTATCTTTGGTTGTATTGATTCAAGAAGAATCAATTTTCGCTTTTTCTTTTGAGGGTGGGTTTGAGATTATTCTGTTACCTGTCTTGCGAAAAAAGTGGGTAAAAAATTGATCAAAATTTTTTGTATTTATTTTAGGCCATCCTATCTATTTTGTCATACCCTTTCTTTTGTTATTTTGTCCGATTGTTGTTGTTGTTGTTGTTGTTGCAAAATGCCTCCAGCTGAATTTTTACTAGGTTTCATGATTATTGGGTTTATGGTAAGCTTCTGTTTTCTGGCCATGTTTATTTTTGTGGGTGTCAAAATTCTTACGACGATGATGTAAAAAAGATAAACCCTTTTGTTGTATTTATTGTATTATTGTATTATTGTATTATTTTATTATTCCATTTATTGTATCAATAAAACAGAAACCAAAACAGAAACCAAAATGCCCAGAAAAATTGACGCTTTTATTTTCTACAATGAATTGGAAATGTTGTATTATCGTTTGTCCGTTTTGTATCCCCACATGGACGCTTTTGTATTGGTAGAATCCACGCTAACTTATACCGGGAATGCCAAACCCCTTTTTTTCAATGAAAATCGTGAACGTTTTGCGCCTTTTTTGGATAAAATTGTCCATGTGGTCGTGGAAAATATGATTCCCGATTTGAAAATCGAAAATAAAACCTATGACCCTGACTCTGAACAATGGAAAAATGAACGCTACCAACGTAACTGTATCTCACTGGGCATCGAAAAATATCGCCAGACCTTGTTGGAAAAGGGGTTGGATTTGGGTTTGGAAGATGTGATTTTTATTAATGACGTGGATGAGATACTGGATCCTGATGCTTTGCCTTTGATTGAACAGTCCGTTGTTCCGGTAGGTGGGATCGTGGAATGTCCCATGGACATGTATTATTATAATCTTCAAACCCGATTGAAAGAAAAATGGATGTTTTCCAAGGCCATTAGTTACGAATATTGGTTGCGATTACCGAAAACTCAAGAGAATACATTGTTTTTATCTTTACCGGATCTAACCAATGGTGTTCGTTTGAAAATGCATGTTTTTCGGATGAATTGTCCTTGTGGTTGGCATTTGTCTTATTTCGGAGATTCGCGATTTATACAGAATAAAATACAACAATTTTCGCATCAGGAATATAATTCTAGTTCGTATACCGATTTGGACGCCATTTCCGAGAAAATACGTAAAGGGCGTGATTTATATGGTCGGAATATTTCATTGGAGGTCGTTCCATTAGAATTGAATGAGTATCTGCCACCTTTTCCTGAGTCTGATTCTGGTTTTCCTTTTGTTCTCTGAGTTTTCGGTTTGGGTTTTGGTTTCGGTTTTGGGTTTTGGGTTTGAAAACATATAAATATAAAATGTCATGAAACCGATAAAATGAAAATATCTTATTTTTTAATCCTATTTGTCGCAAATGCCGACCGAATCATCAAAAACATCCATCTCCCTTCTTGTAAAAATTGTATTTATTACCAACCCAAGTATCTAAATTCTGAATTTTCGTCTATGAATAATTGTGGAAAATTTGGAGAAAAAGATATTGTGAATGGTGTGATAAAATATGAATATGCAAATTCTTGCAGAGAAAACGAATCCAAATGTGGAAAAGAGGGTAAATATTATATAGAAGATACCAATTTTATTATGAAAAGGTTGAAAATCGTGAAAAATATATTGATTGAAAATGCGCCTTTTATCGCTTTAGGTATCCTTGTTGCAACTTATATTTGGTTATTGACAGTTTTACCGAAAATATAGGTTTTTGCGATAGGTTTTTGTATTAGAGTGGGTAGGAATATAAATGAGATAACCTGGTATGGGGTTATCTCATTTTTTCAAATCAGGGATCGATTATTCTATGGCCAACAAAAACCGATGAATATTGGCCGCACATGTTTTGCTAATTTTGCGTGCTTTTCCTTTGCTGTCGGTGGTTGTCAATCCGTCTAAACAGGCGGTTCCGTTTTGTTCCAGGGCATGAACTAATTGGGTCAAAGAATTGCCGAAATGTTGCATGATGGATTGCGCCGTTTCGCTGCCTACGGATGGAATTTGGCATAGAATGACTTCGCCAATGTTTTTCGGGGTTAGATTGGCGCTTTTTGCTCGTTTTACGACGGAACAATAGGCTTTTACTTTTTCTTGGGGTTCGGTGTTGTTGGTTTCGGTGTTGTTGGTTTCGGTGTTGGTTTCGGTGTTGGCGATTTCGGTGTTGGTTTCGGTTTGAGAATGGGTTTCAAGATTGATTTGAGAAGGGGTTGGCTGATAATTGGAAGCACGGCTCTGGTAAAACCAAGGCACACGGTTTTTGCTCAATTCGCGTTCCATTTTGTGACAAAGCGCGACAATCCATTCCGCAGTTTCTTCCACACTGTTGGTGCGCATGATGGAAAACCCCTTAAAATAATGGATGGACGACAGCGCGCCTAATACGATTTTCCGTTCAATTGGGTTATAGATGCTTTGGAGAGGTCCTTCGATCACATAATTTATGTTATGTAGGTGAAAATCAGCCGCAGTAGAATGTGTCAGACGATAGGATTGTTCTTCATACCTACCATCCTTGATACTTGCGATTAAATCTTTCAGCGTTTTGCGTTCCAAAATGACCAATTCTCGTTCGGTCATGTCTTCGCAAATGGCTGCGTCGCCTAAAGTTAATACACGTTTTTCTAATTTGATGGGGTAGACGTCCCCCCGGCAATGGAGAATTTGATAAAGGGCTTGATATAGATCTCGTTCGCGTTCGTCAATTAAAAGGAGCATTTTGTTAAGGCTTTTGGTTATGTTTTGTTATGACCATTGTAACGCCAAATTTTTATATGGTTTGAGATAAAAATATATTTTCATACAGAGTGGGTATGAGAATATATGTTAAGTCATTCTGATGCCTAGACCGTCAAAAGGTTGCAGGAATGTATGCTGCCAAAAAGTTGCCAAAACGTTGCGGAAAGCAGCACGATTAAGCACATCGAGGAACGATATTGGCGTTGGTGCCAATAGGTAAGTTGTAGCATCTTGGTTGTTTGAATTTGGTGGTTCCCCATAATGATAATGTTTGTTTTTCGGCACGGTCTTTGTAGTAGATAGGAACCCACCAATTACTGTAAACAGCGGTTGGAGGAAGACCGGCTTTTTTAGGACCACCACCCTGAGGTCGGTTATTGGTTTGTTCGTACATTCTTGATCTTTTTGCTGAGTTGTATAAAACCATTTTGCTTTTATTTTATTTTATTTAGAATAATATATGTTAGAGAAAGTTTTACATTTTATGGGTGTGAAGAAAATTGACTAAACAAATATAAAAATAAAATAACAAATTACCTCAAGCCCACCTTTTGTATAGCAGTATTAATATTTGTATTACTACTTCTAAAATTGTCTTTTTGCTAAACCTTAGTCTCTTTCTCTTCTTTACCCAATTTAACCCAAAATATGAATCAGGGATACGCAAACAACGCAACAACCCAAGAAGACACCTATTATGACCCATACAATCCAAACAATGTCCAAATTACGAAAAAAGATGTGGAATCCATCTTGAATGCCTATCATATCAAACCCATTGTCCACAACATGACCTTGTATCGCCGTGCTTTTATTCATGAAAGTTATGTTCGCAAAAATGTCTTGGCCAATATGGCTAAAGTAGTAGGAAATACGGTTTCAGAAGATTCAGGAGAAGACGACGATTCCAAGGGGAATGCGATTTATCATGCCAATGTTCATAAACCTGACGTGGATGGTGGTGGCAATAAAATCCCAGACCCACCGAATGGCGCAATTCCCTTGGCGTCTAAATCCAATCAACGTTTGGAATTCTTGGGCGATGGTATTTTGGAATCCGTGGCCAAATTCTGGATTTACCGCAATTTTCCTAAAGCTTCGGAGGGGTTCATGACCGATATTAAAATCAATCTGGTGAAAAACCAAGCCATTGGACGAATTGCGCAGGAAATGGGTTTGGGAAAATGGATGATTGTGGAGAAATCCCAGGAAACCAAGCTACGTAATAACGAACACCAAATGGGATGTTTGTTTGAAGCTTTTGTCGGTGCCATGTTTTTGGATATGAATCGTATTTCCGTGAATGACGAAGAGGGTTGGTTTGATAGTGGTTTATTTATTACTGGACCTGGGTTCCAAATGGTGCAATTGTTTTTGGAACGTGTGTTTGAGCGTCATGTGGACCGTGTGAAATTAATTACTGAAAACCATAACTATAAGCGTATCTTGCAAGAGAAAATTCAAAGCACTTTTAAAGTGACGCCTGTGTATGTGGTGGAAAGCCAGCCCATTCGTGACGTAGCAGTGTATTCGGAGAATCAAATTCAAAACGGATACAAAATGGGGGTGTATCTTTGCTTGGGTCAGCCTTGTTTTGGTTTGGGAAGAGATAATTCCGTTTCTGCTGCTTGTTTCAGTGGGCTTGAGCATATTGATGCGTATGTGTCTGGAAATGGGGGACGCGCATTTATTTATTTGGGGGAAGGTGAGAATCGTGTGAAAAAAGAGGCGGAACAAGCGGCGTGCAAGAATGCGCTGGAATGGTGGCGTCAGTGGGGGCTGATCTAAGCATTTTGGTCTTTGGTGTCGTCTTTTGGTTCTATTCTTCTTCGGGTTTTTCGGGTTCTTCTTGGTTGTCGTTTTTGGGTATGATGATTATTTCGATCTTCTCCCCCCAAGGAAAGTCGCCATATTGAGGCGGATGGATTTTTATTTTTTTATTTATGTATGGTTCTACGCTGGTAACATCTTGGATAAAAAGCATGCCGTAGACTTGTTCATCGTCGTTTATCATGTATGGGAATTGTTTTTTTACTCGGACGGGTTTGAATAATTGGTCAATGGAATGTAGTATTTCTTCAATGCCCAGGTTGCTTAAACTGTAAAATGGGTAGACTTCGTCGTCCTCGTAAAGGAAAACTTTGAAAAGGGTGTGAGACATATTATTTTGGAGGGTTATAGGTTGTGGGTTATAGGTTGTGGGTTATAGGTTGTGGGTTATAAGTTGTGCAAATATTTATTTCAATTTTGTTCGATTTTTTATTATACAACCCAACAATACCGTTTCATGAAATGGAAATGGAAATGGAAATAAAAATAAAAATACAAAGAAAAACACATAAATAACCCCACACTTGATAATGTCTCAAACCCCAATTGCCTACAATTATATGAAAAATCTTTCCTATGAAACGGATGAGGTATATCAAGAAGAAATCAACGAATTATTGAAAATCTACGAATGCAATCACATTTCCATTTTGGACGAATTGTATTTGAAAACCTCTGAGGAACCCCTTCTCATGAAATTATACACGTTAGCTGCTGAAAAACAATTACTTCAGACAGATCCAGAAATGGGTCTGATACTACTTTTTTCATTCGATTGTTTCAAACATTTTCATGCCCTCTTGAAATTGTATTTTACCGTCATTGCTGGATGTTCCGATCATGAGAACAGAGAAGCCTGTGCATGGAATGAAACTAATGAACATTATCAGTATATCCAAAACTATTTCGGAAAAGGGAGCAATCAAAATTGCTAAAGCTTCTCGGGTATCGGAGAATTATGATAAAAGTGGGCATGAGAATTATATTGCTAAAGAGAGCGAGAGAGACCCTATATTAGATAGGAGATTTACCGAAGTCGTCGGACCCACCCCCTTTGGGGGAAGAAACGCAGATAATAGTTGGGAAATGCGCATGGGTTTAACCAAGAAAATGGGGATAGAAGTATAGTAATATACTACTACAATACGCAAAAAGTATATGAAATTTCAGCCTTTGTTCAAGTCTTTAGCCATGTTTGTCTTGGTTCATAATATACGACCTGTTTTTTCATTTATGGGAAGAAACCGAAAAAGTTTAGGAGGACAATGGGGAGAATCCGTGATGACGACGATGATGGCTGAATACAATACCGGTAAGCACATGAAAGGCAATAAAAAAACGAAAAAGCCATCGACTTATCATCCATCCTCGGATTCGGATTTTTATGTCACCAAACCTGGTCAATCTCAATCACCCACACCCACAAAAAAAAGAAACGAACCCTTATACAAGCCTAAAACCGTCAATCAGGAATTATATTTGCGTTTTTTGAATGATGATAATGTGAAAATTGTATTAGGGGTTGGTCCAGCTGGGTGTGGGAAAACTTTGTTTGCATGTCATCGTGCTATTGAGGAATTACGGTCTGGGAATATTGAGAAAATCGTGGTGACTCGTCCGATGGTGGCCGTGGAAGATGAAAGTGTGGGATTTCTACCTGGGGATATGAACCAAAAAATGGCACCATGGACGCGTCCAATTTTCGATATTTTCGGGGAATATTACGACGTGGATGACTTGAATGAAATGGTTCGTAAGGGTGTGATTGAAATATCACCTCTTGCCTATATGCGTGGCCGAACTTTCAAAAACTCTTTCATTATTGCCGATGAGATGCAAAATAGTACCCCGAACCAAATGATGATGGTAACGACGCGTTTGGGCCAAGATTCGAAAATGGTGATTACTGGGGATTTGAATCAGAGTGATCGCGGACTTTCCAATAACGGATTATTAGATTTTATGCATAAATTACGGCGCTATTCTTCGGTGTTTGAAGAAGATGCAGATGCCGGGATTTCTGAACAAAAAATGGATTTGATGTTTTCACACGAACCTCAAGAAGTATATCATGTAAATAAATGGGAAAATAAGAAAAAATTAGGGATTAAATTAGTTCAATTAGAAAATGAAGATGTTTGTCGAAGTGACATTGTCAGTCGTGTCTTGGAACTTTATAACCATGGGAACACCGAAAAAGACCACGGTGGTCATAGTGGTCCTTATTCTTCCAAGAGAAGGGACTTTCAGCGAAACCGTGATTATAAAGCAGTAGTTACCGACATGGAAACTTCCGATGATATAACTGCCATGAAGAATGCAATCTTTATGGGCATGGATGCACCTGAATATTTATTGACAAGAGAAATGACTGAAATGTATCATACCGGACCTGTTATAAATAGCACTGAACCATTATCTTATAACAATGTCACGGAAAATTTTGT
>Ga0136644_10003525_pt1 | contig 11725 bp, 11 predicted proteins | sample C_130820_EF_Meta_FD_94780 | JGI IMG/M metagenome (GOLD analysis project Ga0136644, IMG submission 94780) | Freshwater microbial communities from Lake Croche, Canada to study carbon cycling - C_130820_EF_MetaG (v2) (version 2) | ecosystem: Environmental > Aquatic > Freshwater > Lake | place...
GGACTTTGATAACCAGGTTCGTTTCAAGAGCTCAGATTATATTCTTATGGGTGGTAAGCGCGGTTCTGGTAAGTCAATTACCTGTTCGAACTTAGCAAATACTGTCTATAACCGCAACAAGTCTGTGCTATTCTTCACGATTGAAATGCCAACTCGTGAAGTTTTACAGCGTCAGTGTGCGATTGGATCAGGAGTTCCACACTCCAAGATCAAGTATAGAACGCTAGACAATCTGGAATGGTTAAGAGTAGCTCAATGGTGGGCTGATCGCTATGAAAATGGCGACGTGCATCTAGAGACTTATAAAAAGCATAAAGACTTTGATAAGTTTCATGCTGCTATTCAGAAGGAAAATCTTAACGCTGTACAGATAGATATTATCTACGATCCAGTACTTACTCTACCAAAACTAAAAGCGGAAATCATTAAACGAACTAGGAAGCTTGGTAATGTTGGCCTAATCATTGTTGACTATGTTAACCAGATTAAAAAGACAAACACTTCCGAAGATCGCTTCGACTGGAAAGATCAGATTGTGGTTAGTACTGCTCTTAAAACAATTGCAGGCGAGTTACAGATTCCTGTATTCTCTCCATATCAGATTGATGCTAGTGGTGAGGCGCGCTTCGCAAAGGGTATTTTAGACTCTGCGGATGCCGCATTTATTCTAGAAGCTGGCCCTGACTCGATACAGTTTACTTGTACTAAGATGCGTGGTGATGCTAAGATTAACTTTACATCTAAGACTAATTGGACTACATTAACTATTGGCCCAGAGAATGGAATGGAAGTTAATGTGGAGTCGGCCTCGGAAGAAGTTCCAAAGAGAGCCAGTTTTAAAAAGAAAATTCAAAGGGAAGACGAGGATACTAAGCCTATTATGGATGGTATCTATGATGACGCTCCGTTTTAACATGAGGCAGGCAAATGATTGTTGACGAACTTTTAACAGCACAAGGAATAGAGTTCAGAACCAGTGGCAAGGATTTCCTTATTAGGTGTCTTAGCCCAGATCATGAAGATAGAAACCCTAGTCTTAGAATTGATAAGACTACTGGCATCTTCAATTGCCTGTCTTGTGGTTACTCTGGCAATGTGTTTAACCATTTCGGAGAGAAGCCAGACTGGCTACAGATGAAACGAGAGAGTCTGAAGAAGATTATCTCGGAGAAAATGAGTGAAACCTCAGGACTTAGTATTCCTGAAACCGCCGTTCAGTTTGATCAGGACTGGAGAGGAATCTGCGGTAATACTTTTAGAAAGTTCGAGGCATTTCAGCATAATAACCCTGAGTTTATTGGTCGAGTAGTGTTTCCTATCAGAGGCATTAGTGGTAAAATTGCTGCTTTTTGTGGCAGACACCAAGGTCAGGCAGACCCTAAGTATTTATTTCATCCAGGTGGGGCCAAGTTGCCCCTATTCCCAGTTGTGAAGCCTATACAAGGACGAATCGTTCTGGTAGAAGGTATTATGGATATGATTAATTTGCATGACAAGGGACTTACTAACGCTGTTTGTGCCTTCGGTGTGAACAAAGTTTCAGTAGAGAAATTAAATATCTTGAAAATTCAGGGAATTTCTGGTATAGATGTATGCTTTGATAATGATGATGCTGGGCAGAACGGATCAGCTAAGTTAAAAGACATGCTAGAAAAGAATGATATGGTTTATAACTATGTTCCTCTTAGCAAAGTTAAGGACCCAGGTGAATTGACAGCCTCACAAGTGATCAAATTAAAGGAGAAATTATATGGCTAATGTAGCTATCATCGAAACTAAGCCTAGCCGTAATGACTTTTCTAAGAGCTTTAGGGATTCGTTTGAGTTTGACAGGTATTACCTGTGCTCTGACCCATCCATCAAGAAAGTTCTCAAGAAGAATGTAGATATTGATTTTGATCCAGATAACTATGAATGGGTTATTCTGGTAGGTGCCGATACGTGTAAGTACTATACTAAGAACGCATCGGTAACAGACTATAGCGGTAAGATTGTTGAGGAGAAGTTTCTTCCAGTTATCAACCCTGCCATGGTTTCATTCAAGCCGGAATCAGCTAAACTCTGGGAAGAATCACGAGATAACATTATTGGATACATAACTGGTACTAAGCGAGTTGTAAAGTATTCTACAGACAAGATCTATGGTATCAGAGACTCTGAGCATTTAAAGAGGTATTTGTTGGCAGCTATTGCTAGCCCCAACCCATTCATTGCTCTCGACTCTGAAACAGGTGCTCTGTACCCACGTAACGGTGCCGTACTAGGTGTTAGTGTTTGCTATGAGCGAGATCATGGCGTATACATCGACTCTGACTGCATTGACGAGGAATGCTCCGCTCTCTTTCAGGAACTATTCAATAAGAAGATTGTAGTTTTCCATAACGCTAAGTTCGACTTGGCGTTCATGGCATACCATTTCAACTGGGCTTTTCCTCGGTATGAAGATACTATGCTTCTTCACTACTGTATCGACGAGAACCCTGGTACTCATGGTCTAAAGCAGCTCGCACTACAGTACACCGACTACGGTGACTATGAGCAGCCAATGTATGAGTGGATTGACGAATATCGTAAGAAGACGGGTTGTCTGAAGGATGACTTTAGTTTTGATCTTATTCCATTTGAAGTTATTCAGCCATACGCTGCTATTGACGCTATCGTAACCTTTCTAATTTACGTTAGACTAAAACCAGCCGTTTCTAAGAATAAGAAGCTTGATAAGGTATACAACGGTATTCTTATTCCAGCATCTACATTCCTAATTGAGATTCAGGATAACGGCGTACCATTTGATATGGCTCGTCTGAAGTTTGCTCAGGCTGAAATGCAGAAGAGCATTGATGCGTCTATCGAGGAGCTATATAAGGAGCCTAAGGTTCGTGAGTTTGAAGAAGCTCAAGGAAAGCCTTTCAATCCTAATAGTGTTATGCAGCTTCGCAGCTTCCTGTTTGATTACCTAGGCCTACAGCCAATCGGTAAAAAGACTGGCGCTGGTAAGGACTCTACAGATAAAGAAGTACTAAATGAACTAGCAGATCAGCATCCTATTCCTGCTCTAATCCTGAACATTCGAGAGAAGAGCAAGATCAAGAATACTTATCTAGATAAGATTATTCCACAGCTTGATAGAGATAAGCGACTTCGTACTAACTTCAATATTCATGGAACTACCTCTGGTCGTCTTAGCTCTAGCGGACGCCTTAATATGCAGCAGCTTCCTCGTGATAACTCTGCGGTTAAGGGTGCTATCAAGGCAGCTCCTGGACATAAGATTGTAGCGGTCGACTTGACCACTGCCGAGGTATACATCGTAGCTGTTCTGTCCGGTGACAGAGAGCTAATGAATGTATTCAAGAGCGGCGGTGACTTCCACTCTACCATGGCTAAGAAGGTATTCAACCTAGATTGTCCTGTTGCAGAAGTTAAGGCACTTCACCCACTTCTCCGTCAGGCAGCTAAGGCTATTACCTTCGGTATTCTTTACGGTTCGGGACCATCAAAGGTTAGCGAGACTGTAAACAAAGAAGCTAAAGCGAATAACATGGACTATCACTTTAGCATCGAAGATGCTCAGGCGGCTATTAAGTCCTACTTCAAGGAGTTTAAGAGCCTAAAGAGCTGGCTAGATACTAACCAAGAGTTCATTGCAAAGAATGGCTATATCTATTCTTACTTTGGCCGTAAGCGTAGACTTGCAAATGTTCTGTCTACGGATGGGGGCGTAAAAAGTCATGCTATTCGATCAGGAATTAACTTCCTAGTTCAGTCGCCAGCTAGTGACGTTAACCTATTAGCAGGTATCGAGATGCAGCAACATATCAAGAAAACTGGCATGAAAGCTCGCATATTTGCTCTTGTGCATGACTCTATTCTAGCGGAAGTACCAGATGATGAGGTTGACAAGTATATGGAAGATCTAGAAGGATTTATTAAGACTGATCGTGGTCTTTCAATTCCGGGCTGCTCAATCGGATGTGACTTTGAAGTCGGAGACGATTATTCCTTTGGAAAGTTTGAGAAGCAGTATGGATTGGTATGAATATAACAACGAGCTTCCATTAAGCACACTTAAGTCGTGGCGAGAAGATATTCTCGCCACGGCAAAGTTTGAGCACACAGGATGGACAGGTGCGCCGAAGGAGCCATTTAGGCATTGGTGTTACACGCCAACATATGAAGGTGTTTACAGAAATATCTTTGAGTGCCTTAATGAATCCTTTAAAGAAGAAGGTCTCAATTTAGTAGTAAAAAGACTACTATTAAATGTGTATAACCATGGCGATAGTTCTTGGCTACACACAGACACTGATACTCCCGGCTGTTGGACAGCTATACTCTTTATGAATGAGTATTGGGACATTAACTGGGGTGGAGACTTCGTTCTAGTTAAAAACAATGAGATATATAAAGCATTCGCACCAATGCCCGGAAAGTTCCTAGTATTTCAGTCGCATATACTACATGGGGCGAGACCAGTATCTAGAGAAGCTCAGTTTCCTAGAATGGCTTTGGCTATGCAATGTACAAGCAATTCGAAGATATAAAGACTATAAGGTTTCCTGTATATCCGCTTCCGTCAACGGATTGGTACATGCAGGATAAAGTACTGTTTATTGATGATGGTAAAGTACTGGATGATAAGAATATGCCGGGTAAATCACTCGGTGTACGTAGAATTCAGTGCGGAAGATTAGATTTGTGTAAGCTAAAGAAAGCTTACCCAGATTTCAATTCATTAATAAATGGTAAGCACAAAGTGTTTATAGACAGCAATGGTATTCCATTTGTCTATAAGAAAACTATCAATAGCCCTCTTATCCACCATACAATTAACAAAATAGAACCTAAACAAGACCATTCTATTGTATGGCTTAACCATGTACATTCACCCATGTCTATACCTAGACCTCCATATGGAGACGCAAGATACGCGAGGGTGCTATATTATAAAGGCTTCCCTTGGATGATCTATGATTTTGTTATGGAACGGGGTAAAGACTCGTATAGACGAGTATGAGAAAATATGAGTACCAAAAGAAGGCCCTCTAGAAATAGAGAGCATCAGTCTGAGTTTAAGGTCGCACATGTGAGGCCTTTGACTATGAATCAAGCCGTTGTACTAGGAAGTACTAAAAATCAGGTACTAAGTGGTTATGCTGGAACAGGTAAAACTTTTCTAGCCTCTAAGTTAGCATATGATTCTATTTTTGAGACAAAAGAGTTTAATAAGCTTATTTACATGAGAAGTGCGGTTCCTACTAGAAACTTAGGTTTCTTGCCGGGAACAGATGCTGAAAAGGTCGCAGTATATGAGGCCCCTTATGCGGATACAGCAACTAAGCTATTTGGTCGAGGTGACTCTTATGATATTCTTAAAAAGAAGGGTATTGTACATTTCACGTCAACTTCTTTTGTTAGAGGTATAAACCTAAATGATGCCGTTATTATTGTAGATGAATGCCAAAATATGACATATCACGAGTTAGACTCTATTATCACTAGATTAGAGGAAAATTGCAGAATCTACTTCTGCGGTGATATGAGGCAGGCGGATCTACAAAAGAACGGACTAGTTGATTTCTACAGAGTATTGGGTGCTATGGATGAGTTTGATTTCGTAGAATTCCAAAAAGATGACATTGTTCGTAGCCAACTGGTTAAGAATTATATTATCAAAAAGGAAGAAATCTTAAACAAAGTGTAAAGGTTAACGCTGGCTAGCTGTCAGCGTTAACTAAAGGAGACGAGGTCTCAGAGAATACTTAATGAAGGCTATTATTAGCAATAAAATTTATATGACGGTGGAGCCTTCCTTGTATAAGACCTTGGACAAAGAGCTCACTTATACAATTCCGTCCTATAACGAGCCAGAGAAGTTTGTAAGTATTAAAAACTTAAAAGTTATAAATTTCAATATAGCTGGCGGTAAGATGCTAGTTGCGTTTCCAGTTGGGCGCATTGATCTTATTCCTAAAAACTTTGAAGTAGTAGATAAACGAGCATTTAATACTATAGAAGACTTTCCCGACTTTAGGTTTCCACTTAGGGCTAGTCAGCAAGAAATCCATGATGACATAGAAGATAACTGTATTATTAACGCTAAGGTAGGCTACGGTAAAACGTTCACGGCCTTAGCTATAGCGGCCAAGCTGAAACAGAAGACTCTAGTAGTTACTCATACTGTTGCTCTGCGTAGTCAGTGGGAAACGGAAGTAGTAAAGACTCTAGGAATTAAGCCTGGGGTTATTGGAAGTGGCAAATTTAACACGGACAGCCATGTAGTAGTGGCTAATATCCAGAGTCTGGTTAAACATATCGGCAGAATCAACAGGGAATTCGGAACTGTTATTCTAGACGAAATGCATCACGTATCTAGCCCTACTTTTTCTAAGATAATTGACGGTATGTTCTCTAGGTATAAGATAGGACTATCTGGTACAATCGAGAGAAAAGATCAAAAGCACGTAGTTTTCAAAGACTACTTTGGCTCTAAGATTTATAAGCCGGACAAAGAAAACACGATGAAACCTATAGTGCACGTCATCGAAGCTGGAATATACTTTCCAGACGGACAAGGCGCAGCATGGGCTGAGAAAATATCAGCATTGATGGAATCATATTTATATAGAGACTTAGTAGTAGCTCTAGCTGATAACTATTCTTCCCAAGGGCACAAGGTCATAGCAGTATCGGAGAGAGTAGATTTTCTAAAATACTGTAGTTCCGTTTCAACGCACCCTTCTGATGTACTAATCGGAGAGGTTAAAGACAGAGATCCTATTATTAAAGGTATTTCTAATGGAACGCTTAGTCAGGTATGGGGCACACAAAGCCTAGTATCTGAGGGTCTATCTATCAATCCGTTGAGTTGTCTAATACTTGGCACCCCACTTAATAATATGCCACTGCTAGAACAGTTGATTGGTCGTATCATTCGTGAGAGCGAAGGTAAACAACAGCCAGTAATAGTTGATATTAAATTAAGCGGAAACACAGTTACTCGCCAGTTCAATAATCGCCTAGGTCATTATATGAAAGAAGGTTACGAAATACGGTGGATAAAATAGTTCTTGACTTTTACCTCGGATTACATTATAATGTTATTATACAACTGGAAGAAGGTACTTAAGTATTCGGGCGGTAGCTCGAAACGTATTATACTGATACTGAAGGCTATGACTCAAGTAGGAATGCCTCGTAATAAGTATGATCCAGTGTATCAATACTACTACACAGACTTTTCGGGGGACAGTTTCCTAGTTAATCCTCATGCTCTGCTTACCAACCGGAATAAGTGGAGAGATAAAGAAATAGCGGACTATATTGGTCTAGCTAGCTTTAGAAATACGGGTGAGTATCTAGCAACTGGAAAAATCACATTAGACTTATCTCATAGCCCCATGGGACAAGACGCTATCAACAACAACAGACTACTTCGTACTGTACGAAATGAAATCCATTTCCTTTACGAAGATTACACAGGAGAAATAAAATGGCAGGTTTAGGATTTGGTTCAGTTAAGGGTTCAGCAGCTAAGAGCAAGGCTGACTCATACAAGATGATTGATGGAGACAACTCAGTTCGTCTCTTTGGTAATATCCTAGCACGTTACGTGTACTGGATTAAGGGTACAAACAACAAGAATCTTCCGTTTGAGTGCCTTGAGTTCAATCGTGAAACTGAAACCTTTGATCGAGCAGAGAAGGATTGGGTAAAGGAATTTTATCCTGATATCAAGTGCGGCTGGTCATACTCAATGATGTGCCTAGATAATGGCGTTCCAAAGATCTTCAACTTTAAGAAGAAGCTCTTTGACCAGATCATGGCTAATATTGAAGACCTTGGTGATCCTACTGACCCAGAAGATGGTTGGGTTCTAAAGTTCAGCAAGAAGAAGACTGGTCCTCTACCAATTAACGTAGAGTACACACTTCAGACTATGAAGTGCTCTAAGTCAAAGGGACCACTAAGCGATGCTGATCGTGAAGCGATTGCTTCTTCAAAGACAATCGAAGAGCTACTTCCACGTGCTACCCCAGCTGCCCAGAAGGAGCTTCTAGAGAAGCTACAGAAGGGTGAAGAGGATACTATCGACGAGTCAGTCGAGGAAGAGCTTAACGTACAGTAAGCAAATTGAACCCGGCTAATGCAAATTAGCCGGGTTTAATTATTCGGAGTAAATATGGATGATTTACATTACTTATACTTAATTACTAGAGATGATGGCGAGAAATATGTTGGAGTAACTATTAACCCACATAAAAGAAAGCAGGAGCACTTTAGTGGCAGGGGTAATAAGCATTTAATTAATAGAATTTTTAATATGGAAATACTAGATACTGGCAGCAGAGAGCACATTTACGGTCTTGAATCTGAGGCAATACGTTCTCATAATTGCTCATTAAACATAGCTCCTGGAGGTAGATTTTCTTTTAATCCAGTTAGAGGTGAACAAAGCCACTTCGCCATATTAAATGAAGAAATAGTATTAGAAATAAAGCAGGCCCTACTACAAAATAGAAATATTAACTACGATGCATTAGCTAAAAAATATAGTGTATCAAGGAATACTATAAGTGGGATTGCTAATAATAGGAACTGGAAACACGTCGGCCCTACTATACCTAAACGTACTGGAATTATAAACAATGAAGGGTTTATTAGCACAGTAAAAAAGTTATGGCTTGAAGACAGACTAACAATAGGACAGATAGCTGGTCTGACCGGAAAAGGTAGAGGTACTATATCTAGGATTGTTAGTAAGTTTAACAAGAAAGCTATAGGAATATTAGGAGAGCTACAAGTATGATACTATTTACCGCTGATTGGCATATATGCCTTAGACAGAAGAATATTCCCAGAGAGTGGTCAGTGAATCGGTACAGGTCTTTTTTCAGACAAGTACATGATATTGAAGCAGATACACATATCATTGGGGGGGATTTATTTGATAGAATGCCATCGTTAGAAGAACTTGATCTTTACTTTGAGTTTATAAAAGAAGTTAAGATTAAAACTATGATATACACAGGGAATCATGAATCTACAAAAAAGGAAAAGAGCTTCTTTACGTACCTAAAAGGAGTAACGGAAAGACTCAATCCTTTAGTAGAAGTGGTTGTTGATTATATTTATGAGAGTGATTTTAATATTGTCCCATATGAGTATATCAAGAAGAAAGAAGTATGGGAAAAACTAAAACCACTCCCTACGTTTACACATGTCAGAGGAGAGATTCCACCACATGTTAAGTCAGAGATTGATTTACATTGGCTAGATAAGTTTCCAGTAGTTTTTGCAGGAGACTTACACTCTCATTCTAATACACAACGCAACATTGTATACCCGGGTAGTCCTATGACTACGAGTTTTCATAGATCTAGAGTAGAAACTGGCTACCTGCTTATTGACTCAGACTGGAGTTGGAGTTGGAAGCCTTTTGATCTGCCACAACTTATTCGTAAAACAGTATCTAATCCTGCTGATATGCTTCCTACAGAATACGATCTTACTATTTATGAGTTGGAAGGTAATATCAAGGACTTAAGTAAAGTAGAGCACTCTGACTTACTTGATAAAAAGATTGTTCGTAGGTCTTCAGATACAACACTAATTCTTGATAAAAAATTAACAATTAGTGAAGAGTTAGTTGAATATCTTAGATATATTCAAGAGCTGTCAGATAACGAAATAGAATCAATTTTAGGAGTATTTCATGAGTACCATAAAACTACGCAGACTTGAGTGGTCAAAATGCTTTAGTTTTGGTGTAACTAACTATATTCAGTTAGATGAAGCGCCACTTACACAAATTATTGCACCAAATGGATACGGTAAAAGCTCTATTCCTCTTATAATGGAAGAGTCTTTGTTTAATAAGAATAGTAAAGGAATCAAAAAAGCTGATATTCCTAATCGTCTTTTAGATGGCGGATATGATATTAGACATGTATTTTCTGTAGACTCAGACGAATATGAAGTAATAACTGAGCGCAAAAGTGGCATCAAAATTAAGCTTCTAAAAAACCGAGAAGATATTAGTAGTCATACAGCAACTAATACTTTTAAGCAAATAGAGGAATTAATTGGGTTGGACTTTAAAACTTTCCAACAGTTAGTATATCAATCAACAAGTAGTAGTTTAGAATTTTTGATGGCCACTGATGGCCAGAGAAAAACTTTTCTTGTCAATCTTTTTGACTTGGAGCATTATACGGAATTATTTGAGGTTTTTAAAAGGGCCACTAAATCTTTAACTACTGAAACAAGCTCGTTAGACGGACGCCTAGATACTATCAAAAAGTGGATAGCCAGTAACTCTTCAATGAGTTTGGAGCGTTTCGCTTTTGTTGAAATTCCAGATCGTCCTGATTTCAGTACAGAAATGGGGGATTTAAACTCAGAACTTTCAAATATAAAATCTCGCAATTCTGCGATTCAAAAGAATAATCTATTGAAAAAGCAGCTAGACGAGATTGATATTTATGAGCTTAGATCAGCTGACCTTGTTAAGGAGTCTTATGATGAACTTCAGGGGCAAGTCGGTGAGCTGAAGTCAGCAAAGGCAGCAGCCGATGCCGTACTTAAGAAGCTAAAAGGTCTAGAGGATAAGTGCCCTACATGTCTACAGGATATTGATCGTACATTCTACGAGGATCTTCTAGTAGACAATACTTCTACTTCAGCATATAAGGGCGGGCGTATCAGTCTGCTAGAGTCTGAGATAGAACGAATCAAAAAGAATAATCGTCTATTCGATACGACACAGGAGCAAATTCGTGAATGGGAAGATATTAGTTCCCGTATTGATAGTTCTCTTCCCAATAACAAGCTTAACGCTAATGACATTGAAGAAGAACTATCCAGCATTAAAGAAACGCTGGCAACAGCGGAAGCAGAAATAGCTGCCGCTACAAAAGCGAATAACGAGGCTATGCGCCACAATAGCAAGGTAGATATCTATCTTGAGCAAAATGAAGCATATGCTTTAGAGCTTAAAGAAACTCAAAATGAACTGAATGATTTAGTAGATAAACTTAAGAATTTAGAAGTTCTAAAGAAGGCGTTTGGCACTAATGGTCTTATTGCTTATAAACTAGAGAATCTGGTTAAAGATTTGGAAGTTTATACTAATGAATATCTTGCTGATCTTTCTGAAGGTAGATTTACTCTTGAATTTCGTATATCTAGTGATAAGCTTAATGTTATTGTCACAGATGAAGGTAGAGAGATAAATATTACCGCCCCGTCTAGTGGCGAATTGGCTCGTATCAATATTAGTACCCTTTTGGCTATAAGAAAGCTAATGGTGGGTATTAGTAAAAATACTTTAAATGTTCTATTCTTAGATGAGGTTATTAGCGTTCTCGACGATGATGGCCGAGAAAAGTTAGTAGAAGTTTTACTACAAGAAGAAGGATTAAATACCTTTTTAGTCTCTCATTCATGGACACATCCGTTACTAAATAAGTTAGTCCTAAATAAAGAGGACGGCATTAGCTGGATTGATCGTGGTTAATCCTAGAGCCAAAGGTGCTATAGGAGAAAATAAAGTTAAGGAGTTCTTAGATTCTAGGACTCCTTATACTTTTGAGCGTACTCCGGGATCAGGTAGTGGTAAAATAAAGGGCGATTTACATATACCAGGTTATCGTAATGTATTCTGCATAGAAGTAAAAAACTATGCTGAAAGTCCATTTAATGACAAAATTTTAACAAGCAAAAC
>Ga0136644_10003526_pt1 | contig 11724 bp, 22 predicted proteins | sample C_130820_EF_Meta_FD_94780 | JGI IMG/M metagenome (GOLD analysis project Ga0136644, IMG submission 94780) | Freshwater microbial communities from Lake Croche, Canada to study carbon cycling - C_130820_EF_MetaG (v2) (version 2) | ecosystem: Environmental > Aquatic > Freshwater > Lake | place...
TAAAAAAGGCTGAAAAAGCCCAAGCTAGCAATGACAAGAAAGTATTAAAAACCTGGGCTCGAAGTTCAACGGTTGTACCCGAAATGTTAGGACTCACCTTGGCAGTTCACAATGGTCATAAGTTCCATTCACTTTTCATCACTGAAAACATGGTTGGCCATAAGTTGGGCGAATTCGCTCCAACTCGAACTTTCCATGCTCACTCAGGTGACCGCAAAACTAAAGTGGAAGAAGGAAAGTAATTTATGGAAGTTACAGCGACATTACGTTACGCAAGAATTACTCCTAGAAAGATGCGCTTAGTAGGAGATTTATGCAAAGGCCTACCAGTAGACAAGGCACACTATCAACTCGATTTCTGTCAGAAAAGAGGCGGCAAATTACTAGCGGTTCTTTTGGATTCCGCTATCGCTAATGCCCGCGAAAAAGGTGGAATTGATTTAGATAACTTGTATGTCAAACGAGTTACCGTAAACGATGGTCCAATTTTGAAGCGATTCATGCCAAGAGCAATGGGAAGAGCTACCAAAATTAAGAAAAAAATGAGCCATGTGACCGTGGTTCTTGACGAAGCGAGATAAAAGAGGGAACTGTGGGACAAAAGACACATCCAATTGGTTTTAGACTGGGAGTTAACAAAACTTGGGCCTCCCGATGGTTCAGCGTTCGTGAGTATTCGAACTTCTTACACGAAGACTTAAAACTACGTGATTTTTTAAAGAAAAAGCTAAATCACGCTGGTGTCTCTCGTGTTGATATTGAACGTTTGGCGAACAAAGTGAAAATTAATATTCACACAGCCCGTCCTGGAATAGTAATTGGGAAAAAAGGAACCGGGATCGATCAGCTTAGAGGAGAAGTACAAAAGCTATCTAAGTCTGAGATTTTTATCAATATTTTAGAGGTTCGTAAGGCCGAGGCGGACGCCCAGTTGATTGCTGCTAGCATTGCAGACCAATTGCAAAAGCGTGTAGCTTTCCGTAGAGCCATGAAAAAAGCTATGAGCCAAGCTTTCAAATTTGGTGTAAAAGGTATCAAAATTCAGTGTGCCGGTCGTTTGGGCGGAGCTGAAATCGCTCGTACTGAACGATATGCCGAAGGAAGCGTTCCTTTGCACACTTTAAGAGCAGATATTGATTATGGCTTCGCAGAAGCGTATACCACCTATGGCCAAATTGGCGTAAAAGTTTGGGTATATAAAGGCGAGATCATTGAGAGAAAAAACATGGCTGCCCGAGCGGATTTAACTGCTGAGGCATAAGCCAAAGATAAAAAAGGCATTTTAGAGGAAAGATATGTTAAGCCCAAAGCGCGTTAAATACAGAAGAGTTCAGAAAGGCCGAATGAAGGGTAAAGCCTACCGTGGTTCCGACCTAAACTTCGGAGACTTTGGTTTGCAAGCTTTAGAGTGCGGCAGAATCACATCTAAACAGATTGAGGCTAGCCGTGTTGCCATTGCTAGATATGCGAAAAAAGTTGGAAAAATGTTTATTCGCATTTTCCCAGATAAACCGGTTTCTAGAAAACCTGCCGAAACTCGAATGGGTGGAGGAAAAGGTGCCCCAGAATATTGGGTAGCGGTTATTAAGCCAGGCAGAATTTTGTTCGAGATGGAAGGTGTGGATGCAGCAACTGCTAAACAGGCGTTAACACTGGCAGCTCATAAACTTCCCTTAAGAACTAAGTTTATTCAAAGAGGTGTGAGTTTATAATGGAAGCGAAAGAATTAAGAACACTAGGGGTTGATGAGTTAAGAGCTCGTTGCCGTCAATGGGGAGAAGAGCTTTTTAGAGCTAGATTCCAAGCACAAAGTGCGGAAGCGAAAGATACCAGCGTTTTTAAAAAGCTGAGAAAAGACATCGCTAGAGCTCAAACTGTTCTAACAGAAAAACTCAAGTTGGGTGGTTCTGTTGTTAGTCAGTCGGCTGCGCCAACAACTGAAGCTTTACCTGCAGATAAACCGGTTACTAAAAAAGCCACTGCAAAGAAAAGCAGCGCTAAAAAGAGCAAGGAATAAGGAGAAGTTTGATTCATGGCGACTGTAGAAAAAAATCAAGAAGGCAGAAAACAGGTAGTTCGCGGAGTGGTTGTCAGCGACAAGATGACTAAAACACGAGTTATTGAAATCAAAAGAACTCAAGACCACAGACTTTATCACAAGAAGCTAATTCATCAGAAACGTCTGTTTATTCATGACGAAAAAAATGAAAGTAAGCTAGGTGATGTTGTGATGGCGGAGTCTACAAGACCACTCTCCCGACATAAGAATTTTAGATTGATTAAGATTGTTGAAAAGCGAGTAACAGAATGATTCAGAGCGAAACATATCTCAATGTTGCTGACAACTCCGGGGCTCGGCAAGTTATGTGTTTTAAAGTCCTCGGTGGCAGTAAAAGACGTTATGCCTCTATCGGCGATGTTATTGTCGTAACCGTTAAAGATGCATTACCAACCTCTAAAGTCAAAAAAGGGGCTGTAATGAAAGCGGTTGTGGTGAGAACAAAAAAAGAAATTCGACGTCAAGACGGCTCATACATCAGATTTGATGACAATGCTGCGGTTCTTCTAAACACAAACTTAGAACCTGTTGGCACGCGTATTTTCGGACCTGTTGCTAGAGAACTTCGTGTTCCTGCAAAAGACGGATATATGAAAATCATTTCTCTCGCGCCGGAGGTTTTATGACAGGTGTGACTGTAACTCACGTAAAAAAACATGACTTAGTACAAGTTATGGTTGGAAAAGAGCGGGGAAAGACTGGAAAAATTCTTCGAGTAAACCAGAAGAAGGGTCGTGTTCTTGTTGAAAAATTAAACATGATTAAAAAACACTCTAAACCCTCCCAAAAATCAAGCGGGGGAATTATTGAAGTTGAAGGATTAATTTCAGCTTCGAATATTTTACTTTATTGTGACAAGTGTAGTTCCGGTGTAAGAACAGCGAGAAAAGCACTCGAAAACGGTAAAAAAGTGAGAGTTTGCAGAGAGTGTAAAACTCAGTTGGATAAGTAGTAGGTAATGAAATGAAGCCAAGATTATTTGAACATTACAATAAAAAAGTAGTTCCAGAGTTGATGAAAGGGTTCGAGTACAAGAACCCCATGGAATGTCCAAAACTTCAAAAAATTGTTGTTAGCATGTGTCTCAAAGAAGCCACAAGCGACATCAAAGTCATGGACAAAGCTATGGAAGAACTGTCTCTAATCACCGGTCAAAAACCAAAAATGACTAGAGCAAAAAAAGCTATCGCTGCTTTCAAACTAAGAGCAGGAATGCCACTTGGTGCGGTTGTCACTTTAAGAGGCGCTCATATGTATGAGTTCATGGACAGATTAACCAACGTTTCTCTTCCTCGAGTTAGAGACTTTCGTGGTTGTTCTCCTACTGCTTTTGACGGATCTGGGAATTACTGCTTGGGCATTAAAGAACAGATTATTTTTCCTGAAATTAACTTTGAGAGAGTAGACAAAGTTAGGGGAATGAACATAACTTTTGTAACAAATGCCAAAACGAATAAGGAAGGGTATGAGCTTCTTGAAAAGCTGGGTATCCCTTTCCGTAAAAAGTAAATTGAGAAAAGGGTAATCAATGGCAAAAACTTCAATGATGGTTAAGGCAGCCCGTAAGCCCAAATTTAAGACCCGTAAATACAATCGGTGTCCTAGATGTGGCAGGTCACGAGCATTTTTAAGAAAGTTTAGACTTTGTCGTTTATGCTTTCGCAAGTTGGCCTTGGAAGGTCTTATTCCTGGTGTAATTAAAGCAAGTTGGTAAAAGATTATGATGACTGATCCCATAGCAGATTTATTAACCCGTGTTAGAAACGCAAATAAGGCACGTCACCGCAAAGTCGATGTTGTGCCTACGCAGCTTAAGATTTCTATCGTAGATCTTTGGCAGAAAGCTGGTTTTATCAAGAACTACAAGCTTTACCGTCAATCTCCTACCGATAAAACTGGGCTATTAAGAATTTACTTAAAGTATGTCGGCAAGAATCAACCGGTTATTCAAGGGCTAAGACGGGTTAGCAAACCCAGTCGACGAGTTTATGTGTCTCACGGTAAAATGCCTAAAGTCCTTGATGGAATTGGAATGGCGATAGTTTCCACCTCTCGTGGCGTGCTAAACGATGAGTTAGCTAGAGAACACAGAGTCGGTGGCGAACTTCTTTGCACGATTTGGTAAAAATTATGTCACGAGTTGGAAAAAAACCTATAAAAATTGTTTCGGGAGTCAAAGTAAAATTTGCTGCTCCTGTTGTCGAAATTAGTGGAAAGTTAGGGACTTTAACAAAATCCCTGCCTTCTAACATCACGGTAGAGGTAAAAGGAGACGAAGTTCATGTTTTGAATTCAGCCTCCAACGCCTCCACCAAAGCATTGCACGGATTATCCAGAACGCTGATTAGCAACATGATGCATGGGGTAGCCGAAGGTTACACTAAAGATTTGGAGCTTCAAGGCGTAGGATACAGAGCTCAAGTTCAGGGCAATAAACTGAACATGACACTTGGTTTTTCGCATCCGGTTGAATTCCCTTTACCCAAGGGAATAACAGCAACCGTTGACGCAAACACCAAAATCTCTTTAAAAGGTGCAGACAAGGAATTATTAGGGCAAACTGCATCAACATTACGGAAAATTAAACCACCCGAGCCTTACAAAGGTAAAGGAATCCGATATGTTGGTGAAGTAATTACCTTGAAACAAGGTAAGACTGCGGGTGCGGGAGGCGGTAAGTAGTATATGAGTAGTAAGATTCGTACAAACACAAACCCACGACAAATCATTCGGTTGCGAAAAAAAGAACGCATCCGAAAAAAAATCGTTCAACACATGGGTTCTATTTCGAGACTAGTGGTCTACCGAAGCAATAAGTTTATCTACGCTCAAATCATTGACGATTTGAAAGGTAACACCTTAGCTCAAGCTAACACCAGAGAAGAAAGTTTTAATTCTTTGAGCTCCAAAAAAAATCTGGAGGCAGCAAAGAAGCTAGGAAGTTTAATTGGACAACGTGCCGTAGAGAAAAAAGTAGAACGAGTTCTATTTGATCGAAATGGCTATGAATATCACGGACGTATTAAAGCTCTCGCCGAGGGCGCAAGAGAGGCAGGACTTAAGTTCTAATGATGCCAGCAAAGAAAATTAATCCGAACGACTTAGAGTTATCTGAGCGAATTGTTTATATCAACCGAGTTGCTAAAGTAGTTAAGGGTGGACGTCGATTTAGCTTTAGCGTGATTGTGGTAGTTGGAGATGCCGCAGGTCATGTTGGGGTTGGATTAGGAAAAGCACGAGAGGTCCCGGAAGCCATCCGGAAAGCCGGAGAATCAGCTAGAAAAAATATGGTATCCCTGTCTTTGAACCACGGCACATTTCCTCATGAAATCATCGGGAAATATGGAGCAGCTTCCGTGTTGCTAATGCCCGCTTCTGATGGAACGGGAATTATTGCCGGTGGTGCTTGTAGATCGGTATTAGAGCTAGCTGGTGTACGCAACGCTCTTACAAAGTCTTTTGGAACTACCAATCCTCACAATCTGGTCAGAGCTACTTTGAACGGCTTAACAAGAATGAGACTGCCAGAAGACGTTTTAAAATCTAGAAGCGCACAAGAAAGCGCTTATTGATACCTGGGGTTTAAATAGAACATGGAAAAAAGAAGCAAAACAGCTACCAAAGAAGTTAGCGGTAAAAAAGTTCAAGTGAAGCTTGTAAGAAGTGTCATCGCCACTCCTCAGTGGATGAGAACAATCGTTAGAACTCTTGGTTTAAGAAAACTAAACGACAAAAATGTTGTTACTGACACTGGAGCAATTCGAGGAATGGTTCGTAGAGTTCCCCATTTGGTTGAGCTAACAGAAGTTAAGGAGTAAGCGCATGGCGCAAGATCAACAATTTCATTTAGGCAATTTAGTAGCTTCCGAAGGCTCTCGAAAAGAAAGAATTCGCCGAGGAAGAGGTATCGGTTCTGGTCTTGGAAAGACTGCTGGACGTGGCGGCAAAGGACAAACAGCGAGATCCGGAAAAGGGCGACCTAGAGGCTTTGAAGGGGGACAAAGTCCCTTGGTAAGACGTTTACCCAAATTTGGGTTCAATAGCCCTAACAAGGTTTGCTTTGACGTTATCAATATCAATGCCTTAGACTCTCATTTTCAAAATGGAGACACTGTGACTCCGACCCAACTCATTGAAAAAGGATTGGTCAAGTCGGATAAAACATTAGTCAAAATCCTTGGAGAGGGAAATCTCACCAAGAAACTAACTGTTAAAGCTCACCGTTTCTCCAAGTCTGCCATTCAAAAAATTAATCAAGCTGGCGGACAAATTGAAGAAATTAAGCACGAAGCACAGCAAGAAACGCAAAAATAAAAAACAGGAGATGACACCTTGGCAGCAGTGGAAGGTTTAACGAAGATACCAGAACTTCGCCGTCGGATTGTATTCACTATAGCCCTCTTAGCTGTTTATAGAATTGGCTGTCACATACCTGTTCCCGGCATTAACTCCGAGACTCTATCAAGATTTTTTCAAACAAACCAAGGAACGCTCTTTGGAATGCTGAACATGTTCTCTGGTAGAGCCCTTGAAAATGCCTCCATATTTGCCTTGGGCATCATGCCCTACATCAGCTCTTCCATTATTTTTCAGCTCCTAACGGTGGTATGGCCATACCTGAACTCTCTATCAAAAGAAGGTGAAGCCGGCAGACGAAAAATTAATCAGTACACCAGATATGCCACAGTAGTTCTGGCTATGTTCCAAGGCTTCGGAATCGCGACAGCTCTCATGAGCGCAGAAAATGCTAACTTTGTTCTTTTTCCCGGCGTTAAGTTTAAACTATTAAGTGTGGTCACTCTTGCCGCAGGAACATCGTTCATCATGTGGTTGGGTGAGCAAATTACCGATCGAGGAATTGGAAACGGGATATCATTAATTATCTTTTCAGGAATTGCCTCTGGCATACCCGTATCGGCCAAGCAAACGCTTCAAATGGTCAAAGACGGCCAGTTAACACCATTGGCTCTTGTGATTATCATAGCCCTCATGATTTTGGTTATCGGGGTTATTATTTTTCTAGAACAAGGACAGAGAAGAATCCCTATTCAATACGCAAAAAGACAAGTGGGACGCCGCCTTTACGGTGGACAGTCTACCCACCTACCCTTAAAAATTAATACTAGTGGTGTTATTCCTCCGATTTTTGCCTCCTCCTTGTTAATGGCTCCTTTGACCATCATTACTTTTTTACCCCCCAATCCTGTTTCGGAAGCGATTAGAGATGTCATAAACAGAGGAAGTTTACTGTACTACACGGCTTACGTATCATTAATCATCTTCTTTTGTTTCTTTTACACAGCTGTGGTTTTCAACCCTGAAGATGTTGCCGAGAACCTCAAAAAACAAGGTGGCTATGTCCCGGGGATCCGTCCAGGAAAAAACACCAGCGAGTACATAGACAGAGTTCTATCCAGAATCACTTTTGGCGGTGCGCTCTACTTGGCTATAGTCTGTTTGTTGCCTGACTTTTTAATCAACAAATTTAAAGTTTCTTTCTTCTTTGGAGGAACGACTCTACTCATTCTGGTAGGCGTAGCTTTGGATACAGTAGCTCAAATTCAAACTTTCCTATTAACAAGAGATTACGAAGGGTTCATGAAAAATGCCAACCTTCGGGGACGAAGAGGATAGCCTGTGAATATCACCGTTTTTTTAGGTGCTCCAGGTTCAGGAAAAGGAACTCAAGCCAAACAACTTGCTGAAAAGTTCGGATTCGTTCATCTGTCGACTGGCGATATGCTTCGCTCAGCGATTAAAGAACAACTACCGATTGGATTAAAAGCTAAGTCATTTATGGATCAGGGGAACTTGGTGCCGGACGCAGTGATGATTGAGCTGATCGAAGAAGTGTTAGCTCCGTTGCCTGAAAAAACCAATATTATTCTCGATGGATTTCCGCGCACAGTGCCACAGGCTCAGGCTTTAGATAGCAAAATCAAAACAACGGTATCAACTGCTATAAATTTTATTGTCCCAGAAAAAATACTGATCGGCAGACTCACAGGACGAAGAGTTTGTCCAAACTGTGGAGAGTCATTTCATCTAGAGTTTATTCCTCCCGCTAAAAACAACACGTGTGACAAATGTGGATCTTCACTCATTCAAAGAACGGATGATACCGAAGAAGTAGTATTGAGACGCCTTGAAGTTTTTAAATCACAAAACCAAAGCCTAGTTGATTATTTTGCTAAGCATAAAAAGTTAATTAATTTGAATGCAGATCAAGCAGTAAGCAAAATTCAAGGTGAACTACTTAAAATTCTTCAGCAGTAATGGTTAATATTAAATCAAAAAGAGAACTCGATCTGATGCGGCAATCCGGAAAACTCGTCGCCAGAGTATTAATGGAACTCACCAAGATGGCAGTTCCCGGAACAAAACTTATCGAGTTAGATCAAGCCGCCGAAGAGCTAACACTCAGTTTTGGTGCAAAACCATCTTTCAAAGGTTATATCGGGTATCGACACAGTTTATGCACTTCTGTTAACGAACAGGTCGTTCATGGAATTCCTACTGATCGCGTATTAAAAGATGGGGACATTATAGGGTTGGACTTTGGTTTGAGCTATCAAGGTTTCCACGGAGACAGCGCCGTGACTGTTGCTGTCGGCACAATTTCTGAGGAGGCAAAAGAGTTATTGTTTGTCACCAAGCAATCTCTTTATGCTGGGATCGATGCAGCCAGAGCAGGAAACAGTATCAAAGATGTCGCAATGGCAATTGAGTCGGTAATAAAACCCCATGGCTTCGGAATTGTGAAGGAATTTGTAGGGCATGGGATCGGTGAAAAACTGCATGAAGACCCTCAGATCCCGAACTATGCGGCTGGAGCCTCCAACTTAAAATTAAAACCGGGCATGACTATAGCCATTGAACCCATGATCAACAGAGGAACTCACAAAGTGCGTGTTTTGGGGGACAGATGGACTGCTGTGACCAACGATGGTGAACTCTCGGCCCATTATGAGCATTCAATCGCGATCACAGAGGGTGAGCCTGAAATTTTGACTGCCTGGGAGAACATTGTAAAACAACCAGATTATCAGTCGCTTACAAAACAATTAAATGAGAGGGGCAAATATGGCCAAAGAGGACCTAATCCAACTTGAAGGAACTGTAATTGAGCCATTGCCTAATGCAATGTTTCGGGTAGAACTCCCTAATGGCAAAGTAATTTTGGCTCATATTTCAGGAAAAATGCGAATGAATTACATTCGAATTCTTCCTGGAGACAAAGTTACCGTAGAGGTATCTCCTTATGATTTAACCAGAGGGAGAATTACCTACAGGGCTAAGTAACCTAAAATATAGAGTTATTAGCGAGTGCTTAAAAGCCTTACCAGATAAGGCTCTTGAGAAAGGTAAAGAAGTTTAACTCTTTTTAAAACAGTTAAGCAATCGAATTGACAAAGTAATAGGACTTGTCCTAAATAGGTTTTTTACTAAAAGGGTATAGAAGTGAAAGTAAGAGCATCAGTAAAGAAAATTTGTAATAAATGTCGAATATTTAGACGTGGTGGCGTAGTTCGGGTTGATTGCGTAGATCCACGTCATAAGCAGAGACAGGGGTAATTTGTGGCACGCATTGCTGGAGTCGACTTACCAAGAAACAAACGAATAGAGGTCGGATTGACCTACGTATTTGGAATTGGTCGCAGTTTGTCTGCAAAAATTCTAAAACAAGTTAATGTCGATCCAAACAAAAAAACTGATCAACTAGGGGACGATGAAGTCGGTCGTATCCGTGATCATATTGAAAAAAATGTCCCTGTAGAGGGAGAGCTTCGTAGAACTATCGGAATGAATATTAAACGTTTGATGGATCTACAAACTTATCGTGGTTTACGACATCGCAAAAGTCTTCCTGTTCGCGGTCAAAGAACGCACACCAACGCGAGAACAAGAAAAGGTCCTCGTAAGACAGTTGCGGTTCGTAAACAACTTAAAGTGACGAAGTAAGCTTTTAGGAGTTATATTGTGAGTAATCAAACACCTGCTGTGGAAGGTGAAGTAAAAGAAACCACAGAAGTAAAAGAGCCAAAGCGTAAAAAATCCTCCAGGAAAGAAATTCCAGTAGGTTTAGCTTTTATCCAAAGCTCGTTTAACAACACTATTATAACTATTACAGATCCAGCAGGAAATGTAATTTGCTGGTCTTCAGCAGGTAGGAAAGGTTTTAAGGGCGCTAGAAAAAGCACTCCTTTTGCTGCTCAAATAGCAGCCGAAGATGCAGCTCGAATTGCTGGTGACCAAGGAGTGAGAACGCTTTCAGTTTTCGTGAATGGCCCCGGAGCCGGAAGAGAATCGGCATTACGAGGTCTTCAAGTTAGTGGAATGAAAATTACTTTTATTAGAGATGTTACACCCATTCCTCACAATGGATGTCGTCCCTCTAAACGTAGAAGGGTCTAGGAGTTAAACGTGGCTAGAAGTACTTGTTCAGTTTGTAAGTTTTGTAGAAGAGAAAACATGAAGCTCTTTTTGAAGGGCGATCGTTGTTACGGTGATAAATGTGCATTTGAAAGACGCGCATATCCGCCCGGACAACACGGACAAACACGCACCAAAGTTTCAGACTTTGGTCTTCAATTACGAGAAAAACAAAAAGTAAAACGTATCTATGGAATTTTAGAACGACAATTCAGAAAATATTTTGACATTGCCGACCGACAAAAAGGGGTAACCGGTTTAAACCTCTTAAGACGGCTTGAAATTCGTTTAGACAGTGTGGTTTACAGAATGGGATTTGGTGATAGCCGAAAAGAAGCACGGCAACTCGTTCTTCACTCTCACTTCTTTGTAAACGGTAAACCCGTTAACATTCCAAACACCATTTTGAGAGCAAACGACGAAGTAACCGTTCGGCCTAAAAGTCAAAAGCTAACAACAATTCTTCGTTCTATCGAAAACTCAAAAAAGAGAGAAATTCCAGATTGGTTAGAAGTAAATGCAGCTGAGTTTAAAGGGCGTATTAAGTTCCTTCCGGAACGAAATCACGTAACACTACCGATCGAAGAAAACTTGGTCGTTGAGCTTTACTCGAGATAAGGAACAATAATAATGGATCTAAATATTTCTCATAAAAACTGGCGCAATTTAATAAAACCCAAAGGATTGGAAATTGAACGAGATTCCTTGACCGATACCTATGGAAAATTCGTAGCGAAACCTCTAGAGAGAGGATTCGGGGTTACTATAGGTAATAGCCTAAGACGGATTTTATTATCATCCTTACAAGGGGCTGCGATTACAGCCGTAAGAATAGATGGAGCGCTACACGAGTTCTCTGCGCTTTCTGACGTTTTAGAAGACGTAACAGACATTATTCTAAACCTTAAAGAAGTTCGCTTTAAGCTTTATTCAGATGGCACCAAAACTGTCACTATCGATAAAACTGGCAGTGGTCCAATCACAGCAGCTGATATTCAAGTGGATGACACTGTTGAAGTGTTAAACCCAGAACAACACATTGCGACCCTTGGAAAAGAAGGACGCTTTAGAGCAGAATTAAGAGTCGAGTTTGGGAAAGGCTTCGTTACAGCTGAATCTTTAAAACGAGAAGATCTTCCAGCTGGAGTTGTTCCAATTGATGCTTTCTTCTCTCCAGTTCAAAAAGTTAATTACACTGTTTCTCACGCTCGTGTGGGACAAAGAACTGACTA
>Ga0136644_10003528_pt1 | contig 11723 bp, 9 predicted proteins | sample C_130820_EF_Meta_FD_94780 | JGI IMG/M metagenome (GOLD analysis project Ga0136644, IMG submission 94780) | Freshwater microbial communities from Lake Croche, Canada to study carbon cycling - C_130820_EF_MetaG (v2) (version 2) | ecosystem: Environmental > Aquatic > Freshwater > Lake | place: Lake...
CCCGCCGCCGCAGCGCCCGCGCCAACGTCTCAGGTCGTGCGACCAGTACCCAGCCAGCAGACTGTCCCGCCGGCGCAGGTGCTTGCGACGACCAACGCGGTCGGTGTTCGGCGTGGCGATACCTTGGGCCGGATTGCCGGGGCGGTCCGTCCCGAAGGCGTCAGCCTCGATCAGGCCATGGTCGCGATTTATCGTGCCAATCCCCAGGCCTTTATCGGCAACATGAATCTGGTCAGGGAGGGGACGACCCTCGCGATTCCCGACCGCAGCGCGATGGCAGCGATCGAGCCCGCTGAAGCGGTCCGTGAGTTGCGCATCCAGACCCGCAACTTTGCGACGTACCGTCAGCGACTCGCCGGTGCGCCGGCGCTGATCGATACGCCAAGATCAGGACGCAGTGCCACCGGCACTGTCGCGGGACGAGTCGAAGACGGTTCAGGTGCCGCTGCAGGTGGCGACCGTTTGCGGCTGTCAAAGCCGGCTGAAAGCGGTGCTGCGGCAGGTGGCCGGGCGGGGTCCGCCGGCTCCGGCAACGCGGCGGCCGCCCGAAATTCGACGGCCGAAATCGGTGTGGCGCGTGATGCTGCGATGAAGGAAGCGATGTCGCGCATCGCCGATCTCGAGAAGAATGTCACCGATTTGCAAAAGCTGCTTGAACTCAAGAACAAGTCCTTGTCCGACACCCAGAAGCAGTTGGACGAGGCCCGGGCGGCCGCCAAGGCCGTGACCGGTCAGGTTACTGCGCCGGTGGCTGTCGAGCCGCCCAAGCCCGAAGTCCCTAAACTTGAAGCGCCGAAAACCGACGTGCCCAAACCGGAGGTCGTTGCGGTCGAGCCGCCGAAGGCCGAGGCCCCGGCGCCGGTTGCGGTGCCTGCGCCCGCAGTTGAGCCCGCCAAGCCTGAAACGGCCGAGCCGCCCAAGGCTGAAACAAGCGAGCCGGCCAAGGCGCCTGTGCCGGTGCCAGCGGCACCTGTGGCAGAAGAGCCCGGCTTCTTTGATGATCTGCTCGACAGCCCTTTCCTGTTGCCTGGTCTTGGCGGCATTGCCGCGGTGGCCGCTGGCTATGGCCTGTATGCGATGCGTCGTCGGCGCAAAGTCGAAAAGTTTGAAGACAGCCTGATCGCGGCTGACGCATTCAACTCCAATTCGCTCTTCGGATCCACCGGTGGGCAAAGCGTTGACACCAGCAACAGTATCTTCAACGCCGGATCGTCCACTGCCGCCGTCGATGTGGCGTCGACCGAGGTCGATCCGATCGCCGAGGCCGATGTCTACATCGCCTACGGCCGAGAGGCTCAGGCCGAGGATATTCTCAAGGAAGCCCTTCGTCGCCAGCCCGAGCGGCAGGCGATTCGCAAGAAGTTGCTCGAGATCTATGCGGGTCGCCGCGACGCGAAGGCATTCGAGGGTGTTGCTGGCGACATGTATGCAATGACCGCGGGCGCCAACGATGAGTGGCCGCAGGTCGTGACGATGGGTCTGGCACTCGATCCGACCAACTCGCTTTATGGCGGCAGCGCCGATGCCGTGGCCGAGTCTTCGTTCGAGGGCGCCGAGGCGGCGATGGATAACGAGCTCTCAGGCAAGGCACTTGATGCGCTGGAAATCGGCGACTTCTCTGAGCCCGATTCGCAGCCCTTCTCCAACGTGGTCGAGCAGGCCTTCGGTACGCCGGCTGATGCCGATGCCGATCTTCGTGGTCTCGACTTCGACTTGAATATTGATACCCAGACCAGCGCTGCCGAATCGACTGGCGGGTCGCCTTTCGGTGCAGCGACCGAGACTGCAGCGCAAGATTTGCCGTCGCTTGAGGATCAGTTCGATCTGCCCTCCTTGGACTTGCCCGAGCGCGAAAGCAAACCGGCCGTCGCATCCTTCGATGCCCCCGAACTCGATCTTGATCTGTCTGATCTCGAGAGCCTGACCAAGCCGGTCACGCTCACCGCCGACTCCGAAACAGCGCTCGATCTGTCTGATGTGAGCCTTGAGCTCGAGCCTGAACTGGTGGCTCAGGAAGCCGGTGACGAATCGGCGGCAGGCCGCTGGCAGGAAATGGCGACCAAGCTTGATCTGGCCTCAGCCTATGAGGAAATCGGTGACAAAGAAGGTGCTCGCGAACTGCTGCAGGAAGTCATCCAGGGTGGTGATGGCGGGCAGCAGCAAAAGGCGCGTGCCATGCTGAGCAAGATTGCCTGATCGCGGCGCTGATCGCCGCCTTGGTCGCGCGTTGGGTAATCTGATGGTCGTGCGCCGCCTGCCGTGAGGGTGGCGCTCGGTCTGGCCTACGATGGTGCCGGCTTTCCCGGTTGGCAGACCCAACCCGCCGGCAATGCGATCCAGGATCTGGTGGAAGTTTCCCTGTCGGCACTTGCCGGCCATCGGGTGTCGACCATCTGTGCCGGACGCACCGACGCCGGCGTTCATGCGCTGGCGCAAGTCGTCCACTTCGATACCGAGGCATCTCGCCCGCTGACTGCCTGGGTCAGAGGTGTCAATGCCCGACTGCCCGAGACCATCGCGGTGCAGTGGGCGCGACAGGTTCCCGCCGACTTCCATGCACGATTCGGCGCTCGCTCAAGAACTTACCGCTACCTCATCCGCCGGTCTGCTGTGGCGCATCCGCACTGGCGCGATCGCGCCGGCTGGGTGTTCCGCCCCTTGGCCATTCCCGCGATGCGCGAGGCGGCCGCCGCGCTGATCGGCGAGCATGATTTTTCGTCGTTTCGCTCCTCGCAGTGCCAGGCAGCGACACCGGTCCGGACAATGTCCCGCATCGATCTCGCCGAGCGCGGACACTTCCTCGAAATCACCCTGACCGCCAATGCGTTCCTGCACCATATGGTTCGCAACATCGTCGGAGCGCTGGTCCATGTGGGAAGCGGCAGGCAGTCGCCGCAATGGATGGCCGATCTGCTGATCGCGCGCCGACGCGCACTGGGTGCGCCGACCTTTTCGCCCGCCGGCCTGTATCTGGCGGGCGTTGACTATGATCCGGCGATGGGCCTGCCGGGCGGCTCGCATGACCCGCTTGATCCGCCGGGTATCCTGCCCGATGTGTCAGAGGGGGCGGTGGCATGAGAACGCGCATCAAATTCTGTGGTCTGGTCCGGGCCGAGGATGTCGATACTGCAGTGGCGTTGGGTGTCGATGCGATCGGCTTTGTCTTTTATCCGCCAAGCCCCAGGGCGCTTGGCGTGGAGGACGCGCTGGCCTTGCGCAAACGCCTGCCGTCGTTCGTATCGGCGGTCGGTCTCTTCGTCAACGAGGCGCCTGACACCATGACCGCCATCGCGAGTCGCGTCGGGCTCGACGTCATCCAGCTGCACGGCGACGAAACACCGGATCAGGGGCGCGAGATGTCCTCAGCGTGTGGCCTTGCGTGGTGGAAGGCCATCCGGATGCGACAGCAGACCGATTTGTTATCATCGGCGGTCGACTTCAAAGATGCCGAGTGTCTGCTGCTTGATTCATTCAGCGAGGCCTTTGGCGGCAGCGGCAAGGTATTCGACTGGTCCTGGATTCCGGCCGGCCTGACATCCCGAATCATTCTGTCGGGCGGGCTCGACCCGGATTCGGCGGGGCCAGCCATTCAGCATGTCAGGCCGTTCGCGGTCGATGTTTCAAGCGGGATCCAGGGGCACACGCCCCGCCACAAAGATACAGCGCGTATGGAGCGATTCGTCGCTGCGGTGCTGTCAGCCGATGCAGGTAAAACATGAAGCCCTATGACCTTCCCGACGCGCTTGGCCACTTCGGCCCTTACGGCGGAACCTTTGTCTCCGAGACGCTCATGCATGCGCTCGAAGAATTGCGTCAGGCTTACCAGCACTACCGCACCGATCCTGACTTCATCGCCGAATACAAGGACGAGCTGAAGTATTTTGTCGGTCGTCCCAGTCCGATCTATCACGCCAAGCGCTGGTCCGATCAGCTCGGCGGTGCGCAGATCTACTTCAAGCGTGAAGATCTGAACCATACCGGCGCGCACAAGGTCAACAACACCATCGGTCAGGCACTGCTCGCCCGGCGCATGGGCAAGCCCCGCGTGATCGCCGAGACCGGTGCCGGCCAGCACGGCGTGGCCACCGCGACCGTGGCCGCCAGATTCGGCATGAAGTGCGTGGTCTACATGGGCATCACCGACGTCGCCAGGCAGGCGCAGAACGTCTATCGCATGAAGTTGCTGGGTGCCGAAGTGGTCCCGGTCGAGTCTGGCAGCAAGACCCTCAAGGACGCGCTGAACGAGGCGATGCGCGACTGGGTCACCAATGTCGAAGACACCTTCTACATCATCGGTACGGTTGCGGGTCCGCATCCCTATCCGATGATGGTGCGCGATTTCAATGCGGTGGTCGGTCAGGAGTGCCTGTGGCAGATGCCCGAGCGCATCGGCCGTCACCCCGACTACGTCCTGGCCTGTGTCGGTGGCGGCTCGAATGCGATCGGCATCTTCCATCCCTACATCCCGCATGAGTCGGTCAAGCTGGTCGGCGTCGAGGCGGCGGGCGAGGGCATCGAGACCGGGCGCCATGCGGCATCGCTGTCGGCCGGTACGCCCGGCGTGCTCCACGGCAATCGCACCTATCTGCTGCAGGACGCCAATGGCCAGATCATCGACACGCATTCGGTGTCAGCCGGCCTCGACTATCCCGGCGTGGGCCCGGAGCATGCCTGGCTCAAGGACAGTGGGCGGGCCAGCTATGTGGCGATCAACGATGCCGAAACGCTTGAAGCCTTTCATACCTGCTGCCGCATCGAAGGCATCATCCCCGCGCTCGAGACCAGTCACGCACTGGCCTACGCGGCCAAGCTCGCGCCGACCCTGTCTCGCGACAAGGTGATCCTGGTCAACCTGTCCGGTCGCGGCGACAAGGACATGCACACTGTTGCTCAGGCCGGTGGCCTGGCGCTCTGAAGAAGGCCTCCTGATGTCCCGAATCGCCGCCAGGTTCGATGCCCTCAAGGCTGCCGGTCGCAAGGCCCTGGTGCCTTACTTCACCGCCGGCCATCCGAGTCGCGAACACACCGTTCCCCTGATGCACGCCCTGGCGGGCAACGGCGCCGATGTCATCGAACTCGGCATCCCGTTTTCTGACCCGATGGCCGATGGTCCGGTCATCCAGAAATCGAGCGAAGCGGCCCTTGCGCTGGGTGTCGGCCTGGGCGATGTGCTCGAGTGGGTCCGCGAATTCCGCCGCGACGACGCCACGACGCCGGTGGTGCTGATGGGCTACATGAATCCGATCGAACGCATGGGCGTTGCGGCGTTTGCCGAGCGCGCGGCGCAGGTCGGTGTCGACGGCGTGCTGGTGGTCGATCAGCCGCCCGAGGAGGCGCATTCCTTCGTGCCGCTGCTCCGAGGCCATGGGCTCGATCCGATCTTCCTGCTGGCACCAACCTCCAGCGCCGAGCGCATCGCGCAGGTCGGCAAGCTTGCAAGCGGTTACGTCTACTACGTCTCGCTCAAGGGTGTGACCGGAGCGGGCAACCTCAATGTCGAGGAGGTGTTGGGAGCCTTGCCCGCGATCCGCGCAGCGACCGGATTGCCGGTGGGTGTGGGGTTTGGCATCCGTGACGGACAGACCGCGAGGGCGATCGCCGCACGGGCCGATGCAGTCGTGATCGGCACCCGACTCATCCAGGAAATTGAGGCCGCGGGCCCCACTCAGGCGGTCGAGAAGGCAGGCGCCTTCATCCTGTCGATTCGCCAGGCGATGGATGCCCCTTAGCAAAACCAGCATCAGGCAAGCCTGAGTCAGGCATACCAGGAGGCTCACCCATGAGTTGGCTTGAAAAGCTGCTTCCCCCTCGAATCAAGCGATCGGTCGGCCGATCGGCCGAGGGTCGTCGAACGGTTCCGGAAGGGGTCTGGCTGAAATGCCCGAGCTGCGATGCGGTGCTTTATCGCGCTGATCTGCTCGCCAATCTTTTTGTGTGCCCCAAGTGCGATCACCACTTGCGCATCGACGCACGCGCGCGCATCGATGCCTTGCTCGACGCCGAAGGGCGATACGAGATCGGTCACGAGGTGCTGCCGGTCGATGCCCTGAAATTCAAGGACAGCCGCAAGTACCCCGATCGTCTTCAGGAGGCGATGGACGAGACCGGCGAGACCGACGCACTGGTGGTCGTCGGTGGCGCGATGCGTTCCTTGCCGGTGGTGGTGGCAGCCTTTGAATTCGACTTCATGGGCGGCTCGATGGGCGCGGTCGTGGGCGAACGATTCGCGCGCGGTGTTCACACCGCGGTCGAGCAGAAGGTGCCCTTCATTTCGGTGGCGGCTTCGGGTGGCGCTCGCATGCAGGAGGGACTGATGTCGCTCATGCAGATGGCCAAGACCACTGCGGCCCTGACCCATCTGTCCGAGGCAGGGCTGCCCTATATTTCGGTGCTGACCGATCCGACCATGGGTGGTGTGTCGGCCAGCTTCTGTTTTCTGGGTGATGTCGTGATCGCCGAGCCCAAGGCCCTCATCGGTTTTGCCGGCCCGCGCGTGATCGAACAAACCGTTCGCAGCAAACTCCCGGAAGGGTTTCAGCGCGCCGAGTTTCTGCTTGAAAAGGGCGCGGTCGACATGATCGTGCATCGCCGGGCCATGCGCGACGAAATCGCCCAGTTGCTCGCTCTGCTGTTGCGCCAGCCCTCGGAGGCTCTGGCCTGAGCCCGCAAAACAACGCCCAGGCGGTCACGCTGGCCGCCTGGCTCGACCGTATCGAGCGCCTGCATCCGCGTCAGATCGAACTCGGCCTCGACCGGGTGAGGGTCGTGGCCGAGCGCCTGGCGCTCAGGCTTGACGCGGTGTCGATCGTCGTCGGCGGTACCAATGGCAAGGGCTCGACCTGCGCCATGCTCGAGTCGATCCTGCTGGCTGCCGGGTACCGTGTCGGTTGCTATACCTCGCCGCATCTGATGCAGTTCAATGAGCGCGCTCGCATCAACGGTGAGCCTGCAAGCGACGAACAACTCATCGAGCAGCTCGAGGCGGTCGATGCGGCGCGGGGCGACACCTCGCTCACCTGGTTCGAGTTCACGACGCTTGCCATTCTCAGGCTCTTCGAGCGTTCGTCGCTTGACGTGGTGGTGCTGGAAGTCGGATTGGGCGGGCGTCTCGATGCGGTGAACATCATCGATGCCGACTGCGCGATCGTGACCTGCATCGACATCGATCATGCCGAATACCTTGGCGATACCCGTGAGGCGATCGGTTTCGAGAAGGCGCACATCTATCGTCCGGGTCGGGCTGCGATCTGTACCGACCCGGTGCCGCCGCAGTCACTGATCGACTATGCGAACTCGATCGGCGCCGATCTCTGGCGCTTCGGGATCGACTTCAACTACTCGGGTGATCGCCAGCAATGGTCTTATGGCGGACGATCGCAGCGGCGCAACAGCCTGGCCTATCCGGCCCTGCGCGGTGCCAACCAGTTATTGAATGCATCGGGTGCGCTGGCCGCGCTCGAGTCTGTGCGCGCCCGTCTGCCGGTGAGCGCGCAGGCGATTCGCCAGGGGCTGGCCAGTGTCGAATTGCCGGGGCGATTTCAGGTCCTGGCCGGGCGGCCTGCGGTGGTGCTTGATGTCGGTCACAACCCGCATGCCGCCGCGCATCTCGCGGCCAATCTCGACAATATGGGCTTTTTTCCCTACACCTATGCGGTGTTCGGAATGCTGGCTGACAAGGACATCGACGCGACCATTGCCCATCTGCGCAGCCGCGTCGATCACTGGCTGTGTGTCGATCTGCCCGGGCCTCGTGGCACCAGCGCTGCTGACCTCGCTGCTCGCCTCACGAAAGCCGGGATCGTGCCGGGCGAAGGCGGCGATGCCGAGCGCACCATCAGTTGCTTCGCGTCACCACGTGAGGGCCTCGCCGCAGCGCGGGAACGTGCGGGTGAGAATGATAGGATCGTGGTTTTCGGGTCGTTCCTCACGGTAGCCGACGTGCTGGCTGCGCGTGGTGTTCGCGCCTCCTAGGCGGCTCATTTCAGATGGCCAAAGCGCAAACGGTTCGGTCAAGGGCGCGGTCGGGTCAGCGCACGGTGGTTGCTGACGATGCGCCGGTCGATCCGGCGCTGCCGCAAAAGAAGCGGGCTCGCCATCGCCTGATCGGCGCCATCGTTTTGTGTATCGGTGCCGCAGTGCTCGTGCCGCTGCTGCTTGAGCCAGAGCCATCACGACCTTTGTCTGATCTGTCGGTCGTTATTCCCCCTAAAACCAGCACCCTGCCGTCGCGCGGCGCCGAGCCCCGTGCCGACCCTCGTCCTGATGCGGTTCGCCGAGATGCCAAGGGTCCGGAGTCAGGCGCGAATGACAAATCGACCGAGATGCCCAAGTCGGAGATGCCCAAGTCTGCCGAGTCGCGGTCGGCCGATGCCGTCGCGATCGAGGCTGCGCCCGCCGACAGCGCCCCGCAAGGCAGCGTGTCCGGTGATATTGATCGATCAAAACCTGCGGCGCCGGCGCCCTCAAGCGCATCGTCGACGAGTCAGCCGACCGCTCCAACCAGTGCCAGCGCAGCCCCAACGCCGGCGATCGCATCCGACGGCGGCAAGCAGTCCGCATCCAAGCCCGGCGGAAAATATCTGATCCAGGTGGGCGCCTTCAGTTCCGACTCGGCTGCCGCCGCAGCGCTCGAGCGGATTCAGGCAACGGGCATGCGCGGTTTTACTGAAAAGATCAAGACCGATCGGGGCGAGCGGATCCGGGTGCGAGCCGGACCTTTTCCGACGCGTGATGCCGCCGAGCAAGCTCGTGAAAAGCTCAAGGCCACGGGCCTTGAGGCAGCACTGATCGCACCATCGTGACCAGAGAACGGCGTGATCGGAACGCTTATTCATGACCGAACTCGGATTGACGGGATGGGACTGGTTTGTGCTGGCAGTGGTCATTGTGTCGATCGGCCTCGGACTGCTTCGCGGTCTTGTCCGAACGGTGTTTGCACTGGCCGCCTGGGTGGTGAGTCTGCTGGGTGTGCCGGTGGCCATGCACTGGCTTGTGCCGATGTTGCCGCCCGAATTGCCGTCTGCCTTGCTGGTGGCGGCGATTTTTCTGGGACTGTTCATCGGGGTGCGCATGCTTGGCTCATTGGCGTCTCGGGCGCTGCGCGGGATCGGGCTGGGCGGTGCCGACCGGCTGCTGGGCGCAGCCCTGGGCGCTGCGCGGGCGCTGGTGATTATTTTGCTGGTGGCGCTGGCGGCGCATCTGGCCGGTTATTCGACGCGGCCCGATTGGCAGCAGGCCCATTGCCGGCCGCTGCTCGAGTGGCTGGTTCAATGGGCGGAGCCTTACCTGCCTGAGCGTTTGAGCGGCGTGCAACGCACCTGACAGGGTACATTGCATGAACTGGGTTTCAGTCCTGCTGATGATCGGAGAAGCTTGATGTGCGGCATTCTGGGTGTAGTGGCACGTTCACCTGTCAATCAGCTGCTCTACGACGGACTGCTGCTGCTGCAGCATCGTGGCCAGGATGCCGCGGGCATTGCCACCTCGAATGGCAAGACCTTCTCGATGCACAAGAGCAGCGGTCAGGTGCGCGATGTCTTCCGGACTCGCAATATGCGTGGGCTGCCCGGGCGCAGCGGGATTGCCCATGTGCGTTATCCGACGGCCGGGTCGGCCGGCAATGACGAGGAGGCGCAGCCCTTCTACGTCAATGCGCCCTTCGGCCTGACGCTGGCGCATAACGGCAATCTCACCAATTCGGCCCAACTCAAGGAAGAGATGTTCCGTCTCGATCGGCGGCATATCAACACCGAGTCCGATTCCGAAGTGCTGCTCAATGTGCTGGCCAACGAACTGCAGGCAGCCACCGGCGGCGTATCGCTCGACCCTGATTCGGTGTTCAAGGCGATCACTGAAGTCCATCGCCGGGTGAAAGGGGCCTATGCCTGTGTGGCCGAGATTGCCGGCTATGGCGTGATCGGGTTTCGTGACCCGCTTGGCATTCGCCCGCTTTGCTATGGCGTGTCGGAGACCGACCATGGCACCGAATATCTGATTGCGTCGGAGTCGGTGGCACTCGAAGGCCTGGGCTTCTGGCTGGTGCGTGACATTGCGCCGGGCGAGGCGGTGTTCATCGATCTCGAGGGCAATTTCCATTCGCGTGTGTGCGCACCGAACGCCTCGCTCAATCCGTGCATCTTCGAGTATGTGTATTTTGCACGGCCCGATTCGGTGATTGACGGCGTGTCGGTCTACGACGCCCGCTTGAAGATGGGCGAATACCTTGCCGAGAAAGTGCGTCGCGACTTGCGCGCGGGCGATATCGATGTGGTCATGCCGATTCCCGACACCTCGCGGCCATCGGCGCTGCAACTGGCCAACCGCCTCAACCTCGATTATCGCGAGGGCTTCATCAAGAATCGGTATGTCGGGCGGACCTTCATCATGCCGGGTCAGGCGACCCGCAGTCGGTCGGTGCGTCAGAAGCTCAATGCGATGAGCATCGAGTTTCGCGGCAAGAATGTGCTGCTGGTCGATGACTCGATCGTGCGCGGCACCACCTCGCATGAAATCGTCCAGATGGCTCGTGCGGCGGGTGCCAACAAGGTCTATTTCGCTTCGGCCTCACCGCCGGTGCGCTATCCCAATGTCTATGGCATCGACATGCCCACGCGTTCCGAGCTGATCGCCAACGACCGCACCGACAATGACATCAGGCTCGCGATCGGCGCCGATGCCCTGGTTTATCAGGACATCGACTCGATGCGGCGTTCGGTGCGCGATCTTGGTCGTCACCTCAATCGTTTCGAGGCATCGTGTTTTGATGGCGTCTACATCACCGGGGACGTCACGCCAGAATATCTCTATCAGCTCGAGACCAGCCGGCTCAACCCGATTGAGACTGTCGACGAGCAGCCGGCACAAAAAGCGCAGATGAACCTGCAGTTTTCATCCGGTCGCAGCTGATCGCGTTCGATGTCGACTTCGGTGCCACCGTCTGACCCAACGCGAGCCTGGCGTCTCGATACCCTGGCGATTCGCGAGGGCATCGAGCGCACCGCCTATCTCGAACACAATGAGCCGATCTTCCTGACCTCAAGCTTCGTGTTCGAGAGCGCTGCGCAGGCTGCGGCGCGCTTTGCTGGCGATGAAGCCGGTTTCATCTATTCGCGGGCCGGCAATCCGACGGTGGCGGCGTTTCAGAATCGCCTGGCGGCGCTTGAGGGCGCACAAGCCTGCGTGGCGACCGCATCGGGCATGTCGGCGATCATGGCGCTGGTCATGAGTCTGACGCGTGCCGGCGATCATGTGGTCGCCGCCTTCGAACTCTTTGGCGCGACCACACAGCTCTTCGGCATTCTGGCGCGCTTTGGGGTCGAGGTGAGTTTTGTCCCGATCGACGACCCCGATGCCTGGCGCAAGGCGGTGCGTCCGGACACCAGGCTGTTTTATCTCGAGACGCCGTCCAATCCGCTGACCCAGCTTGCCGACGTGAAGGCGATCTCGGCGATTGCCCGCGAGTACGGCGTGAAGTTCGCGGTCGACAACTGCTTCTGTTCGCCGGCGCTGCAGCAGCCGCTCGCCCTGGGCGCCGACATCGTGGTGCACTCGGCCACCAAATACCTCGATGGACAGGGCCGCGTGCTGGGTGGCGCCGTGCTGGGCGATGCCAGCTTCATCAACGACACCCTCGCGCCCTTCGTTCGTACCACCGGCCCAAGCCTGTCGGCCTTCAATGCCTGGGTGCTGCTCAAGGGCATGGAGACCCTGTCGATGCGCATGGC
>Ga0136644_10003531_pt1 | contig 11719 bp, 12 predicted proteins | sample C_130820_EF_Meta_FD_94780 | JGI IMG/M metagenome (GOLD analysis project Ga0136644, IMG submission 94780) | Freshwater microbial communities from Lake Croche, Canada to study carbon cycling - C_130820_EF_MetaG (v2) (version 2) | ecosystem: Environmental > Aquatic > Freshwater > Lake | place...
CGCGCAGCCATGCCCACGCCGACCACGGCCATGGTGACTGGCGCGGCGTGTGCAGGCGCCGGGCGGTTCAGCCGGTGCGCCGTTCTTTGCTGTTGGAGCAGGGTATTGAGTTGCGACGCTGGCAGGCTGGCGATCGTGCTGATGCTGTGGCCCGATTCGGTCAGCTGTTTGATAAGCGACGCACGCAGCACATCCTCATCTGAATACTGTCGATGTCTGCCTTCGGATTTGTGCGGTGCAAATGCAGCATGTCGGCTCTCCCAGACCCGCAATGTGGACACGGGTACGCCGCTGAGCGCTGAAACAGCACCAATGCGGTGATTTGAAATGGAAGTAGGCATCGAAATCACTTCATATGAGTAGGTATTGAGTTGAATTATAAGAATAAATTAAATTTTGTGTAGATTTTATCAGGGCTGATGGTAAATTCCATCCCTTAGTTGGGGAAATACCATGGTGAATAAAAAAACTTTCAATGCAATCCGTACGCTGGTGCACATGGCTTGCTTGCCGCCTGGTTTCAGCATCTCCACCACGGAGCTGTCACAGCGCCTGAATATGTCGGTCTCTTATTTAGAGAGCTTGCTGAAAGTGCTCAGAGAAAACAAACTCGTTTATTCGACACGGGGCCCAGGTGGTGGTTACGAATTAGCCTTGCCTGCCGCTCGGTTGAGTTTGTGGTCCGTGGCGCAGGCTTTCGACGACCGTGTAAAACCCCAGCCCCTGGCGGACACGCAGCAAATTGATTTGGATGCCCTGCTTGGCGGTGAAATCGAGGCCCAGTTCCAACGCATCCTGTCATCCAGTTTCATTGGTGATCATGTAGATCACACCTGTGCCATAACCTTGCCCCGCGAGCCCAATCGCTGGAGCTTCGGGTTCAAGCCCTTGGCACCCACGCACTTGCCTATGGCGCCGAATTCAGTGTTTCAGCTTTCCCAGTTCATGGGGATGCGGGCTGCTGCATGACGCAGTAACAACAATTTTTCTTTTTCCAACCATCCTGCGAGAACAAACCATGACATCTTTCCATTCCAACCCCTCACGCCGTGTATTCATCATGCAAGCCGCTGCAGCATCTGCGGCTGTATTGACGGCGCAGCAAGTTGCTGCTCAAGCTGCACTTGCTGAGACGGATGCGCAGGCTGTGGCCCTGGGTTACAAAGCCGATGCGAGCAAAGTGGACAAAGCCAAACAGCCCAAATTTGCAGCCGGTCAAGCCTGCTCAAGTTGCGCCCTTTTCCAAGCCGCCTCTGGCGCAGCGGCAGGTGCTTGCCCGTTGTTTGCAGGTAAGCAAGTGGCCGCCAAAGGATGGTGTACCGCTTGGGCTAAGAAGGCATGATCGACCCGCTTGGGCCGGCATGTAGTTGATTTTTTTGATTGAAATCCATGCAAGCCCTGTGGTTGTCCTTGTCCGAAACCGATCCACTGCAGTTAGACGGCATTGCATGGCCTCCATGCGACAAAGTCCTGCACATCGAATGGTCGCAAGCACTGAGCCGTCTGAGCTGTGGGTCTGATGCGGACAGGGTGCTTTGGGTACTGCAAGTGGAGGGTCTGCAGCAGGTGTCTGCGGATTTGCGGCAAGCTTTGTTTGACGCCAAGGCGAATGTCTGGGTCCTGATCTTGCTGCCCTTTGACAGGCGGTCCGAGCTGGCTGAATGGTTGGATGCTGGCGCAGACCGTTGCGTCCTTTGGCCTTGTCAAAATGTGCTGTTGTCAGCCCAACTGCGTTCACTTGACAGACGCAGTCGCGCCCATGACCACAGCGTGAGCCAGTTTGGCAGTTTGTGTTTTGACCACGCCACCATGACCTTGCTGTGCAATGACCACCGCATCGCCCTGACCCAAAGGGAAGCGCAAGTCATGTCGCTGTTGATGCAACGGGTTGGGAAAATGGTCTCAAACAATGAAGTTTTGCTGCACATAGCCAAGGGTGAATCTTGTGTTTTGCGGCCAGCCGCGGTGCAGCTCTACATGCATCGGATCAACAGAAAAATTGAACCCTACGGTTTGCATGTCCATTGCGTCAAACTTTTAGGTTACCGATTGAGTGTCAAACCTCCAGCCTTGCCTGCTGAACTGTCCACCGTCTGGGGGCCTGCTGCTGTATCCGCCCATCGTCCTTTTGCAAGTGACGAAGCGCATGCCCCTACCCCTTGGGGGCATTGATGAAAAAACCTTTCAAGGGCAACAAGTCCAACTTGCCCAGCAAGCTGTGCGAGCGTTGCGAACGGGTCATGACCTGGCGCAAGGCCTGGGCCAAGAATTGGGAGCAAGTCAAATACTGTTCTCAGTCTTGCCGTGACGCCAAGCCCCGCGGCGATGGGCGACTCGCCTGAACTTCGCTGGCGTCTGGCTTGGTGGTCAGACGTTTTGGCGAAAGGCCTCAGGGGGCTGTCCTGTCCACCCTTTGAACGCCCGCATGAAGCTCTTTTCGTTTTGAAATCCCGCTTCGGCCGCGATCTGCTTGATAGGGCGTCCAGTGCGCAGCAGCAAATCCACCGCCTTGTCGCGCCGCACGCTGTCCTTGAGGGCTTGCAAGCTGGCGCCTTCTTCTTTGAGTTGTCGGTGCAGCGTGCGGGGTGACAGGTTCAGCCACGCCGCCAGGTCGTCCGCATTGCGACTGTGTTCAGGGTGCTCGGCCAGCGTTTGACGCACTTTTTCGACCAGCAAACGGTCTCGCCGATAAGGGCGCACCGTCAGCAGCAAGGCGCGTTGCAGCATGCGTTGCAATGCCGCCTCATCGCGGCGAATCGGCAGCTTCAGGTAACCGACGTCAAAACTCAGGCGACTTTGCGGCGCATTGAATTGGCTGGGGCCGTCAAACAACACGCGGTAGCTGTCGGCATGGGGCGGTGGCGCAAATTGCAGATCGGTGGCGCTCGGCGGGATGCGCGAATCGGTCAGCCAGCAGGCCACACCCAAGGCATTGCGCAGCACCGACACGGTGCAGAACTCGCGCAGGTCTTTCAGGTCGTGTGCTTCATGCAGTTCGATGTGGGCCAGCCCGTTCGATGTGCCCAAGGCCAAGCGGATGTCGTCGGTCAACAGGTTGTGGTGGCGACACCAGCGCGTCAGAGCCACGTCCAAGTTGGGCGCGGTCAGTGAGGCCCGCACCAGCATGCCGTAGCTGCCCCAAGGCAGGCGGCGACGAAACCAGCCCAGCGCCTCGTCGTCCAGCTCGCGCATCGCGGCCTCGCTCATCCACTCCATCTGCAAGGCGGTCACGCGGGCATCGACTTGGCGGAGTAAATTTGGCGCAATTTGTGCCTTTTTGAGCGCCTGTGCGGGGTCCCTATTGCACTTTATATAGGCGTTGACGATGGCCTGAATAAAAGCAATGGGTGTTTCAGCGCGGGTGCTCGGAGTTGTGGCGTTCATGCGGGTTGTATTTTGGCAGGATTTGCAACCCGCTTGGCATGGACGCCAGGGTAGGGCGACTTATGCTGGCGGTTACGAGCGATTTGACTGGAAGCACCATGACCGTTTTGCAATCCCAACTCAACCCCCGATCCGCCGAATTCGCGGCCAACGCCGCTGCGATGCAGGCCGTGGTCGCTGACCTGCGCGCCCATCTGGAGCGCGTGGCCCAAGGCGGGGGCGAAGCTGCCCGCGTCAAGCACACCGGCCGAGGCAAGCTGCTGCCGCGTGACCGCGTTCAAATGCTGCTCGACCCGGGCACACCGTTCCTCGAAGTGGCGCCCTTGGCGGCGCTCAACATGTACAACAACGACGCGCCCAGCGCGGGCGTGATCGTCGGCATTGGCCGCGTCAGCGGGGTGGACTGCATGATCGTGTGCAACGACGCCACCGTCAAAGGCGGCACCTACTACCCCATGACGGTGAAAAAGCATTTGCGCGCGCAAGAAATTGCACAGCAAAACCACTTGCCTTGTATTTATTTGGTGGACTCGGGCGGGGCGAACCTGCCCAATCAAGACGAGGTCTTTCCAGACCGCGACCACTTTGGCCGCATCTTCTTCAACCAAGCCAATATGAGCGCGCAAGGCATTGCGCAGATCGCGGTGGTCATGGGCAGTTGCACGGCGGGGGGCGCTTATGTGCCCGCCATGAGTGACGAGACCATCATCGTGAAAAACCAAGGCACCATCTTTTTGGGGGGCCCGCCGCTGGTCAAAGCGGCCACCGGCGAGGTCGTCACCGCCGAAGACTTGGGCGGCGGCGATGTGCACACCCGCTTGTCGGGTGTGGCCGACCATCTGGCGCAAAACGATCTACACGCCCTGTCTTTGGCGCGCCAAGTGGTGAAGAATTTGAACGCGCAAAAAACGCCCAACATCGCCACCCATGCACCCGTGCCGCCCTTGTTCGATGCGCAAGAGCTGTATGGCGTGATCCCCACCGACACCCGCAAACCCTTTGATGTGCGCGAGATCATTGCGCGCATCGTCGACGGCTCTGAGTTTGACGAATTCAAATCGCGTTTTGGCACCACGCTGATCTGCGGCTTTGCCCGCATCGAAGGCATGCCGGTGGGCCTCATCGCCAACAACGGCATTTTGTTTTCCGAGTCGGCCTTGAAGGGTGCGCACTTCATCGAGCTGTGCTGCCAGCGCAAGATTCCGTTGGTGTTTTTGCAGAACATCACCGGCTTCATGGTCGGGCGCAAATACGAAAACGAGGGCATCGCCCGCAACGGCGCGAAGATGGTCACCGCCGTGGCCACGGCCGCTGTGCCCAAGTTCACCATCATCATCGGCGGCAGTTTTGGCGCGGGCAACTACGGCATGTGCGGCCGCGCCTACTCGCCCCGTTTCCTCTGGATGTGGCCGAACGCCCGCATCTCCGTCATGGGCGGCGAGCAGGCGGCCAGCGTGCTGGCCACGATCAAGCGCGACGGCATCGAGGGCAAGGGCGGCCAATGGAGCGCCGACGAAGAAGCCGCGTTCAAAGCCCCCATCAAGGAGCAATATGAGGTGCAGGGCCACCCTTATTACGCCACCGCCCGCTTGTGGGACGACGGCATCATCGACCCTGCCGACACCCGCCGTGTGCTGGCGCTGGGCTTGAGCGCATCACTCAATGCACCGATTCTTGAGACAAAGTTTGGACTTTTCCGCATGTAATGTGTATGATTTTGTAAATTTATACACATTAGGAGTTTTGCGCATGCGAACCAACATTGAAATTGACGACGACTTGATGGCTGCAGCCATGGCGGCGGGCGGCTTCAAGACCAAGAAAGAAGCGGTCGAGGAGGGCTTGCGGCTGCTCAAGCGCAAGAAGGCTTACGCGGCGTTGTTAGCCGCCCGTGGCACTTTGTTTTGGGATGATTCCGACGAAGCCTGGGCCAAGGCGCGCGAAGAAGGGCAGCTGTCAGAGTCTGTGCAAGAGCCTGACGCAGTCTATGCGGTCAAGCCGTCTTTGAAGCCTCCTCAATCCCGACCAGCAGCGGTTGCCAAGCCCCGTGCAAGGGGCAAATCCGCATGATTTTGGTGGACTCCAGCGTGCTGATCGATCACTTCCGAGGCACGCTCAACCCGCAGACGCAACAATTCAAGCGCTGGTTGTCAGGGCAAGAGGGGCCACCTGACATCGGTGTGGCCGATCTGGTTGTCTTTGAGGTGGTGCGCGGCTTCTCCACCGCCCAGGCCCAGGCCCAAGTGCGCGATCTGCTGCTGGCGATGGAGGTGGTGGAGATTGGTGGCCTCGAGAACGCCTTGTTTGCGGCCACACTCTACCAACGCTTACGCCAATCTGGCCGCACCGTGCACAGCCCCATCGATGTGCTGCTGGCCAGCTACTGCATGACCCACGGTCACACACTGTTGCACCGTGACGCCGATTTTGAATCGCTCAAAACTTTGGGAGGGCTGGACACTTGGCCACACTGAACACCGCCTCGAATTGGCACACCCACTTCAACGGCTTAGCGTGCTATCACGCATGGGCCACGCACCGGCTGCTGGACAGCGTGTCACGCGTGTCCGACCCCGATTACCGGCGCGAAGTGGGCCTTTTTTTCAAAAGCATCCACGGCACGCTGAACCACCTGCTGGTGGCCGAGCACTTGCTCTGGTATGCGCGTTTTTCAAAAGGCGCATCGCCGGTGCTGGCGCTGGACAGCGAGATTGAACCCCAACGCGAACGCCTAGCGCAGGCGCTGAGCGATGCCGCAACCAAATGGCCGCAGCTGATCGACACCTGGCCCACCGCGCGTTTTGACGGCCATCTGAACTACCAGACCAGCAAGGGCGACCCCCTGTCCTTGCCGTTTGCGGCCACCTTGGCGCACGTCTTCAACCACGCCACCCACCACCGTGGACAGATCACGGCGGCACTGACCGCGCTGGGCCAGCCTGGCCCGGAACTCGACATGGTCTATTTCCTTCAAACAGAACAGGCCCCCCACGCATGAGCACAGCCCTGAAAATTTCGACCCAAGGCGGCGTCCACACCATCACGCTGTCACGCCCCGATGTGCGCAACGCCTTCAACGACGAAGTCATTGCCGAGCTGAAAAATGCTTTTCTGGCGGTGGCCCAAGACGCTGCTGTGCGCTGTGTGGTGCTGGCCGCTGAGGGCCCTGCCTTTTGCGCCGGTGCCGACCTGAACTGGATGCGCCGCATGGCCGATTACACCCGCGATGAAAACCTGGCCGACGCGGGCGAGCTGGCCGCCATGCTGCGGGCCATTTACGAATGCCCCCAACCCACCATCGCCCGCGTGCAGGGCGACGTGTACGCCGGAGGTATGGGCCTGGTGGCGGCATGCGACATGGCCGTCAGTGTGGACACGGCTCACTATTGCCTGAGCGAAGTCAAGCTGGGCTTGATCCCGGCGACCATCAGCCCCTATGTGATCCGCGCCATGGGCGCGCGTACGGCGCACCGCTATTTTTTGACGGCAGAGCGTTTCACGGCGCAGGAAGCGCACCGCATGGGCATGGTCCACGAGGTGACAACTGCAGAGGCCTTGGACGCCAAGGTGGCCGAGTTGACGCACGCCTTGGTGAATGCCAGCCCCCACGCCGTGCGCGCCTGCAAAAAGCTGGTGCAGGACGTGGCCGAGCACGAGATCAACGACGCGCTGGTGGCAAAGACTGTGGCAGGCATTGCCGACATCCGCGCCAGCAGCGAAGGCAAAGAGGGCGTTCAGTCTTTCTTGCAAAAACGCAAACCGAATTGGCTTTTATGAAACGGGTTAAATTTTTCCGGGCGTGCTTTGGGGTCCTGATGTTTTCGGGCTGCTTGGCCGTGTCCGCCCAAACACCTGAAGAGCCCGCCCTGGCGAAAGACTTGCACGAAGAAATTCACCGCATCGACGTCACGGTGAAGGATTTGTACAACCGCACAGAAACCCGAAAAATCCCCCTCACCGTGTTCAAGCCCAACGGTGAGGGGCCCTTCCCTTTGGTGATCTTGAACCATGGTCGTGCGGGCAGTCCCGACAAACGTGCGCAGCCACTTCGATTTCGCTATGAACCGCAAGCCCGGTATCTGGTAGGCAAAGGCTTTGCCGTTATCGTGCCGACGCGTGTGGGTTATGGCGAGGCGTTTGGCGACTTTGACCCTGAAACCAGTGGCAGTTGTTCTTCGCCGCAAATCGAGCCGATGAGCATGGCCGCTTCAGAACAGGTCTTGGCCTCGCACAGCTTTGCCAGGAGTTTGAAATTTGTCGACACATCCCGCTGGTGGGTCATGGGCCAATCGGTGGGCGGTTTGACCTCGGTGGCCACGGTATGGCGCAACCCTCAGGGCTTGCAAGGCGGCATCAATTTTGCCGGGGGCACGGGCGGCGACCCTGTGACACGGCCGGGGCAATCTTGCGGCGTGACTCACATTGCGCGCCTGTGGAAAAACAAAGCCAAAGAAGCCCAAGCTGAGATGCTGTGGCTGTATTGGGAAAACGATTTGTTTTGGGGAGCCCAAGCCCCACGCGATTGGCACCAAGCCTGGACAGAGGGCGGTGCACGCGCGCAATTTCACCAATTGCCCGCATTTGGCAAGGACGGGCATTCTGGATTCACCAGTGACATGGACCACTGGGTGCCTTTGGTCGATGCTTTCTTGGCCAAAGCGGGTTACACACAACCCGCCTTAGCACCCGTCCCCGAAGCCAGCGGCTTTGCTGATGTGACGGAATTGGGCAAAGTTCCGATCAGCGCCGATAACGTTCAAAAACTTTACACCCGATTTTTGAGCAGTCCTTTGCCGCGCGCTTTTGCCATTGGGCCCAATGGCGCTGTAGGCTTTGCCTATGGTGATTGGGCCGTCGGCCGCGCTTTGGGTTTTTGCCAGGCTCGACGCGGCGCCCCATGCAAGTTGTATGCAGTGGACCAACAAGTGGTCTGGAGACATTGATGTTCAAAAAAATCCTGATCGCCAACCGAGGCGAGATCGCTTGCCGGGTTGCAGCCACCGCCCGCCGAATGGGCATTCAGACCGTGGCGGTTTATTCAGATGCTGACGCTGGCGCCAAGCATGTGCAAGCCTGTGACGAAGCCGTGCATCTGGGCGGTTCCGCGCCCAAGGACAGCTACCTGTGCTGGGAGCGCATCTTGCAGGCCGCCAAAGACACTGGGGCTGACGCGGTGCACCCCGGCTATGGCTTTTTGAGCGAGAACGCAGACTTTGCCAAGGCCTGCGCCGCAGCGGGTTTGGTGTTCATCGGCCCGCCTGCCTCGGCCATTTTGGCGATGGGCCTCAAAGCCGAGTCCAAACGCTTGATGGAATCGGCCGGTGTGCCGCTGGTGCCCGGTTACCACGGCGCTGACCAAGACCTCGACTTGTTGCAACGCGAAGCCGACCGCATTGGTTATCCGGCCTTGATCAAAGCCAGTGCCGGTGGCGGTGGCAAGGGCATGCGCGTGGTCGAAAAGTCTGAAGACTTTGCCGCAGCGCTGGCGAGTTGCAAGCGCGAAGCCATGAACAGCTTTGGCAGCGACGCGGTGCTGATCGAAAAATATGTGCAACGCCCGCGTCACATCGAGATTCAAGTCTTTGGCGACACGCAAGGCCACTGTGTGTATTTGTTTGAGCGCGACTGCTCGGTGCAACGCCGTCACCAAAAAGTGCTCGAAGAAGCCCCGGCCCCCGGCATGACCGAAGCCCTGCGTGCGCAAATGGGCGCCGCCGCAGTGGCCGCAGCCAAAGCGGTCAACTATGTCGGCGCGGGCACGGTGGAGTTCATCGTCGAGCAAACGGCCTATGACCAACCCGAATCCATGAAGTTCTTCTTCATGGAGATGAACACCCGTCTGCAGGTCGAGCACCCGGTGACCGAAGCCATCACAGGTCTGGACCTGGTCGAATGGCAGTTGCGTGTGGCCAGTGGTGAACCGCTGCCTTTGGCGCAGGACCAGATCCGCATGCAGGGTCACGCCATTGAAGCGCGCATCTGCGCCGAAAACCCCGACAACAACTTCTTGCCCACTACAGGCACGCTGCAGGTCTACCGCAAGCCACAAGCGACCAGCTTTGAACGCGGCACCACCCGTATCGACGACGGCGTGCGCGAAGGCGACACCATCAGCCCGTTTTACGACTCCATGGTGGCCAAGCTCATCGTGCACGGAGACACCCGCGAGCAAGCACTGGCGCGCCTGGACACGGCGCTCGCTCAAACCCACATCGTGGGCCTGAACACCAATGTGCAATTCTTGCGATACGTCGTGCGCAGCGAGGCGTTTGCCACCGCCCAGCTCGACACCGCGCTCATCCAACGCGAAAGCGCCGTACTCTTCAACCAAGACCCTGTGGGCCTGCAGGCGGCTGCTGCTGCCGTGATTGCCAATGCCCTGCACAAGGAATCCGCCACGCAAGGTGCGGACCCGTTCAGCCGCCGTGACAGCTGGCAGTCGCACGGCACCACACGTCGCCACTTTGAGATGGCATACAACGGCCAGCCGGTCCGTGCGGTATTGACTTGCGCTGCACCCTTGCGCCTGCAAGTCGGCGAGGGCGCCGAATCGGATTTGCACATCACGGCGCAAGGCGATGGCTTATGGGTGCAATTCAACGGCCAGCGCATCCACAGCAGGGTGTACGCGCAAGGTGCCGCATCTGAAGGTTTGCACCACATCTTCACACTGCAGGGCGCAACCCGCATCAGCTTGCTTGACCCGCTGGCGCATGCCGGTGAGGCCGCGCAAGAAGGCGGCCGCCTCACCGCGCCCATGCCGGGCAAGGTCGTGTCGTTCGCCGTCAAGGCAGGGGACACCGTCAAGGCCGGCCAGGCCTTGGCCGTGATGGAAGCCATGAAGATGGAGCACACCATCCATGCGCCCCAAGACGGCATGGTGCTGGAGCTGCTGTATGTGCCGGGTGATCAGGTGGCCGAAGGTGCGGAGTTGCTCAAGTTGGCGGCGTGATGCTGCAAAAATTCAATGCAAACAGTTATTGAGAGCAGGTGCGACAACGCTGACTTGGTCTTGCTGACAAAATACGCCCATGAAAATCACCATCTGTTTCGCCAGCCTGCCGCCCGAGCCTTGGGTGGAGGGCTTGCAAAAAGCATTTCCTGACGCTGAGGTTTTTGCCTGGGCCCCTGGCGCCCCTTTGGCTGACCATGCCATCGTCTGGGCCCCGCCGCAGACATTCATTGACGAACAAAATGGCTTGAAGACCTTGTTCAACATTGGCGCCGGTGTCGATGCCTTGCTGCAACTGCGCTTGCCAGCGAGCCTCCAGGTTGTGCGCCTGGACGATGCGGGCATGTCGGTGCAGATGGCCGAATACGTGTGCCATGCCGTGATCCGGCACTTCAGAGAATTCGACGCCTACGATACCGACACGCAGTCGGGCAAATGGTCCTACAGAAAGCCGCGATTCCGCGCCGATTTTCCGGTGGGCGTGATGGGCTTGGGCGTACTCGGCGAGCGGGTGGCCAAGGCCTTGCAGGTGTTTGAGTTTCCTGTTCTGGGCTACAGCCGCAGTCCCAAAGACTTGCCCGGCATCCGCAGCTTCAATGGCGCGCAAGGCTTGCCTGATTTTTTGCAGGCCACGCGCGTGCTGGTCAACCTGATGCCGCTCACTCCCCAGACAGAAAACATCCTGAACCACAGCACCCTGTCGCAATTGCAAAAAGGCGGCTATCTCATCAACGTGGCCCGCGGCAAGCATTTGGTCGAAGAAGATCTGATCACCCTGATCGACAGCGGTCATCTGGCAGGCGCCACGCTCGATGTGTTCCGAACCGAGCCGCTGCCTGCCGACAACCCGTTGTGGGCGCATCCGAAAATCACTGTCACTCCGCACACCTCGGCCCGCACCCTGCGCGAAGAAAGCATCGCGCAAATTGTGGGCAAAATTCAAGCTTTGCAACGCGGTGAACCCATCAACGGTGTGGTCGACTCCCAACGCGGCTATTGAAAGTTTTTTATGCCATTGCCCTCACGAGTTCAACTCATCGACGTCGGCCCCCGCGACGGTCTGCAAAACGAAAAACAAGCCGTCCCCGCCGCGGTCAAGATCGAGCTGGTGCACCGCCTGCAAGCCGCAGGCCTGACCGAGATCGAGGCCACCAGTTTTGTCAGCCCCAAGTGGGTACCGCAGATGGCCGACAACGCGCAAGTCATGGCGGGCATAGCGCGCCAAGCAGGTGTGCGTTATTCGGTGCTGACGCCCAATGTCCAAGGCTTTGAAGCGGCGGTGAAATCCCGGCCCGATGAGATTGTGGTTTTCGGCGCAGCCAGTGAAGCCTTCAGCCACAAAAATATCAACTGTTCGATCGCCGAAAGCATCGAGCGCTTTGC
>Ga0136644_10003533_pt1 | contig 11719 bp, 15 predicted proteins | sample C_130820_EF_Meta_FD_94780 | JGI IMG/M metagenome (GOLD analysis project Ga0136644, IMG submission 94780) | Freshwater microbial communities from Lake Croche, Canada to study carbon cycling - C_130820_EF_MetaG (v2) (version 2) | ecosystem: Environmental > Aquatic > Freshwater > Lake | place...
ATCAAACCGTCAACTTTACGTCGGTGGAAATTTCACAAGAGTTAATGATATTTACAACAAGGATTTATCTACTAATTATGTGGCCAGATGGGATTTATCAAATAATGTATGGGGCCAGTTAGGTAACACAAAATTAAACGGAACAACCGGCACCGTCTATGGATTGCTGTGGTATGATAATAACAAACAATTATATATAGATGGTAGTTTCACAGCAGTTAATTTTAAAAACAATGCTCTTAGTAACTATATTGCCAGATGGGACATTACCAACAACCTTTGGAAGTCTCTAGGAAACAGAAGCTATTTTGAATACATTAGTCACAATGGCACTGATGATATAGTATATGCACTAGCAATAGACCCATCCAATAGACAACTTTTTGTTGGTGGACAATTCGCCAATGTATCCGATAGCTCGAATGTTAATGGCCTTGCCGTTAAAAATATAGCATCATGTAGAATTTAAAAATTGATCGTTTTATATTAAAATAATAATTTGTTTAATATAAAAATTTTTTAACTGGTTGTCTTATCCACGAGAACCTGCTTTGCTATATTTTTCACTATTTTATTATCTAATTTAATTTGCTCATCACCCAAATCGCCAAGTGAATTTCGCATCAAATTAATACAAAAATCATATTGCTGGTGCTCTGGTTCTTGGCAATCTGGATGTTCTCTACGCCATTCGGGAATTTTCCTATAATTTTTATCGGCTATTTTTGTTATCATATTCTTTATTTTAGATTTTTCTTCACTGTCTTTGTTCCATTCATTTTCATCACGAACATATAAAATCTCGCGTTTTAAATCAGTGCAATGAACGGGTCGTTTTGATACATCTAATTCTTTTAATCTAGATAAAATAATATCTGTAATTCCACTGACGTAACCATTTGTTCCCACGTTCTCTAATTCCTTCATTTGTATTTGAATATTTTCTATAAAATCACTAATATTGATGGCGTCTTTGCACGTATCATTTAAAAATAAATTGAGATTAAAATTATTGGTTATATTGTTGGTAATACGGTTATTACTGTTTGTTGTTCCGGCTGATATTTTCTTGGACATTTCGAGCATGACCTCGTTGCTTTTTAAAAGGGCATCGCTCTGTTTTTGAATAGTTCCTGTCTGTTCCATTATTAAATTTTTGAATTCGTTGGATTGCTTTAATAAATCGATTACAATTCCAGGCGTTAAACCTGAATTATCGGTAGGAATCTGTTTAATTGAACATAGCTTTTCATGCTTCCACAATCCACTTCGGGTCTTATAACATTTGTCACATTTAACACATTTATTTGACTCTTTTAGATGATTTGTTATCATTAATGGGTTCTCGTTTTTACCGGTTTCCAACTTGTTTCCATTTGTTTCCACCAAATGCTTTGCTGTGCCTAAATGACGGTTCCAATCGCTTTTCCATCTGCATTTAAAGTCACAAATAGCACAAATATACTTTTCCTCGTTTTTTCTCGTTTTTTTTGTTTCCATATATAGGAAACAGAAAAAACGACTAAATCCTTTTTCCATAATATATTTAAAAATATTATGCAGCCATTGTTTTTAATAAAAATCTCGTATTCACTGCATTATGCTTTAAATAGTAAAATCAGCGATTTTTTTACAAAAGACTTATTGAGGTTTATAAAAATGGACATTTTTAAAATGTCCAAAAAAAAAAAATGATCACGTTTCTTTTTCTGAATATTTTCGTTGTACATAATTTACGTAAAATTAATAATTGGGATAAATATAAAGATAAAGTTGCAAATAATATCAAAGAAATGCTTGGAATAATTTTACACTTGGTTTGCTATGATCTTTGGTTTTATATGTCGCACATTATTCTTCACAAGAAGTTCTATTATTTACATGCGATTCATCATATGATTCCTTATAAAGAATTAACTTTTATTGATGCAAATACTGCGCATATAGCTGAACATGTCGCACAATCATTCGGAATTTTCATTCCATTATTGGTAATCAAGTGTTCTTGTGTTAACTTTTTAGGTGCGCTTTTAATTATTAATATTAGGGGGGCAATGCGACACGACCATAGATGTTCGTGGTTAATTGGCAATCATCATTTGTTGCATCACAAATATTTATTATATAATTATGGGGAATATTGGATAGATAATTTATTTGGGACTTGTTATCCAAAATCTAATGGGTATATATACGGAAAGGTATATACGTAAAAAAATATGCAGAACTTACCACGCTGGAATTTTAAACGGTTTTTCTCTTTTACTAGGTATTTTAAGTAAAAACAGGCCAACTATAATAAAGACAAGACCTATATATTGATAAAAATCAGTAAACCGTTCGCCTAAAATGAAAAACGCAGCAATAGATTCTATCAGAGCACTGACCCCGTCCCACGCCCCGTTTACAAGAAGAATAGTTGATCCCTGTAATGAAATAATCAACATGATTATCACACCGATATATCCTATTATTCCAACAGCAAATGAATTAATGCCACCATGATTTGCAAACTGTTCGAGTCCAAAGTCGCCCAAGATTTCGGCAATGGCTAACAGTATTATCTCATAAATCGTCATAAAATTCTATTTTTATATCTAAATAGAATTTTATTTGCGCGTTCATTATTTTACAAATGCATTTACAATGTTTACACCTTTTCTCATTCAAAACACCCATTTTTATAAAGTTTACTCTACAATTCAATCGTTAAAATAATATATTCATTATAATAACAAAAAATTGAAACCAAAAACAATATTTACTAACATCAAGAAGAAAAATGGTACACATTTATGTTTTGGAATTGGTGGGTGGAAAGTATTATATCGGAAAGACAAATAATCCTGGTTTCAGGATAGAACAGCATTTTCATTCGGGTGGTGCTGTATGGACTCGTAAATACAGTCCTGTTCGTGTTCTAGAAGTTATTAATGACTGCGATGACTATGATGAAGACAAATACACACGAATATACATGGATAAGTATGGGATTGAAAATGTGCGAGGGGGGTCTTTCTGTGAAGAAGTTCTAGATGATACTACTGTGAAGATGCTGGAGAAAATGAGTAATAGTGCTAAAAATAAATGTTTTGTTTGTGGAAAGGTGGGGCATTTTGCGAAGGAATGTGGGACATGTCATAGCCTAGAAGATATGGATAAATGTTTAGTTGCTTTGGAAACATTTATCAAAGAAAAGCGAGAACTTGAGAAAATTAACGTGCCTTTTGAAATCCCTACTCTTGAAAACGGAGGTGTTCCAATGCAAAATGGTCAAATAGGACATTTTATTGGTTCAAGAAAGGGAAGCCATGAAACCAAATTACTAATTAATGAATATATTAGAACAAAAGAACAAAAACAGAAAAACGATGAATACTTGTTTATGTTTGAAATTATTCATAAGTCTATTCACCTACTTAATGAGAAGATTGAAGCACAAAATCAAGTTCAACCGAATATAAAAGTGTTTACTGATATGCTAGCCCAGTTTTCTAGACAACAAGGAATAAATATAAATGAAGACACTGTTGCGAAATTATTTAAAGGGTTATTTCAGTAATGGGGTTTCAAATGAGAAATGGAGTAAAAATTACCAAAACTTTAAATAAGACAACACGGACCTTTTTGTGTGAGTTTGGTTTTTATTGTTATATCTTTTTTTGCCACCCATTTGTTTTGCTACGGATTTTTGCACCCATTCCATCAATTCGGCTTTTTCTCTACCGCCCACATATGGTTCTAAATGATGTTCTTTTTTGCAGAACATAGTAGGAAATCCTTGCACCATAAGCGGTTGGCAATTTACCAAATCCGAATTAATGTCTTTTATTTTAGAATCCATTTGTGGGTCGGAACGTTCTATTTCTAAAATATTTACAATGTCCTTGAGAGAAGGATCGCTTTCAACTTCAGTTTTCATTTCATCCCATGCGGGTTTCATGGCAGTGCAATGCCCACATCCATTTGAATATACTAAACCTATTATTACTGGTGTTTTTTTGGTTTCCTCTGCAATGGGCTCGACCTGTTCAATAATGATAGGTTCATTTTTACGTGATTTGTGAACTGTTTGTTTCTTTTGAGTTCTCGTGCTTTTGCGAGTCTTTTGTTTTCCACCTTTCATATATATATTATAAATATTATAATGATCATCTAAATATTCCTTAAAATGTTGGATTTTAATATATTATATGTATATACGAATCATATATGAAACAAATAAAAATTTTATTTATAACATTCCTCGTCTTTGTCTTTTTTTTAGGAATGTATTTAACAATGTATCATAAAATAGATAAAGAACCTATGGAAAACGCAACGCCCGAAAACGATTCTGCTTGTCCAGATTTATTAATACAAAAAGGTAATAGTTTGTTGCTTTATAACACAAAGCAGCCTATAGTCGATGGTACAAATCCTATTCCTTTTTTCAATTTAGATGAATATATTAATTATTTAGAAATACAAAGAAAAAAGGGCACCAGATGTCCCGTTTTGTTTTTACAACAAGAAACTAACGCGCAAGGCGATGATGTGTTTCGCATGAGACCTAGTCCATTCGATTTACAGGGCGGTTTGCCGGCCGCTATAAATACAAATGATGTTATAAAAACCATAGATGCATCCCGAGAAAATCCGCCTTATAATGCCGGAAATTATTCTGGATTTGATCCACAGGGATTATACGTAGGAAGATATACAGATTTAGATAAAATCCATGACGCGACGTCATTTAATTCTATAAGCGATAATCCAATGGATCCAAATTGGGCCGGCACAACATATACTCAGCAAATGGTTGATTCTGGTAAATATGCAGAAAATAATATTACAAAACCAGTTTTGTCTACACCAAAAACAGCTTTTTATCCAGTTATACCAAATGCGTCGCCACCACCTATTGATGTTTTGTAGTAAAAAATTGATTATTTTTTTTAGTAATAAAGATAATATTATTATCTCTGTTAATAATATTATCGAAATGGTATGCTTTCCCTTTTTGTGTAGAGCCAATAAAAGTGACGTTGCTTTAGAAGATGTTGCGCCCCTCAATGTTAAATCTGATCAACCGATTGTTTCCGAGAAACAGCATGTTGTCGTAGAAGAACAATCAATTGTAGTTGAGGAACTACCCGCGAATGATATTCAAATAAACGAACCGGCCGAAAATGATGCTTGTAATTGGTATGGCACTATTAGTGCTGAATATAGCGATGGTAAAGAATATTATACACTACATCATGATAAAGATAGCATTCTATATTTTGGTAGGTTTCCATTAGAATGGGCAACAAGTCATGCGCCCGGCACAGGGCCTAGTCAATGCGAAATGTGTTATATTAACGGAATGCATAGCGATGTGTTTTTAGGATATTGCGTAGAATGTGCCGTAGAAGTGTATGGTGGAAATCGAGGCAGAGGGTTTGTTGCGTCGGGCAAAGAAAGCCGATTAAAAGAGAGCAATGAAAATAGAATTATTCTCAGCTCGTTTGACACATACTTAAATGGCGTTGATTTAGATTTAGTTGGAAAAGAATATATTTGGTATGGAATTAACGTAGAAAAAGAATATATGTATGACTACGATGATAGCGAATTGCTGATTGACTGATTTTGTCCTAATAAATATTTACGAATGTTTTCCAAAGATGTTTTACTTATTTTTCTCGATTTTTCATCCCCGTTTTTTCCACTAACGCAAACAATATCATCAATGCAATTAGGGTTCTTTTGTAATTCTACTATAAAATTTGGGAAACTAGTAAATTTTTTCATTATTGTTATAGCGGTTACAGAGCTAATTCCTGGTATTTGACATAATATTATTTCGCCTATATTTTCTGGGGTGACGTTATCCTTTTTAACTTTTTTTACTACAGTGCAGTAATTAGCCGACGTATTAGTATTAGAACCTTCAACGTTTTCAGGATTTTTATTAAATCCTCTTAAAAATGGATCAGTCAAATAATATGGTACTTTACCTTTTAAAAATTCTCGCTCGATTTTATCTGCCATGTATAATATCCATTCCGCTGATTCTGTAACCGTTGCAGTTCTATGCACACTAAACCCTTTAAAAAATTGCAAAGACGTTATTGCCGAAAGAATTATTTTTTTATCTAATGGGTTGTTTAAAGTAGAGAACATTCCTTCTAATAAATAAAATACAGAATGTGGCGGAAATCCGCTAGAATTTAGTATTCGATAAGATTGTTCTTCGTATCGCCCATCTTTTATAGATGACAATAAATCAGGAAAAGTTTTACGTTCAATCACGAGAACATCTAGTCCGTCATCCGTTTTAAAAACAATGTCACCGATAGTTAATACTTCTTTTGATAAAATTACATAAGAAGAGGATCGATGTTCCATAATAATAGATTCGCATTTTTCATAAAGAGATCTTTCTCGTTCATCAACAATAACACGCATAACAATATAATTAAGATTTTATTATATTGTTTTTAAATATTTAATTACCAATTTTCTTCTGTTGGTTCGGCATCTACATAGATTGGACTTCTAGTAAATGCTTGCGCAACAGGCGCTCTTTCCATTATACCAAGAGCTTCATCTAATTTAGTTTCTATTTTTATATAATTGCTAATAAGAGCACGCTTCTGCTCTTGTGCCTCGTGTAATCTATTGGAAAGATCGATTATTTTATTATCTAATCTTGTCAATTTATGTTCACACCTAGCAGTTTCTTCGGCCTGATGTGCATATTTTAATGCGATAGAAGGTGATGCTTTTTTTGAACCGCCTCTTTTTTTGGTATAAGCCGATCTATTCTTTTTCTTACACCTTTTCTCATTTGAAATGCCCATTCTTAAAATTATTTTTTTCTAATTTCACTTATATTTAAAGACAAATCCCGAAGCAGTCTTTGATACGCCTTGTAAAACTTTTGTTATATTGATTTTTGATGTAACATTATATTCTTTTTGTAAATATTCTCGGGCCTCAAATATATAAGTAAATGTTTTTATAAATATTCCATCTTTTGTGAATACATCAAATGGTTTATTTTGTCCCATTGTATCGCATCTTTTTTTTATCCATTCTGGTGACCGATTTTTTTGTTTTTCACGATTTTTTTCGATTTCTTCTGGATGGTCTTTAAAGTATTGTTTTTTTTTTTCGCTCTGTCTTGCTCTTGCTTCTGGATTCTCCCATTGTTTTTTTGATGTTTCACTGAATCGTTCCTTTGCTTCTGAATTGTTTTCCCAATGTTTTTTCACTGCTTCACTATTTTTTTTTCTTGCTTCTGGATTGTCTTTATACATTTTTTTCATTTTTTCGCTCTGTCGTTCTCTTATTTCTGGATTGTTTTCAAATGTTGTCTTTCTGCTTTCGCTCTGTCGCAATCTTGTTTCTGGATGGTCATTGTGATGTTGTTTCGTTATTTCGCTCTGTCTTGCTGTTGCTTCTGGATTCTCCCAATGTTTCTTCATTGATTCGGTCATTTGTTTCCTCATTTCTGGATTATCCAGTTGTTGTTTCCTCATTTCTTTCATTCGTTGAAATTCTTCCGGATGTTCTTGAAAGTATTTTTTCCTTTTTTCACTATTTTTTTGGTTATCCTCTTCTGTAAAAACGTAACCATTCGTTCCCTCTCCACCATATGTCATATTATATCCATTTCCATTCATGTAATATGAATTATACTCTTTAATATATGTTTTTTCATTTTCACATAATTCATCTAATGTATCTGCTGTATCTATTTCTATAAGTTCAAACGTATCTTCCATATCATATTTTCTTAACGCGTTATAAAGACATCTTGTATCACCTCTTTTTGCAGAGTATTTATGTTCATTTTTTCGTTTTTCTAATGAAGAAGTCGTTAGTCCAATATAATTCTTTCCATTAGGGAATTGTATTTTGTAAATATAACCGAAAGTCATTTTTATATTTATTACTGTTTATACTATATATTTTTTAAATCAATTTTATCAAAAACAAATTCCACTAACCTACCGGTTTGGGCTAGTTCAAAGGAAATGTTCCCAATAAATAATGGGCGTTTTAAATGAAAAAAGGTGTAAATTGCGTTTTCATTATATATTATATATTTATTTTATCCAATGTTCTCGAACTTTCTTATAAATAGCCACATAAGAACAGCCGAATTCTATTTTATCAATTGAATATTGAAACACATTGTCAGTTTTTTTAATAATTTTAAAGGGGTCTACGCAATGGTCTAATATACCTTCTTGAGAATCATATTTTCGCCATTGATTTAAAAAATACGTGTATTTTGAAAAATAATCTAAATGATTTGGATAGTTTATATCTATATAATTGGGGTCTTTAAAACAAATAGTGTCTTCCACTACGTAAAGACCATTGTCGTTTAGTAGAGGGAATAGTAATTCAAATGATTTTATAACATCCGCATTTGTATGGCTACCATCATCAACAATTATATCAAATTTACCATATTTGTTTGTGATGAAATCTATAAATTCGCTTGTAGTCGCATTGCCAATTTCAATAAAAATATTCTTATTAGATTCTTCATATTGTTTGCATTGTTCGTTTATATCTAATCCAACGATACAAGTTGCGTTTTTAAAAATATCACGAAAAGCTTTTACACTCTCGCCTTGGAAAACACCAATTTCTAAATATTTTAAATATTCGTTTCTGTAAGGTTTAAATAATTGTTCATATTGCCTAGAATAATTATGAAAATCTTTATTTTTATCCGTATTATAATTACTAAAAATAGCGTCAATAGAATCCATTATAATAAATATTAATATATTAAAAATTAAATATAAACGTTATTGCGTAATAATACTATTATGCACGAACAGGCAAAACATTTCACTTTATTCGTTAAATCGATATTGACAAGTTATTTCCAAAACAAATTGGTTCTCGATGTCGGCTCAGGCGATATTAACGGTAACAACCGTGAATTGTTTGAAGATTGCAAATACTATGGAAATGATGTTATTGCAGCGCCAAATGTAACCATTGTATCAAAGACTAAGGATTTGCCTTTTTCCAATGATTATTTTGACACTATAATATCAACGGAATGTTTTGAGCACGACCCCGAATATAAAGAATCCTTTTTGAAAATATATGATATGTTAAAACCCAATGGACTTTTTGTGTTTACTTGTGCGTCTACGAATAGACCAGAGCACGGCACACGTCGCAGTCAACCTTATGATTCTTATGCGTCGATAGGTCGATTGGAAGATATGGAAGATCATTATAAAAATCTTGTTAAAGAAGATGTGAATGAGGTATTGAATTTAGATGAACGATTTTCCACATGGAATACTTATTACCATTCGCAAGCATTTGATTTATATTTTGTGGGTATTAAGAATGGCGACAATTCACCGTCATTTTTACCGGAATATGTAAGTGAATTCGTTATTAATACTACGTAAGGGTTTATGTAATTTATATTTATAAAATCACATAAAAATTTAAGGCGCGCCATTAATCTTCCAAGCCGGGTTGGATTGGGTGACAGAGCCAATAGGGCGCGCAGAATTGGCAAGAGGGCGGATATTCATGGTCATGAGGCAAGGGCGGCAGCGGCTGTTAGCAACACCAGTTGTTACCCCCATGACAACGCTAGTGTATGATTCTCTACCAATTTGAGGAAATAAACCCGCCTTTTTATTGCCACCGCCTTGATTTTGGTCGACTATGGCGCTGCTAATCATTTGAGCGCGATTTGATGAACTAAATGCTCTAGAAGGAGTTGACATTAACTGAATATAATATAGCTAAATATTTTATTTCTAAATGCACGGACCAAATTATAAAATTGAAAAGAATATAAACATATTTTTATTATGATAATAGTGAGAGTTCATTTTATTTTCAAAATAACATGAACCTAGACGACGACATTCGAGTTGAAAAGAACGCAAATGGTATTGAAACATATATATTTGATCCATTTAATCCCCTAAATAAAGCAATCCGCGAAACTGAAATCCTTCAAATATTGAAAACTTACGGGATTAACGTCCCTGTTCACAATATTGAATTATATAAACGCGCATTTGTTCATAGATCCTATATTCGGCGTCCAAATATAGAAAACGAAATGAATAATATTGTCATTGTACCAAAGCCAGAAGATTGTTTGCCATTATATACCAAATCAAATGAGCGCCTAGAATTTGTGGGCGATGGTGTGTTGGAATGTATTACTAAATATTATCTGTATCGTAGATTTCCAAAAGAAAATGAGGGTTTTATGACAGAAAAAAAGATTGCTCTTGTAAAAAACGAATCAATTGGTAAAATGGCGTATGAAATGGGACTGCATAAGTGGTTTATTCTTTCTAAACATGCCGAGACGAAACAGACAAGAGTTAATCTAAAAAAGTTGGGCTGCTTGTTCGAGTCGTTTTTGGGTGCGATGTTTCTAGATTACAATAAAATTACTGTAAATGATGAGGATGGATGGTTTAAAGATGTATTTGTTACGGGGCCTGGGTTTCAATTGGTGCAGATTTTCGTGGAAAATGTATTCGAAAAACATGTAGATTGGATTAATCTAATTAAAAATGACGATAATTATAAGAATATTTTGCAAGTCAAAATTCAGAAAGAGTTTAAGATAACACCGGATTATTTGGAAATGGATGAACATAATCCTGAAACAGGTTATCGCATGGGTGTTTATTTGTGTCTTGGACAGCCAATTTATGGCACAAATCGTTCACTAGCTATTCCATTGCGCGATTTTAAATCATATCATGAAATTCACCAATATATGTCGCAACATAAAAAGGTACTTGTATTTTTGGGCGAAGGTCTGCATAAAATTAAAAAGAAGGCAGAGCAAATTGCATGCGAAGAGGCAATTAGACAATTGAATGGGTTTTCAAATTAAAAAATTGATACCATTCTTTATAAATATTATAAAAATAAAATAAAATGAACCATAGATTAAGAACGCCAATCGAATCGCAAAAAGAGCATTGGAAAATAGTGGGTAAATACTTCGGATATCCGCAATGTTGTATAGATTATTTCTTGTCTGGACAAAGAGATACTTGTGGTATTCATGGGTTTATACCATGCGAACGTCACTTTAAATTAATTCGTTATAAAAAGTTGAAATTGAGAGATCTGATGAAAGATCGAATTTGTATTTTGCCGTTCCCATCAAATCATACAGAAGAAGAATATGAATTGTACGACGCTTATTTGAGAAACGCAAAAAATAAATAGTAAAAATCAGAAATAAATCTTTTTGTAAATTACAGTTTTGTTTTTTTTATTTATAATTTGTATTCACCAAACCATTAATCGAGCAAACATATTTTAGCATCCATATATTAATATGAATCCAGAGTGTTATCGATTTAAAAAATACAATACTCGGATGGTTTTTTTTCTAGTGGTGTCGATGCAACTTATATTATACATTTAGAAGGGAATGGTCGTTTGCCGGAAATACAGAAACAACTGGAAGAATATCATCCTACAAATACTGTGTATATTGTTTATAACAAAGGTTACAAAAAATGTAAAAAGCAAGATTATATTGTAAATACAGCGAGAGACTTGGTTGATGCAAATTTACAAATATTTAAACATGCGGAACTACATGGATACGGAAACATATTGGTTCTAGAAGATGATTTTATTTTTAGTAAAAATATAAAAGATAAAAAACATCAGGAAAATGTGTTGCGTTTTTTAAATAAAAACAAAGACA
>Ga0136644_10003534_pt1 | contig 11716 bp, 7 predicted proteins | sample C_130820_EF_Meta_FD_94780 | JGI IMG/M metagenome (GOLD analysis project Ga0136644, IMG submission 94780) | Freshwater microbial communities from Lake Croche, Canada to study carbon cycling - C_130820_EF_MetaG (v2) (version 2) | ecosystem: Environmental > Aquatic > Freshwater > Lake | place: Lake...
CGGCCTCGATGGCGTCGAGCGCGGCGGCCCGCGCGGCGGGGTCGCCCGACGCCTTCCGCTCCTCATAGGAGTCGAGCAGCCGCTTGAGCCCATGGCGGTGCCCGAACGGCCGCACGTAGTCCGTGCCGTACGACGTCTCGATCAGGTGGGCCGACCGTTCCTCCAGGGCGGCGGCGGCGAACTGTTCGGCGGGCTCGCCCAACGTCTCCATGACCCGGGCCCGCAGGTGGTGCAGTTCGAGCGACAAGGGAATCCGTTCGAGCAGCCGGTCGAGCAGCGCCGCGGCCTCCTTCGGCCGGCCCGACGCATGAAGCATCCGCGCGAGCTGGTACATCGCCGGCACGAAGCCCTCGTTCCGCCGGAAGGCGGCCTCGGCGGCGGCGACGTCACCGAGCCGCAGGTGATTCCTGCCGATCGCGAACAGGGCGAAAGGTTTCACCGACCGCTGCCGGCGGGGATCGTCGGGGATGTCGAGGCAGCGCTCGTAGTGGACGTTGCCCTCGGCCATGCGTCCCGTGCGGTCCACGGCGAAGCCGAGCCCGTAGGCGGCCTCGGCGTCGAGCGGATCGAGCTCGAGCGCCCGCTCGAAGGCCCGCTCGGCGTGGCCGTAGCGCCCCTGTCCGAGCAGGGATTCGCCGAGGAGGCGCCAGTCCTCGGCTCCCCCCTGCTCGGCCCGCTTCGCCAGGTCCGTGAACTCCGCCGCGAGCAGCGGATCGTCCGGAAAGGAGGCCGGGAGCGACGCCCGCGGCCGGAACAGGCGGCTCCCGACGAGCCAGCCGCAGACGGCGACGTCGAGGATGAGCGCCAGCGCGAGCCAGCGCCCGAGGGCGGGTCTCATGGGGATCGCTCCGCCGTGGGGGCCGTGCCGGATCGACCCGACCCGGAGAGCCAGGCGGTCACGCCGCCGACCCGTTGGAACGGGCGGCGGAGGTTGAGCCCGCCGGCGACGAGGTCGGCCCGGCCGTCGCCGTCGATGTCGCCGGCGGCCACCGTCACGAGGTGGATCGGGTCGTTGTCGACCTGCCAGGTGCGGAACGCTTGGCGGCCGTCGTTCTCCAGCCAGACGATGCTCGCGTTGTCCGGGTTCGACCAGTCGTTGGTCATGCTCACGAGCACGACGTCGCGGTCGCCGTCGCCGTCGAGGTCGTCCACCGCGGCCGCGTAGGTGCCCCCGAGCGTGGCGATCCGGTGCTCCGTGAACCGCCAGCCGCCGCGGTTCTCGAACCACAGGCAGCCATGGTACGGCTGGGGAAAGGCGTCGAAATCCTCGAGGTTGTCGCCCACCGGCAGGATCAGGTCGACGTCGCCGTCGCGATCGAGGTCCGCTGCGACGAGGCCGGCGCTGCCGAGGTCGTAGTTGGGCGTGCGCCAGAGCAGCGTCCGCTGGAAGCGGCCGCCCCCCGTGTTCTCGAATCCCCACAGTTCCTCATCGTCTTGCGACATGATGGTGGCGATGTCGAGGTCGCCGTCGCCGTCGAAGTCGGCCACCGGCACGTGGATCGACCCCGGACCGCTGAGCAGGACGTGATCCGCGAACGCGAAGCCGCCGAGGTTTTCCAGCCACAGCACCTCGCCACGGCTGTAGCCGAACACCGCCACGGCCAGATCGACGTCGCCGTCGCCGTCGAAGTCGCCGGGCTGCACGTCGGCCACGCGGCGGACGTCGTCGAGGATCACGTGCCGCCGATACCCGTCGTCCCGCCGCTCGAACAGCACGACGCTGCCGACGACGCCGTCGGAGGGGAGGATGTCGCCGAGGCTGGCGACGACGAGATCGAGGTCGCGGTCGCCGTCGATGTCGACGACGGTCACGTGGGCCGGAAACGCCACGTCGTCGACGAGCGTGCTCGGCCGCCAGCCGCCGTCCGTGCCGCGGTCGAAGCGGACCACCCGGTGCCCCAGGTCGTCGCAGGCGAGCACCTCGGGGATGCCGTCGCCGTCGCAGTCGGCCACCTGCACGTTCGTGACGAGCGGCAGCTGCTCGTCTGCGTGCTCCCACGCCAACGGCCGCCGCTCGAACCGCAGGGGCGACCGCGGGAACGCGTTGCCGGCCGCGAACACGGGGCGGGCACGCCCGTTGGGGGGGAGCCGGGGCAGCGCCACGGCCGTGGCGATCGGCACGGCGGCTGCGACGAGCGCGAGCGCGAGGTTACCGCGGGTGATGGACATCGGACGTCGAGTGGGAGGAGAGGCCCGCGGTCACCGGCCCGAGTGGCCGCCGCGAAGGGCCGGAGGAATCGCCGATTCCATGATACGACGATTGCCGGCCGTGTCGCGCGATGTGTAGAGTGTCGGAGTGCGAGGACGTCCGCGGCGGAGCCGCCGACGTGGCGACGGGTCGCCGGCGATGCTGTGCGAATGCTCCGGCCGCCTGTCGGCGGTGGGGCGCAGGGTGGGTGTTCAAAAGGTCCAACATCGGGAAGTATTCATGGCCAATCGTCCGCGGCGGCGTGCCTGCATCGTCGGTGCCTCGTTCCCCCTCGTGTCGTCGGCGATCGTCTGCGGCCTGCTGCTCGCCACCGGCTGCACCCCGAAGCCCAAGGGCATGCCCGATCTCGCCCCGGTGACGGGCACCGTCACGTTCGACGGCCAACCGCTGGCCACCGCCACGATCTCGTTCTCGACCCCCGGCGGGCAGGTCTCCGTCGGCGGCATGGACGGCGGCGGTCGATACGAGATGCGCTACAGCGGCCCGTACAAGGGGGTGGCGATCGGTCCCAACACGGTCAGCATCACCACCCGCACCGACCATCCCGTGGGTCCGAATTGGAAGGATCCCATTCCGGCCAAGTACAACAAGAAGTCGGAGCTGAAGGTCGACGTGAAGCCCGGACCGAACACGTTCGATTTCGAGCTGACGTCAAAGTGAATCGACGTGAACGGCCGCGACCGTTCACTTGCCCTTCGGCTTCGCGTCGGACTTCAGGTCGAAGGTGAAGCCGGCGCCGCTGTTGCCGCCCTTGCCGACCGTCGCCTTCAGGGGCGAGGTCTTCGCGTCGCCGTATTCCTGCGGCACGAGGTACTTGATCTTCGGCTTGTCGTTCGGCCCCGGGGCGGGGGGAAACTTGCCGTAGTTGGGGTCTTCGGGGCCAGACGGCAGCGGCGGGGAGTCGTTTTGGATCTTCGACACCGTCACGACGTAATCGCCGGCCACGGCGCCACCTCCCCCCTGCTTGCTGCGGATCGTGGTCAGCTTGAAGCGGCCGTCGGACCCCGTCTTGCCGGCGGCGGGCATGCCCGATGAGCCCGGCGCGGGGGAGAAGAACACCGACGCGTCGGCCACCGGCTGGCCGTCGAGATTCACGACGCCCTCCACCATCTGCACCGCCGGGCCGCCCTTGCCGCAGCCGACGGTGGCCGCCACCAGCGGAACGAGCGCGGCTGCCAGGAGGATCCTGCCCACGCAATCGAGCCGAACCATGCGCCGGACAGCCGTGCCTGCGGGCATCTCGCCCGTCGTCGACGTGCCGCCGGTCTCAACACCGTTGGTCATCATGAAACTCCCCAGGAAAAAAGGCACGGACCAGTGCTCGGCAGAGCGCACGGTGAGCGGGGCGGTTGCGGCCTGCCGAGTCGGCCCACCGGTGCGGCATCCACCGGCGGCTCAGCCCGCCGATGGCGGCGATCGCTTCATCCAGCATCATCGGCAAACTGTGACCGACCGGCGGGCCGGCGTCAATCGGGCAGGGCCACGGTTTCGTTCCCTCGCATCGAGCCCATGGCCCCCCAGACGCCGCGGATGCTCTGGCCGGTGTAGCCCTGCGGATACCCCGTGTTGGCGGGGTTCGTCTGGCCGACGGAGGGGTCGCCGGCGTCGATCGTGTCGGAGACGAAGCGGGTGCTGCCGTCGCACATCGCCACCGTCACGCCGTTGGCGTGGTAGCTGCTCGCCGGGACGGTCGACCACGTATCGCCATTTCTCCCGCAGCGAGCGGAGTTGGGCGCCATGTGCATGAAGAACTGCGTGTAGCTCGTGCAGGAGTCGGCCCACCTCGTGCCCGGGCCCCACGAGGTCACAAAGGATCCGGAGTTGAAGCCGTTGGCCCCGACGAGGGTCAGGCAATTCGCCGGCGGAGTGCCCGCCGTGGGGTCGGCCGTAAGAATGCCCAGGCCGGTCCGCACGTCGGACGTGTTGTCCCCGACGCAGACCTCGCCGAGCATGACGGTCTTCGAGGTGCCGTCGCGGATGTCGCTGATCGCCGTCGTGTTGTCGCTGGGGGGCAACGTGGAGCCGGATGTCGTGTCGCCGCGGACGAAGACCCCGCGCCGCTCCGACCAGTCCCAGTTCATGGGGATGTCGCCGCGGTTGCAGTGGTAGGTCGTGTAGGTGACGCCGCCCGCCGCCGGCTTCTTGGTGACCTCCGAGGGGCAGATGATCGACGACATGTAGCGGGTGGTCGGGGCGTTGATGCCGCCGAAGGTGTTGGTTTGCCAGGGCCGGACGTTGACCGTGTCCCCCTTCGCAACTGTGACCAGGTCGTTGTAGACCTCGGCCTGTTCCATGTAGGGCATGACGACGGTCAAAAAGCTCCAGCGTTCGAAGCTATTGGAACCGGAGAGGATGATCTTCCAGCCCGGGTTGTGGGTGGATGCGGGAAAACGCTGCTTGACGCTCTCGTAGTTGAGGACGCCGAGGGCCATCTGCTTCATGTTGCTCGAGCATTGACCGCGACGGGCTGCCTCGCGGGCGCTCTGCACGGCCGGGAGAAGCAGACCCACGAGCGTGCCGATGATGGCGATGACGACGAGCAACTCGACGAGCGTGAAGCCGGCGGGCTGCGGGCACCGGCGGCAGGCGGATGGGGTGGACATGACGGGTCTCCTGATGCGGCGAACGGTGCGGCGACGAGTCCGCACGGGATTCACGCGGAATTGGAATGATGACAAAAAGAAAGCGATGAGAAGCGAGGGACGAGACGGCGACGGGGCTATGGACATTCGCCGGTGCGGCCGTGCCTGCCGTATCGAACCCGTCGTTCACCCCGCCCGGATCATCATCGGCCTGCCAGGATCGGGAGTCAAGAACCGTTGCCGAGGGCGTGCCGGAAAATGCCTGGGGCCGGTGGGCCACCTTTTCCGTTCTCCCGGCGGCTGCCGGCCGGCGGAGGCATGCCGGCGTGAAACAAAAAGGCGGCCCGCGGAGGAATCCGCGGGCCGCCATACGTGAGAACTGTGATCGAACCCGCCCGAGCCCGATCGAACGTCATTCCGGCAAGCTGACGCTTTCGTTGCCTCGCATCGTGCTCATGGCGCCCCAGACGCCGCGGATGCTCGGGCCGGTGAAGCTCTGCGGCGAGCCGGTGTTGGCAGGGTTCGTCTGCCCGACCGAGGGGTCGCCGGCGTCCACGGTGTCTGAGACGAACCGGGTGCTGCCGTCGCACATCGCCACCGACACGCCGCTCGAGTGGTAGCTGCTCGCCGGCACCGGCGTCCAGGTTTCGCCGCTCTGGCCGCACCGCGGCGTGTTCGGGCCCGCCGCCATGAAAAACTGCGTGTAACCGCCGCAGGAGTCCATCGAGCGACCGCCGGGGTTGTAGCCGTTGGTGACGTACGTCGAGTAGCCGTTGGCGCCGACGAGCGTCAGGCACACCGCCGGCGGCGTGCTCGCCGCGGTAAACGTAGCGGCCGACGTGCCCGTGCCCGAAAGGAGGTCGTTTGAATTGTTGCCGATGCAGACCTCGCCGAGCATGACAGTCTTCGAGGTGCCGTCGCGGATGTCGCTGATCGCCGTCGTGTTGTCGGTGGGGGGGAGCGAGGAGTTGCCGGTCGTGTCGCCGCGGACGAACGGCCCACGCCGCTCCGACCAGTCCCAGTTCATGGGGATGTCGCCGCGGTTGCAGTGGTAGCTCGTGTAGGTGGCGCTGCCTGCCGCCGGCTTCTTCGTGATCTCCGAGGGGCAGATGATCGCGGGGATGTACCTCGTGGTCGGGGCCGTGATGCCGCCGCTCCAGGGGCGGTTGTTGACCGGGTCGGCCTTCAGCCACGAGATCGTGTCGTTGTAGACCTCGGTCTGCTCCATGAAGGGCATCACGGCCGGCAGGAAGCTCCAGCGATCGTAGCTATTGGAACCGGAGAGGGTGGTCTTGAAGGCCGGGCTGTGGGAGGACGCGGGAAACCGCTGCCTGACGCTCTCGTAGTTGAGGACGCCGAGGGCCATCTGCTTCATGTTGCTCGTGCACTGGCCGCGGCGGGCCGCCTCGCGGGCGCTCTGCACGGCCGGGAGGAGGAGGCCGACGAGCGTGCCGATGATGGCGATGACGACGAGCAATTCGACGAGCGTGAAGCCGGCAGGGCGGATCGCCCTTCGGCCGACGGTGTTGCAACTGTTCATGATGATGGCTCCTGTGCCGGGCGCATGGAGACATGCACCCCTGCGAAAACATGGATGAAAAATGAAGAAAGCCCCCGGAAAGTCCCTCACGAGACTCTCACGTACTTCAGTTTATCGGCTTCGGTGCGGTGAGGCCAGAGATGGATCGCGAGAGACACTCCCCCCCCGCACGGCCTTGCCGGGAGGTCCCGCCGCCCCGACGCGGGGCCGGGCCTCTCCCCGCTACACTGCTCCCGTCTGGGGAGGGTTACCGTGGCAGCACGCGGCGGTTCTGCTTTTTTCCTGATCCTTGCGATCGGCGGGCTCGTCGGCTGCGGGCGGCCCGCGGGGGGGCCGGCGTCTGCCGGGGGCGGGAGCCCCGATACAGCCGTGAGCGATGGCGGGGCGATCGGCTGGTTCCGCGAGGTCGGCCTGGAAAAGGGGCTCGACGTCGTCAACGATCCCGGGCCGGCCGGGTCGTATTTCATGCCGCAGAGCATGGGCAACGGGGCGGCGCTCCTCGATGCCGACGGCGACGGCCGGCTCGACGTCTACCTTGCCGACGCCGGAGCCATGGGGGGGGCCGCCGGCGGCGGGCATGAGGCCGGAAGTCCGCCGGCGCATCGGCGGCTCTTCCTCCGGGGGGCCGACGGCCGCTTTCGCGACGCGACCGCGGGCTCGGGCCTCGAGGAAGGGGGCTTCGGCTGCGGCGTCGCCGTCGGCGACGTCGATGCCGACGGCCGGCCGGACCTGCTCGTGACGGAGTACGGGGGCCTGCGGCTCTTCCACAACGCCGGCGGTGGCCGCTTTCGCGACGTGACCGCCGCGAGCGGCCTCGCGAGCACGGCCTGGGGCGCGTCGGCCGCGTTCTTCGACTACGACCGCGACGGCCGGCTCGACCTCGTGGTCGCCAATTACGTCGCCTTCGATCCCGCGTCGCTGTGCTACCTCGGCGACGGAGCCCGCGACTTCTGCGGGCCGCAGGGACTCGCCCGCGTGCCGGCGAGCCTCTGGCACAACGAGTCGGTCGCCGGCGGGGGCCCGCGGTTCGTCGACGTCTCCGCGGCCGCGGGGTTCGCCGCCCTGCCCGGTGCCGGCCTGGGCGTGCTCTGCGCCGACCTCGACGGCGACGGCTGGGACGACGTCTTCGTGGCCAACGACCAGGAGCCGAACCACCTCTGGATCAACCGGCACGACGGGACCTTCCGCGAGGAAGGCATGATCCGCGGCGTGGCGGTGAACGTGGTCGGGGCCGTCGCGGCCAACATGGGCGTGGCCTGCGGGGACGTCGATGGCGACGGCCTCGATGACCTGTTCGTGACGCACCTCGACACCGAGACGCACACGCTCTGGAGGCAGGGACCGCGGGGCACGTTCGCCGACGCGACCGCCGCCGCGGGGCTCGCCCGGACCCGCCGCGGCACGGGCTTCGGCGTCGCGCTGGCCGACTTCGACCTCGACGGCGATCTCGACCTCGCCTGGGCCAACGGCCGGATCGGCCGCGGCCCCCCGGCCGACGCGCCCGCGCTCGATCCCTTCTGGCGCCGCTACGCGCAGCCCAACGACCTCTTCGCCAACGACGGCCGCGGGGGCTTCGCGAGCGTCGCCGCGGCGAACCCGGCGGCCTGCGGCACGCCGAACGTGGGGCGGGCCCTCTGCGCCGGCGACATCGACGACGATGGCGACGTCGATCTGCTCGTGGCCACCACCGCGGGCCGGCCGCTCCTGCTCGAAAACGTCGCGCCGCGGCGGGGGCACTGGCTCGGCGTGCGGGCGGTCGACCCGGCGGGCCCGCGCGACGCCCACGGGGCGGTCGTCACGGTGACGGCCGCGGGCACGAGCCGCAGCCGGGTCGTGCAGCCCGGCGGCGGCTATTTTTCGAGCCACGACCCGCGACCGCACTTCGGGCTCGGGGAGGCGGCTGCCTACGAGTCGATCGTCGTCCGCTGGCCGGATGGCACCCGCGAGCGGTTTTCGGGCGGACCGGCCGACCGCCGCGTCGAGATCGTGCGCGGCACGGGGACGCCGCCATGAGCCGGCGCCGCGGCGTGGAAAGGCAGGCCGTTCACGCCGGGCAGCGGGCCGATCGCGCGCGGCCTGCCGACGCGGCGGGCGCCGAGGGCGCGGCGCGTGGCCGCGGCGTGGCGACGCCCGGTGGCGGCCCGCCGTGGCGGCGGTGGGCGATGCTCGTGTCGCTCGCCGTGGCGGGCGCCGCCGGGATCCTCCTCGTGGCCTCGACGCCGCCGCGCGAGGAGCCGCTCCCGGGCGACGCGGTCGCGGCGTCCGATCCGCAGGTCGTGCGGCTCTACGACGGGGCCCGCCGGCGGGTGCGGGCCGAGCCTGCGTCGGCGGAGGCCTGGGGCGACCTCGGGCTCGTGCTCGCGGCGCACGGCCACGCCTCCGACGCGACCGAGTGTCTCGGCCGCGCGGCCGCGCTCGCCCCGGCCGACTGGCGGTGGCCCTGCTTCAAGGCCGCGGTCGAGTCCGATGTCGATCTCGACCGCGCGGTCGACACGATGGCGGAGGCGATCCGCCGTGATCCCCGGCAGGAGTGGCCGCGGCTGTTCCGGGCGCGGTGGCTCGAGCAGCTCGGCCGTGCGGCCGAGGCTGAGCCGCTCTACCGCGGCCTCGTCGCCGACATCCCCGGCCACGCGCTGGCGGCGGTCGGGCTCGCCCGCGTGCTCGTCGCCACCGACCGCGTCGACGAGGCCGCCGCCGCGATCGCCCCCGCCCTCGATCATCCCTCCACCCGCCGGGCGGCCCGCGAACTCGTGGCCCGGATCGACGGCCGCCGCGGCGACTTCGACGCCGCCGAGTCGGCGGCCGCTGCGGCCCGCGGCCTGCCCCCCGACGCCCCCTGGCCCGGCGACCCGCTCGCGCCGCTCATCGCCGAGCGTCGTGCCGGCAAGCACGAGCTGATGGCCCGCACGCTCGCCAGCTACGAGGCCGGCGACGAGACGGCGGCGCGGGAACTCACCGCCAAGCTCGTCGCCGCGCACCCGGAGGTGGCGCTGCTGCTGCGGGGCCGCCGGCTCATGGCGGCCGGAGACGCCGTCGCAGCCGAGCAGGCCTTTCGCGAGGCGAGCACGGTCGATCCCGCCTGGGTCGAGCCCAAGCACGCGCTGGGCACGGCGATCGCGGCGCAGGGGCGGCTCTCGGAGGCGGCGGACGTGTTCCGCGCGGTGCTCGCCGCCGAGCCGAGCTACCGGGCCGCCTGGGACGGTCTGGCGAAGTGCCTCGAGCCCACCGATCCCGCCGCCGCCCGCGAGGCCCGCGTGACCGCCGCCCGCTACTCGGCGACCAAGGAACGCGATCGCGCCCCCGCACGGCCCTGATGCCGCCGGCGCAGCGCAGGCTGTCGACAAACAGCCTGCGAGATCGCAGCGATGCGATCTCGGGAGCGCAGCTCCCACGGAAACCGGAGGTTTCCATCCGTGGAGAAACGTCCGGAGGACTTTTTCCACGGGCTGTTCGGGCGGCTCACGGCTGGCGGATCGTGTGGAGCCGGTCGGGCTCGAGGCCCTCGTGCTCGGTCGTCGTGCCGTCGGGCCAGCGGATCGTGAGGGTGCCGGTGTCGGTCGACGATCCGAGGCCGAACGTGGCGGGCAGCTCGCACTGTGACTGGTAGCTCCGCGTCGGCCCGATCCGCCACGACTGCACGACGCCGCCGCGGCGGAGGGCGACGACGGCGCCGATCGCGGCCGCGTTGTCCGGGCGGCCGACGAGGCGCACCCGCAGCCAGTGGTGGCCGAGCCGCTGGTCGTTCCTCAGGAGCCGCGGCCGTCCGCCGCCCGCGGTGATGAGGAGATCGAGGTCGCCATCGCCGTCGATGTCGGCGGTGGCGGCGGCCCGCCCCACGAGCGGCCGGTGGAAGTCGGGCCCGACGGACGCCGCGGGCACGGGCACGAACTCGAGCGGCTGGTCGGCGCCGCAGTTCCAGAACAGCTCCGGGGACTGCTCGTAGAACTGCGTCTTCTGCACCTTGTTGATGTCCTCCTCGAGGTGGCCGTTGGCGGAGACGATGTCGAGCCGGCCGTCGAGGTCGACGTCGGCGAAGAGCACGCCGAAGGTCAGCTCCTGGCGGGTCTCCGGCCCGAAGCCGTTGGAGACGGCGTCGTCCTTGAACTGCAGCCGGCGGCCGCGCGACACGTAGAGCGCCGACATCTCGTTGGCGAAGTTGCCGATGACGATGCCGATCTCGTCGTCGTTGCGGAAGCGGCCGATGTCGATCCCCATCGCGCCGCGGGCCCGCCCCTCGCCGTCGTAGGCGATCCCCGCCTCGCGGCCGATCTCCTCGAAGCGGCCGCCCCCGCGGTTGTGGAGGAGGAAGTTTTGCACCGTGTCGTTGGCGACGACGACGTCGGTGGCGCCGTCGCCGTCGAGATCGTCGAAGGCGACGCCGAGCGACTTGCCGACCGGCACGCCGGTGGCCGGGTTCGTCACGCGCACGCCCGCCTCGGCCGAGACGTCGCTGAACCGGCCGCCGCCGTCGTTGCGGTGGAGCCGCGGAAAGGCGCCGGCGAAGTTCTGCGGCCGGCCGTAGGCGCGGCCGCCGCCGACGAGGCGGAAGTCCTGGCCCCGGTCGATCTCGCGCGACCACTCGACGTAGTTGCAGACGAACAGGTCGAGGTCGCCGTCGCCGTCGGCGTCGAGGAAGCCGCAGCTCGTGCCCCATTCCGAGTCGCCCCCCGCCACGCCGGCCGTGGCGGTCGCGTCGGCGAACCGGCCGCCGCCGAGGTTGCGGAACAGCCGGTCGGGGCCGACCGCGGCCACGAACAGGTCGGGCAGGCCGTCGGCGTCGTAGTCGCCGATCGCGAGGCCCGTGCCGTAGAACGACACGTCGAGGCCGGAGCCGGCGGTGACGTTCTCGAACCGGCCGGTGCCGTCGTTGCGGTAGAGGGCCATGGTCGCGGCGGCGGCCGCGGGCCGCTCGTCCCAGGGCCAGCGGCAGCCGTTCGTGAGGATCAGGTCCTGATCACCGTCGCCGTCCATGTCGAAAAATCCGCAGCCGCCCCCCATCGTCTCGGGCAGGAGCTTCTCGCCCGCGGCGCCGTTTTCATGGACGAAGTCGATGCCGGCGGACGCGGTGACGTCGGCGAAGGGGATCGTGGGGATCGTGGCCCGGGGGGCCGGCCGGCCGGCGGGGAGCGCGAGCCGCGTCTCCACGGGCTCGGGGCGGGGCGCCGGCCGCAGGAGCCACACGGCCGCGAGGCCGCCGCACGCCGCCACGGCCGCGAACACCACGAGCGACCGCATGAGCGCGCGGGTGATCACGGCGTCGTCGCCGCCGGAGACTCGGTCGTCGCCGCCAGAGACTCGGTCGTCGCCGCCAGAGACTCGGTCGTCGCCGCCAGAGACTCGGTCGTCGCCGCCAGAGACTCGGTCGTCGCCGCCGGAGACTTGGTC
>Ga0136644_10003536_pt1 | contig 11714 bp, 20 predicted proteins | sample C_130820_EF_Meta_FD_94780 | JGI IMG/M metagenome (GOLD analysis project Ga0136644, IMG submission 94780) | Freshwater microbial communities from Lake Croche, Canada to study carbon cycling - C_130820_EF_MetaG (v2) (version 2) | ecosystem: Environmental > Aquatic > Freshwater > Lake | place...
CGGAGTCACATCCAACGCCAACGACACCGCGCCATCAATACGCGACCGGGCATCAGAACACTTGCCCCACTGCGACTCAGACAACACTTGCCACGGTGCAGCAGCTGCACGATCCTGACGTTGATTCAAATACGCACGACGAAACTCAGGTTCGCGCATCGACTCGAAGTCGCTGCGGATCGCTTCGATCGGCACAGTGATACCCAACGCAGGCATGCAATCCGACCACACCTGCTCATCAGCAATATCAGCGTCATCAGGCGCAGACCACTCAAAATAAGCGACCGCTTTTGTGTCGCCGGCCAATGCTCGAAGCCTGCCATCATCAACCTTGTCGTTAAGATACAGGCTGTCATTAGTACCGGCAGTGGACACAACCCACAGTTGCGGTTGTGTCCTGGTCACCATTGCAGGCTTCATGGCCTGCTCAAGTCGATCGTCTTGTAGCGCGAACGCTTCGTCGATGACACCAAGATCAAGCTGCGCACCGTGGCCGGCAGTGTCCGTGGTTGCCATGAGCGACCAGATAGAACCGTCACCCCAGCGGATAGCTTCGCTTCCGTTCGTGCGACGTACCGTCATCAACGGTGCGAACGGTGAACGCTCGAGAACTGGTACGTGTTCGTCTTCCCATTTGAGTCGTGCGTCTTTACCTGTTTGCGCTGTGTAGCTGACACGCTGCACACCACCCATCGCAACGCATCGGTGCGTCATCGCTGACAGCATCAGCGTTGTTTTGCCCGACTGCCTTGGGACTGTCAACCGAATCTCCCGGTAGACCAGGCGCCCGCTGTCAGGGTCGATCTCGTAGGCGATATCGGCAACGTGTCGCTGCCACGGCATCAGCGGTGTGCCCAGGATCTCAGCGATCTGAGCAACACGACCACCCAAAGTTGGTCGGTCAGTTCTTGGTGTTGACCACCGGGGCTGACAACTCTCGTAAGAGCTCAGCGAATCCATCTGTGTCACCGCCATCGCGGCTCTCCAATTCAGTCAGCGTTGCCCGTAGTTCACGTGACACGGCTGCTGTTGCCATGCCCGCACCTGCATCTAACGTCACTGCAAGCACGATCGCCAAGCGACCGCGTGCATCTGTAGTTGCGTCGACCTCGAGCGCCTTGAGTGTCGCCCGCACCGCTTTTTCCATCGGACCTGCAGACATCAGCGCCCCTGCTCAAACGGGTAATGACCCGATCCACTCATCAATGTTCGCGAACGTCGCACCACAGTTGCGCCAACGACGGCCAGTGACAGTGAGATAACGACCAGTGCCGTACACCTCGACGCCTGCATTGACTCGGCCTTTGCCGACGGTACCGAATCCCCACACATGCAAACCATCACCAGACGGTGACACTTCGATGTAGGTGGCCGGCAAAGATTCAAGTAACGCTGCTGCCCACGGCAACGCACGCCCACGACCGTCAAGGCAGTGATCGAAGTCGACGCACACGATGCCGTCCCCGTTGAGTACGAAGCCAAGCCCGGTACCAATGTCGCTAGTTGCTGCGGTGTCGTAGTCGCACCAGGTGTCAGCGTTCGTTGATGAAGCAGCTGCACCGTTGCATTGCACTGGTCGCTTTGACTTCATACGACGCACCCAACGGTTGCGGTCTCGGAGCTCTTGTGCGGGTAGTGCACGGTGCGCAGCGACACGGCACCTACTTGAGCAGGTCACCTGGTCAGATCGTCGAAGCGGAGAAAGCTGTGTTTGGCAAACGGTGCAGAACATGCAGCAAGCGTACCATGTAACGGCTGCGCTGTGATGTGCTGCGGGTTTGGTTCACCGATAAAACACTCCGCACACAATGCGTTCTAAGCGCCTCGAGCAGCCCCAAATGATCAGCCGGACACGAAATGCGCCCGCAAAGCCCCATAGCGGCTATGGTGGGCCTCACCTGCCAACTCCCCCGCACTGCTCGGGGGGTGATTATTGATGGAAGGTGGGGTAGATCGCATTTCGCCCAAAAAAAGTTGGGTGGGCCCTACCAGCGCCTTGATGCTCTGAGGTCGGTGACGTGCCCTGGTGCTCGAGCTCCGCGAGCTGAGTTGCACCTGCTGTGAGCTGCTCGCAGGTTGTCGATGGACTCCCCTAGGGTGCAATCGACGCTGAGTGGCACGATGTGATCGACGGTGTCGGCACCTGGTTGGCCGCATAGCCAACAGATGTTTGATTGTTCAAGCACACGTTTGCGTAGTGCTTTCCATTGGTGTGTTCGTCGCCCGTAGTCTTCGGGTTTCATGTGTCACCGCCAATGGGCGTGGGTGCCTGCTGTTCGCACGGCACCCACCTAACTGCATTACTATCACATGATTCGTTGTATGTTGCGTATGACCGTGTGCTATACGGCATCGCTGTTTGTCACCATGTCACCAGCTAGTTGGGCTCTGCGTATCCCAATCCATATGTGCCGAACGATGTTTGGGTTGGTATGGCGTGCTCGAGCCCAGTGTCGGTAGCAGGCTTCGCATAGGCCGGCACGGATGCGTTGGGGTTTGATGACGGTGGTGCCGCAGGTGATGCAGTCTGCTGGGTTGTTGCGTGTTTGGGCTTCGGTGGTTGCTTCGGCTGTCCAGATCGTGATGATGCGATGTATTTGGGTTGCGTTGATTTTGGTGTTGGTGATTAGTTCGAGGAGTTGCCCGTAGTCGTCGCGTGCTGGGTTTGGGTGTAGGTGTTTTTCTAGTCCTGGTGGGTTGCCGGAGTCGGTGAGTGTTGGTGCTCCTGCTCCACCTGTTGCAGTTGGGTATCCGGGTTGTGAGTCGTAGAGTTCGGTGAGTGCGTGTTGGATGTGTTGAGCTGCTTCGATGAGTGTTGCGATGGTAGTTGTGAGGTCTTTGCGTGGGTTGGTTGTGAGCATGGTTTAAGTGTCCTTTGTTTAGATGATGTGTGGTCGCGGTTGGTGGGGTGTGGTTGTTTGGGTGTTCTGACCTCGACCACCTTCAACCCCTAGTAAAGAGGTGGTTGAGGTGGTCGAAGTGAACTTTGAAGGTTCGACCACCTCGTCCGGGACGCGGTTGGTCGCGGTGGTCGCGGTTGCGTTTAGTGGGTCCGGACCCACTTCGGACGCGGTGGTCGCGGTGGTCGCGGTTGTGGCAAATAGTTCGAGTTCGTTGAACGGTTTGATGTTGGTGTGTACGAATCCTCCGCCGACTCCGGTCTTGACGTCGCGTGCCACATACCCGAGGTCGACAAGTTTTTGGAGTGCGTTGCGGAGGCTTTTGCTGTTGCCTTCGACGTGTTGTTGAATCGAGTTCGTTGAGCACGGGCCGATGGTCGCGATGTATTCGGAGATCCTGCCCATGAGCACCGTGGGCAGCCCGTTCGATGGTGGTTTGATGGTCACGTCAATACCGGTGTCTGTGTCGCTGATGGTGATGTCCGCAACTTTTGCACCGTGTTGGTAGTAGCCACCACGGTCCTTGGCGGTAACCAGGTTGAGCGCACCGTCTATTCCTTTGCTTGGTGCGATTCCTACGTCGACCCGGTAGGCGGCACCGTCAATCGCAGCTTTTTTGCGTTGGCTGCCGATCATGAACGCTTTGTTTGATTCGGATGATTTCGCCATGTGATCGAGTAGGAGCAGTGCTGGGCCGAGGTCAGCTAGGTGCCGTCCGAAGTCACGCATCCACCGTGCTACCTGGTCGTCACTATTCGGGTCGATAGTATCTAGCGACATACCTTCACCTGTGGAGTCGCACACCACCAAGGTCGCTGCGGTTTCGGTGATCAGTACGCTCACATCGATCTTCGCGAGTTGGTTCCAGTTCCGTTGTGGTCGGATGTAGTGCAGCTGCTCGAGCACCATGTGTGGTGCGCATCCGAGTTTCAGGATGCGTTGTGTGACTGATATGGCGTGGTCTTCGTGGTCGATGTAGATGACGTGATGGCCGACCATTATTTGTTGGGCGCAGGCTGCCATTGCGATCCATGATTTACCTGACCCTGATTCTCCGAAGAGTGCGTTGATGCGACCTGCGTAGAACAGTCCTGCACCGTCGGTTCGTAGCCCGATGGTGGGCACTGGTGGTTCGTAGGTGCCGTTCAGGATTTCTGTGAGGTCGGTGGGTTCCCATCCATGCCCTATGTCGTCTGCGTCGATCTCTGCGACTTCTGCGGGTATCTCGGTGGCTGTGGCTGTGTAGTCCTGCAGTTTTCTTAGGTCATGGCCGGCAGCGATGTGTTCACTGATGTCTTTACATCCTGATGCTGGGAGCTTGATGCGGTATGTTATGCCAGCCCAGTTGAGTTGTGCGGCTACAGATTCGGCGTGTTTGTGTCCTGGTGTGTCGTTGTCGGCGATGATGATGACGTTGGTTGCACCGCTGAGTTGTTGGGTGTGAGGTTCTCGCCATTTGCCTGCACCGCCGGCGTTGGTGGTTGCGGTGTGTCCTAGTTGTTCGAGTGTGTGTACGTCGCGTTCTCCTTCGACGATGTAGATGGTGTCGCCGGTTTCGATTGCTTCGACGATTTGGGGTAGCCGGTAGAGCGTTGGTGGTGTGTTTGCTGCACCCCATTGCCAGGTGTGACCGTTCCAGTGTGATTGCCGGAAGGTTTTGGGTTCGAACCTGTGGACTCGCATGAGCGGGTTCCCGAGGTCGTCAGTGTATGTGTAGTGCTCAAGTTCGGTGAGCTCACTGCGACGTTGTTTGGGTGTGTATAGGTCTTTGGGTTCGAGTCCTATGGCTGCGGTGATGTCTTCGATGTTGCACCCTGCGTGGCAGTGCATGAGTACCTGGTCGGGTTCGGTGCCTGGTGAGATCGAGAGACTTGGGTTGTTGTCTTCGTGTGCTGGGCAGCGTGCTTCGTATTTGTCGCCGCGTTGCTTTGGTTGTTTACCTGCTTGTTCTAACCGTCCGATGACGGCTTGCATTGGTGTTGCGCCCATGTGTGTTGCCCTTTCGGTTAGGTGTTGCGTGCGGTGTGCCAGTTGGCGAGTGCGTTACGGATCTCCGGTACATGGTTGAGGTGGCGTTTGAGTAGGTCGGCTAGTTGTTGGCCAGCGGTGATGACCCTGTCTGTGCGTTGGTGTGCGGTGATGATGCTGATGCTGTCGATGTCTTCGATGGTGTCGAGCATTGCGAGGGCGCGGGTGTAGGGGTCAGTCATTGTTGCGCATCCAGACCATGTTGACCCCTAGGCGTTTGTTGCAGGTTGCGCATAGGACTGCTTTTGCGGGTTGTGGTGTGGTGTAGATGTCGTCGCATTTGCGGCAGATCCATTGGGTGCCGGGTTTGCACTTTATGTTGCCTGTTGGTGGCTCTATGGGCTTTTTATTGTCCATTGGTGTCGTCTCTGGGGGTCATGCATAGGTCGTCGATGGTGTGTAGGAGTTTCGTGATTGCGCAGCACAGGTGGTATTGGTGGCAGTCCCGGTAGTGGGTGCCGTGTTGCATGGTTGGTAGGTCTACCCAGGCTGCACGGATCTCGTTGATGGTTTGGACCGTGGCGGGTTCAAGTTTTGGTCCGAGGCTCATAGGCCTTCCCATGCTGCGTGGATTGCGTCTCGCAGCTGCTCAAGTGTTGGGAACATGCGGTCGGTGGTGACGATGCGTTCGACGGTGTCGATCGGTATGTGTATGGAAACGTGGCCGGCGGGTGGTGTGAGCTCTTCGTTGGTTTCTTGTAGTTCAATGATGCGTTCTTTGTATCGTTCGCTGCGGGTTTTGTAGCGGTCGATCATGTCTGCGGCTTGGCACAGTAGGCAGCGTTCTGTGTGTTTGAGGTCGGCGCAGTCGTCACCATATCCTCGGAGTCGATCTTGGATTGATGGGTACCCTGGGCATCCGCAGTCGGGCACCATGTGATAGTTGCATCCGTATGGGTAGTCAGTCATTGGTGTTCCTCGAGTTCGATGTTGACTAGGTCAAGTACCCGCCTGAGTTCTTTGCATGCTGTGGCGATGTCGTCGAGGAGGTTGTCGCGTTCGGTGCCGGTGATGTTGTCGGATGGTTGCACGGCTAGCCAACCTTCGAGTGTTGTGAGTGGGTCATTCATTTGTTTCCTCCGAGGTAGGCAAGAACGCAGACGAGTAAGACGATTGCTACGAGGATTGCGATAACTAGGGATGCTGGGTTGAGGTCCCAGAACGGAATGTTGCCGGTGTCGTTCATGCTGCGTCCTTTGCGGTGTCGTAGGTTTCGATGTACCAGTCGACACCCCAGATAGCTGCAGGGTGCCAACCCAGATGGACTGCTATCCGGTCTGACATGTTTTCGGGTAAGTGACCGTTCTGCATCCACCTGCATGCGGTGCGCTGATGGACTCCTACTGCCTGTGCGAAGTCGTGCTGCGAGATCTGATCAGCCGGTCTGCCCAGGTGGATCGCTACACGCTCAATAAGCGGTGCAAGTGGTACCGCCCGTGGTATCAGCACACGGGTTGTCCCCCGTTTGCGTTGGTTCCGTTGGGCTTCAATCCCTCGGCATCGGTCGCAACGGCAACCGATCTCGTAACCCTTCGAAGTGCCATGCAGACGGCTTGCGATCGGTTCACCCATCTTGAACCGTGCTCGAGCCTGTTGCCGTTCGTACCGTCTGCGGTAATCGCGGTTCGCTTTGGCGCAGGGGTCACAACGACAACCCGACACATACCGTGCCCTATTTCCATGTTCAGATGCCATCAGCCTGCCCGATCGATGATCGGCAACATCGACGCTGACATCAGCATCTGTGCCTGACGATATGCGTCTTGGTGTGTTGCGTGACCACCTGGTATCGCAATGCGATCGGCACCGCACGACAATTCGATCACATAGGTACTGGTCGCCTTGTCGAACCTGAGTAGCCAGTGTGCGTGTTCAGTCATTTGTCTTCTCCCGTTGGTGTGGTGTGGTGCCAGCCATGAAAGCGGGTATTGCTTGATCATGGCCGGCACCAGTTGATGTGTGGTGTTGGTGCTAGTAAACGCCCCCGGCATCTTTCACCAACACCACACAGGTTGTTAGATGATGTCGTCGATGACCGCTGCGGGTTTCGCTGCTTCAATTTTCGCTGCGAACTGATGTGCCCCACTGAAGCCGCGTGTTGTGGGCTCAGCATCATCTTTGCGTTGAATGGTGATGATGCACCCGGTGAGGTCGGTCCCTGCACCCATACCGGCTTTTGCTGCGGCTTCTTTGATCGCCAGGATCATCGCCCACTTCGACGCGTAGATCCGTGCCTCTTCGCCTGTTGCGAGGTCGATGCCGTCGATGACAAGTTCAGGCATGGGCTGACCGGCTTTGTTCAAAGCGGGTTCACCGGTCTGAAAGTCGCGCTTCGAACGGGTTTGAATTTGAGTGATCTTCAGTTTCGCTTTGTCTCCGACGTTCTCGAACTTGATTGCTGGGACGTTGGAGCTGCTGAACAGCACACTATCGATGGTTGGTTCGGTCATAGGTTGTCCTCGTTGTCTTGGGTTGATGTGGGTCTGACGATTGCACACCCTGTTTCGGTGTACACCAGGTGCGCTGCACCAGTCCCGAGTTCGTCAGCAACTGAGATTGTGTGGTGTGCTTCGCTGAGAGTCATTGACCCTACGAGCTCACCGATTGGTGTGTCTGAGTGTTGTTCGTTGCGGGCCTCGAGCACAGCAGCCTCTAGAGCGTATGTGTCAACGTACGGTGCAAATACGAGTAACGCCATGCCGATTGCGTGTCTACGTGCTGAGGCTTTACCGCCCGGTCCACCTAACCCGATCGGGTAGTTGGCGTCTTTGCATGCTGCGACGATGGCACTGAGCCATTGGTATTCCTCGTCGGCTAGATCGTTGATCTGTACCCGTAACTGAAATACCTGCTTGTCGTCAACGGTCATTGTGTCGTCAGGGGTATCCCTACGTAGTTTCCTCCCAACCTGTACAGGTTCCTGTACGGCTGTTTGTACGGGCAGTTCCGGTGGGAACAACGCTTGCGCTGACCGTTCGACGTTTCCAATCACACGCTCGATGGATGCAACCTGATCGTCGGTGTACGGCTTGTCTTCTTTGAGCATTGGGGTGTCTTCGGGCCACATGTCACGGACTAGTTGACCGTGGCCGGCGGTGATGAGCTCACGGACCCGGTCGGTGATCCATGTGCGCCACGGGTCACCGTGGCCGGCATCAGTCGCAGCTTGTGTCGCTAGTTGTTGTGCGTGGACTGCTGCTGTCGGTTCGATTTTGGCGAGTGCTTTGAACTTGCGAATCTCACGTACTTCAATCGCGAGTTCTAATGCTTGGGCGCCTACCTCGAGGTCCAACCAGTACAGTTCGCACCGGTTTGTTTCAGGGTTTGCGTGGATGATGACGCCTGTTGACTGCGATACTTCCCATATTGGGGTTCGTGCGTATCCGTCGTAGAACCAGTCTGCGGTGGCGTAGCACGCCAACTGGCATGCGAACCCGATGCTGCTGTAATCAATTGAACCTGTTTTGATGTCAGCTACGAACATTTCGGTGCCGTCAGTGACTAGTAGATCGAACGTCCCGGCGACCTCATGTTTTTCATTGATTACGAACCGTTCAGCTGAGTCAGGTACTGGTTCGAGCCCGCAGCGCCGCAGCTGATCGTGAACAGCACCAACCAACGTAACGAATTCTTCGGGTGGCTTGTAGCTCTCATCAAACCAGGACAGTTCAAGCACCTTGTGAATCAGGGTACCGAGGTCCGCTTTGATTTTTGAGCCACCAGCTACCGCAGCTGCTTCGCACAACCGGTTCACCGTTGACTTGTCGTTACGCTCAACGTCGCACAGTTTGGCGTACAGGTCGGGTCGGTCTGCGAGCCCTAACGCCACCATGCGCTTATCCCACACCCGCAAATTGTGGATGTCTTCGATTGCGTCTTTCATTGATGAAGGACGTTGATAGGTGATGCCGTCTATGACTGGTTGCCCGTAGCCGTTGCGGATGATTGGGTCCAGGTTGATCGTTGCGCCCATGTGACTGCTCCTCAGTTTGTGGTGTTGCCAGTATCAGTGCTTACTGTCACATTGCGTTTACGTTCCGTGCGCATGCGGATCTGGTACTCGCGCCCAGCGGCTTTGCAGTCGAAGCATCGACACCCATAGTTGTATGCCTTCGCGGTGCCGTGCTGGTTCCATGCAGCCTGAGAGTCAGGGTTACGTGCAATGCGTCTACGCACACCGTTCATGCCCGCCCAAATGCCATACCGTTCGTCGTTTGTCATGACATGCTCAAGGCACTGCTCGAACACCGGGCATGTCTCACAAATCTTGAAAGCCTTACCAGCCGATTTTGTGTCACCCGGTTCAGGAAAAAACAGCGCAGTTTTGCCTTTACACGCACCGTGGTCCGCCCACCTACCTACCGTCATTGTCAGCCTGTTTCTGTTCGTTCTGTTGACGTGCAATGTGCACCGCCAAGTTCAACCACACCGCTTTGGTGCGTTCGAGTTCACGGATCTGCACAGCCTGACGCACCGTGAGATCCAACAGCCGCTGGATCTCACATTTACACGCGTCATGCTTTCGTGATCTCATGGTGCCACTAGCAGACGTTGCACCACGATGTTCGCCTGGTTCAATTCCTCATCAAGCACCTGAAGTCGATCGGTGAGAGCACCAAGCAGTTCAGCTGCGTCGAGCATCAGTTCACCATCGTTGTTACCAGCGGCAGCTAACCCAAGTTTCACGGTCATTACGACCGCAGCGTTATTCAAAATCTCGTGTTCGTTCGTCATTTTTGGTTTCCTCCCAACATCAGTGTTGTAAATGCGTCTCCGGTCATGATCACATAGCACCTGCCAGGATCAGCAGTGCCACGTTTCTTGGCCCACACAACGCCGACCACACGATCAGCGTTAACCGCTTGTTCCTCGGCGTCTCGAACCCACCCGGCAAGATCAAACTTCGCATGGTTCTTGCATTGAATTGCCGGCCATGCTGGGTCGCTGACGAATAGGTCACCTTCGTCTGCTGTGGCGCCAGCTGGGATGCGTTGAACGCGCAGCCCTCGAGCACGTAAGTACTCGGTGACTGCACGCTCAAACGCTGACCCTTTGGCTTTGCGTGGGTTGCCCATTAGTAGTCTTTTGCTGCGACTGCCCACCATACGAACATGATCGCAACGCCCACCGTGTACCCGGCTGTGATCGCCAAGAACCCGACGATGTCAAGGTTAACGATCGTTTCGCCTACAGCACCCAAGCAGAAGATCGCTAGGAAGGCTGCGAGGATTTGAGCCCACACCCACACTTCACGCTTCGAGCGATTGGTGAGGATTGGTCGATGGCACGTTTCGCAGCGCATCACGCACCACGCTGTTCGGGTGCGTCGATGACACGGGTTTCACGTCGCATCGCCTGCAGGCCCTCGAGCTCTGACGGCACAATCCGGAACGACTTGCCGTAGGTGATGTGTGTGAGTCGACCTGCACGCACCCAGTTACGGATTGTTTGCGGGGTTACATCGAGTCGTGCAGCTGCTTCAGTGACGCTGATCGTCAAAATATCAGCACCACTGGTGGCACCACTGGTGGTACCACTGGTACCACTGGTACCAGTGTCACTGTGGTCGTTTTCACGAATCCACTGGTTCGTTGGGTGGTTGTATCGTGCGACGAGTTCAGCAAGTTCAGCTTCAGCGCCTGGTAGCTGTGACCGGATCGGATGATCCGGGCTCATTGACAACTTGAACTTGATGTCAACAATGTACTGCTCGAGTTCAGCGATTCGGTTTGCGGTAGTCATGTCGTCCACTGTGTTGCTCCCGTGACTAAGCCGGCGTTGTTGCCGACACGCAAAGTATGCGCCTGCTTTGCAAAAGTGTCAAGGGGAAATAAAAGAGCCCCCAGGCGGTCCCATCTTGTGGGTGCCTGGGGGCTCAAACGCCGACTCAGTTATTGTGGTTGTCAGGTCCAACATGTTGTTGGTGATGTACCAGTCAGCGCGTAGGGGTTCGCGCTGTGCTCGAGTCGGAGATCAGTACCGCCAGCGGAGAACGATTACCCCACCAGCGCCAGTGCCTCCGGCGCGTGCGGTGCCTACACCAGCTCCGCCGCCACCGGCCCCGTAGGCGCTTCCTGCGGTTGGAGCGGTTGAACTGGTACCACCGGTACCACCGGTACCACCGCCACCGCTGCCACCGGCACCGGCAGTACCTGAGACGTTCGCGCCGCCACCGCCGCCACCGGCGTAGATGGCCGAGGTTCCGGTGACCCAAGTGGTCGTGTAGCCAGCGCCACCGGCGCCGCCTGTGCGGGCTGTGGTTGTTGTGACGCCAGCCGACGATGCACCGCCACCGCCACCACCTGCTCGATCAAGCAGGACCGCCGAGGCGTAGCTGGTGCCACCGGCGAAACCTTGACCGCTCACACCGGTGCCGCCGGTCTGTGTTGCCGCGCTATTTGCGCCGCCGCCGCCGCCCGAGCCGCCATTACCGACCGAGCCGACGGTGAAACCACCGCCACCACCACCGTAGGCCAGAGCGATCGTGGTGTTTGGGTAATAGGCGAGACGGGAATACTGCCCGCCAGTACCGGCCGCGCCGATCGCTCCCACCCCGCCAGTGGATGCCACATTCACGGTGATCGGCGTCGCGTTGATGGTCGTGAAACTGCCGGTCAGGACACCGCCAGCGCCACCTCCGCCTCCGCTGGCGGTGGTGGCATTTGCGGCGCCACCTCCACCACCGGCACCAATAAGCAGATATTCAAAGTAGCCGGGGATCGGGGTCGTGAGATTGAGGCCCGAGGCCTCGTTGCTCGATGTGATGATGAGGTACCGCCAGCCGCC
>Ga0136644_10003537_pt1 | contig 11711 bp, 3 predicted proteins | sample C_130820_EF_Meta_FD_94780 | JGI IMG/M metagenome (GOLD analysis project Ga0136644, IMG submission 94780) | Freshwater microbial communities from Lake Croche, Canada to study carbon cycling - C_130820_EF_MetaG (v2) (version 2) | ecosystem: Environmental > Aquatic > Freshwater > Lake | place: Lake...
GAGCAGAGGAGATTGTAAAATATCTACCTGGAGTTCAAGATGGTGTTTATCATTTATTGATTGTAAATTCTTCAAATAGTCCATCAGTAAATCCATTTAGTGAACTAAGATTTTCACAACCAATTCAGAATTTTTATCCACAAACAAACCGCGATAATCCAAATTCAGATCCAAAAGCAGCAATATCATATGCACTTTCTGATCCAATCGGACAGGTTGTAGTTGATGATCCTCAGAATAGTATTACAAAAGAAACTCTTGGAAGGGGATTAGTTGATTTTGGTGTAGGTATTGGTCTAACAAATATAGTATCAAACTCTGTAGGAACTGCACATACATTCTATACAAAAACTGATCACGGACTCAATAGAATCACAACAGTCAGTATTGCATCTAGTGGTGCCGGTTATGGTTCTGGTGCAGCAGGAAATCTTTATAATGCTCAATTGATTGGAGTTGGAGATACTACTGGTAACCACGCAACTGCAAGAATTACCATTAATACTTCTGGTAATATTACTGGTGTTAAGATTATTGATGGTGGTAGTGCCTATGGTATTGGAAATACTCTTGCTGTTGTGGGTGTTGCAACAACAAGTGGATATTCGTCTGCAGTTGTAACTGTTACTGGAATTTATGATGCAACAGGAGAATGTTTATCTGTTGCAGGTATTGTTCCTGCATCACTTGATGCATATAATACTGTATACAAGATTTCAGGAATTTCAACAGGAAAATCTAAAGAAATTAATGTAGTACCATCATCTACTGTATATCCACCACTCACCACTGGATTGGGTGTAACTGCAACTGCATATGCGAATGCAGTTAATGCTGGAAAATCAATTGATATTAGTACACTTACATATGACAATGTATCTGGAATTGGTACAATTACAACAATTCAAAATCACGGATTAGGAATTGGAAATAAATTTACTGTTGGTGGAGCAACTAGTTCAATTTACAATTCTGATTTTATTGTAAAGAAAATTAATAGTCTAACTCAATTTGAAACATATATTGGTATTGGAACAATTATACCTGCCACAACAGGAACAAAGACAATTTATATTAAAGGATTTGTTTCTCAAGGTGGAGTGATAACTCCAGAAAATGAAAATATCTCAGGAAGATTATTGACACAATATGCAGGAATAACTACCACATTATCTGCAGCAATTTCTAATGCAACAAATACTACAATAAGTCTTACTAATGTTACTAATTTGAATCTTGAAATTGGTGATTATCTAATAATTGATAATGAAATACTGAGAGTAAAACAAACAGTTTCTGGAAATCCAATAAGTGTTTTTAGAGGAATTTATGGTACTGATGCAACATCTCATATTTCGGGATCTGTTGTTCGTAGAATAAAACTGAAACCCATTGAATTAAGAAGAAATTCAATCATTCGTGCATCTGGACATACCTTTGAATATCTTGGATTTGGTCCTGGTAATTATTCCACAGCATTCCCAGATCGTCAGGATAGGCAATTAACTGAACAAGAAGAATTACTTGCTATATCTACAAAACTTGATGGTGGAATTAATGTCTTTACAGGAATGAATGATAAGGGTGCATTCTATGTTGGGAATAAGAAAGTCAATTCTGCAACAGGACAAGAACAGTTATTTGATTCACCAGTTCCAACTGTAACAGGTGAAGATATTTTATCTGGTACAAGTGTTGGATTTGATGCACTTACTCCTCTTGAAATTTCTGTTTCACGTTCAATTCGTGTAGAAGGTGGAACCGATTCAACACTCATTTCACAATTTGATGGTCCTGTTGTTTTTAACAATAAAATTACATCAAACTCAAATAAGGGTATTGAAGCGTACTCTTTATTCTTACAAGGTGATGCTACTATTTCTAGAAAATATACTGTTGGAGTAACTCAACCATCTATTTCAGGAAATCCTGGAGATGTAACTTATTTTTCAGATCCATCTAAGGGTGGTTATGCTGGTTGGGTTTATACTCTTGAGAATGGTTGGTATCGTTTTGGAAACATTAGTCTTTCCCAATCCGAAAATCATATGATTTTTGATCGTGTGGGAATTGCAACCACAACAGCAGGAACTGCATCATTTGTTGTTGGTGCGGGTTCATCTCTATTCTCTGTAAATGCAACTGGTGTTGGTATTGGAACTACTTCTGGTTCATATAAGTTGCAAGTCAATGGTAATACAAATATTATTGGAACTTGTTATGCAAATTATTTCTCTGGTGATGGTAGTCTAATTACAAATGTAAATGTATCTGCTGCTGGATGGCAACAAGTTACTGGTGGGATTTATAATACAAATCTGAATAATGTTGGTATCGGTACATCCGTTCCTAGATTTAATCTTGAACTTGGTTCTGTTGGTTCATCATCAACATCACTTTATGTAAATGGTAAAGCAGTCTTTGCTGGATTTACAACAACTCAAGATGTGATTGTTGGTGGAATGTTGACTTCTACATCATTCCGATTAGATAATACCTCAAGTAATATTCGTGCCGGTATTATTACTGCAACCACACTTTCTGTTGGAACAGGTGGAACTGCTATTACTGTAAGTTCTAATTTTGTTGGTATTGGTACAGTATCACCAAGAGCAAAACTTGATATTGAAGGATCTGTAAGATTTACATCATATTTTGAAGCAGTGGAAGTACTTACAAGTTCTTCTGGTATTGTAATAATTGATCTTTCTAAAGCACAGACATTTACATTTGTTCCTACTGAAGCAGTAACTTCATTTGTATTATTAAATCCACCAGCAGGATCTACTGCATTCACCATTAAGATTACTCAAAGTTCTACTGGATATTCTGTTGGAATTGATAACTTTAATGATAATGTTGGAACATCAATTCCGGTTTATTGGTCTGGCGGTGGTGTTATTCCAGAGGTAACCACTGTGGCAAACCGAACTGATATTTACTCTTTTAAAATATTTGATGGAAGTAATGTTGCAACTTCTGGAATGTTTGGTATTGTTGGAGGACAAAACTTCTTATGATAGACAATAATCTTTTTAGGGAAATATCAACAAATCTTGATCTAAATGGACCCAATTTATCATTCACCACACAACCAGTAGGAGTAACAACTGTAAATAATAGATCTGTTACTTTTATTGGAATAGCAACTGCCACATTTCCTCAGGCAGCATCAAATAGTGGAACCATTGCATATCAATGGTATGATCAAAATGGTGCTATAACCGATGCGAATTATTTAACTGGTGCAGCAACAACTACATTAACCATTTCTAATGTCATAAGTCCCATTGACAGTAATCGTCAATTTTATGTTACAGCAGATTATGTTCCGTACCAAAAAACTGGTAATGCATTAAATGAACCAATACGTTCTAATGTTGGAATATTGACAGTTTATCCGGTATTGAGAATTACAACTCAACCTGTAGATTCAACTGCTACTACAAATTTTCCAGTAACATTTAATTGTCAAGCAGTATCATCTGATGGAAGCGATGTATCTTATCAATGGCAATTAAATGGTAAAAATTTAGTTGATGGAACAATGTCATTTGTATCTACAAACACTACACTTATTAATACATATACTACTGATACTACTATTAGTATTCCAAGTAATGCATATGATGTACAAGTAACTGTTGCTGGTGCTAATGGTGGTGATACTTACTTGTCCAATAGTGCTCTTGACGCTAGATATTCTCCGGGTGGAAGTGGACGGGTTGGAACATTTACCTTGCCATCTGGTGCAAGAGAATTAAAACTTCATATTGGAAATCCTGGTAGTGGTAATATTACTCCTGGAACTAGTAGTGTGGCAGCAGGTGGGAGAGGAGGGCCCTCAAACATATACGTAAGTGCTGGCGGTGGCGGTGCAACGGGAGTTTATGATAGTACCCTTAAGGATTATATTATTGTTGCAGGATCTGGTGGTGGTGCTGGTAGTTCTTATTTTTATGGTATGACTGGCAGACAGGGACTACCAGGATTTGATGGTGAAGAATGGATAGATTCATCTGGAAGTTTTTCTGTTAGTGATGGGGGTAATTCTGGTAATTATAGTTACTATTATGCAGCCGGTGGAGGCGGAGGTGGAGGGGCCCCTGGCGGGGCTGCTGGGAATTATAATTATCAAAATCCAGGTTACGGTGGCAAGGGCGGTGGAAGTAAATATAATTCTCAAGTTGCCACTTTTGTTTCTGGAAGTAGTGATGTAAATCGTTCTTCTGGTTATATAACTGTTACTTATACTGTTCCTGGGCATATTTCTGGTGGAACATCTACACAATCAACCAATACTAGTATAATTTCTGGTTCTACTACATCAAATCTTACACTTTCAAATACAAATATTGGAGTAAATTATATTAATTGTAAAATATCTCATCCAATAGCAACCAATTCTCCAATCTATTCCAATTTTGTGAATTTTAGTAACATATATCCAAGACCAGGTATTAATATTGAAAAATATGATACAACAACATCAATTGCGTCAGTAAGTTTTCACGATTTGCAAGTTTCTGGAGACTTAACTTTACTTGCACAGAATCAAACTAGTGAAACCAGTTTAATATCTTTGTGTGCAACAGAAAAAGATGTTGATGTTGAAATGGAAATTTATTCTGGATCTGGAGCAAACTCTGGTTCATATATTGGAGGGAAGGGTGGATTTTCTAAAATCCGATTTACTATGAAGAAGAATGAAGAATATACTATTGCTGGATTGGATGCTATTAATAATTGTCCTTTTGTTTATCGCAAAGGTTCATTGATAGCAGTTTGTGGAAAAGGTGGTGATGCTGCATCTGCGGGTAGCGGTGGTGATGGGGGTGGAATTAATATTTCTGGTGCATCTGGTGGTGGAAGAGGTGGTGGGAATGGTGGAAGTGTATATTCGGCAGGAACATTGCCATCTAATGGTATTCTTGGATCATCATCAACTTTGACTGCAATTAGTCCAGATACTAAAGCAACCGGACAAACTGGTGGAAGAGTACTACCTTGTCCGAAAGGAAATTATTGGATATCAAAAGGATATTCGGCCTGTGCTGATGTTGGTATATCTCAAATATATCTTGAAAATGGAACAGTAGTTACCAACTCAGGATCAATTATTAGAGGATTTAAGTCTGGATATGATATTCGCCAAACCGCCGGTAAAGGTGTTGCTCAAACTTCTTCCACAACACAAGTTAGTAAAAATTGCACTGATACACTCACACGGTCTGCAGTAGTTACTCACGTTAAAACAACAGGTAGTTCTGAAATAGGTACTATAACTGTATCAGGAGATTCTTTTGATGTTCGTGCATTTGATAACGGATGTTCTGATAAAGGATGTAGATATTATGAAATTTATCCCCCTTCTAGTATTACAAATCTCACATCTTTTAGTATTAGTGATATATCTACTCAGTCTGCTGGTGGGACAAATAATGGAGTTTATTTGTGGAAATCATTTGAGGCAAGTGGTACTTCATTTATTGCAATATTTTCATTTAATAGCGATGGACCAGCATTCTGTAGATCATTTAGAGTTACTGCAAATCAAGAGACCACTCGTGATTGTAGTTATCCTCTTACTGTCACTATTGCTGGTGGTGGTGCTGGTGGTTCTGGTGCCACCGGAGGTGATGGTGGATCAAGTAGTGGTGCTGCAGGAGGTGGTGGAAGTGGTTATACTGATGGTTCAGTTATTGTTCTTTCTACTTTACAAGGATCAAATGCTGGTGGAGCAAAAATTATTATTAAAAATATTCCAATCAAACCAATCTTACGCATAACATCAGATATTTTACCAACATATTCTACAACTGCCGGAAATTCAAATACATTCTCGGTATCAGTATCTGATATTGGGAATAGTAGTGGAACTACATTTAGTTATCAATGGTATTTGAGTACTAATGATGGTTCTTCTTATAATCCAATTTCTGGAGAAACTGGAATTAACTTAACTCGCTATAGTACATTTTATTATAGTGATAATAACCATAAGTTTTTCTGTAGAATGACCGCAGTAAATGTTGTAGGAACCACAACAATTGATTCAAATATTTGTACTTTAACTGTTGAAAAAAGTAGCTTTACTAGAACTGATCCAGTATTACCTTCAAGTTTAAATTGGAGTGCATTTGAAGATGGTAATGATGCTAATGTTGGTAAAGGAGATTGGGGGGGATTGAATACAGGCAGAACAGTTGCAGATATACCCATAGGAACTGGAAAATTCCGCATCCAAATTAATAGCTCACTTTATGTAAGAAAATCAAATTCTCCTAGTGGACTTGATGGTTGCACTCAAGGTAGAGGAGTAAAATGGACTGCACAGGCAAGATTATCCATTCATAGAATAGATGGTACAGATAGTGGTAAATATGTGTGGAGTAGTCACGATTTATCAAAAGAATTGCCACTTACTGAGGGTGATGGAACAAATAATTGGAATACTTTCCTTGGAAACTGGATTTTTGATGATAATATTGAATTAGATCCAAATTATGCACATAAAGCATTTATTTCATACAACATAGGTAAGTATACGCAATGCAAGTGTAATAATGTTAGTAATGGTAGTCAAGTTACCGATTGTCGTGATATAAATGCTTATGCAGGAACAGCATATAGAATGCTTCCTGGTGGTAAATATGCATATACTCCTGCAGTTTATTCATATGAAACTAGACCTTAAATTTACTAAATAATAACTAACAGGTTGGCGCTCTCCACCAATGTCAGTAAATGAAGCGTTTGTAATTAAAAATTCATTAGAAGTTAATCAGAAACTTATTTTTGCTGATGCAACAAATAGTAAGGTAGGTATTGGTACTTCACATCCAGGATATTTACTTGATGTTGCTGGTGGAATTGGTGTTACAGATGCTTATGTAAAAAATAATTTATATACTGTTGGTGTTGGAACCTTTGTAACAAAGTTAAGTGTAGGAATTGACGGAACAACTCTTATTGGTGTTGGTGGTTCTGTTGGTGTTGGAACCGCAGTACCGGAATACTTATTGGATGTTCGTTCACCGGTTTCCACAGGAAAAACAGCATTTTATGTTCAAGGTGATTCAAGAGTTACTGGAAACTTAGATATTGGTGGTGATGTAACACTTGATGATGCAACAGTTAAAAATTTGAATGTATCTGGTATTGCAACCATTCCAACATTGGGAGTTGCTGGCCTTACTACAACTCAAAATCTTAATGTATCTGGTATTGCAACTATTGCAAAATTGGGAGTTGCTGGTCTTACTACAACTCAAAATCTGAATGTATCCGGTATTGCAACTATTTCAAAAAAACTTGATGTTGGAATTGGTGGGACAATATTAACTGTAATTGCATCTACAGATTTAAATGTTGTAGGAAGTGCATCTACCTATTATGGAAATATTGGAATTGGTTCTACTATTCCTCAACAAAAACTTGATATTGCCGGAAGTGTAAAAATTGATGATTTCATTTATGACTCTGCAAATTCTCCTGGGGTAAATGGATATTATATGAATATGGATGCTGGTGGCGTCCGATGGATTCCAGGTCCAAACTTCATACAGGGAGTTTATGTTCAAGATGATGGAATTTATATTCCTAATCCAGGAACATCAAAATCTTTTACTATATTAAACTTTAAAGAAATTAATAGTTTAGGAATAGGAACTTCAACAATAACTCCAATTCCAAATCCAAATAATTTCAATATAGCAGACATTCAGACTCAAGATCTTTGGGGATATAATTTAGGGGGTAATATCTATAGGATGACTAATGTTGGAATTAATAGTTCAAATCCAACAGTAGCATTAGATATAATTGGTTCTACAAATATTACACAAACATTAAATGTTGATGGCAATGTTACTTTAAATTCATCATTGGATGTTGATGGCAATGTTACTTTAAATTCGTCACTGGATGTTGATGGTGCTTCCATATTTAATGGATCGGTTCAATTAAAGTCTACATTAATTGATATAAATGGTAGTACTTCTATTGGAAAGACTGATTATCGTTTAGCATCTGTAGGAACTGGTGTTTCTTGGAGACCACCAGGTGTTCAAACTAAACGCTCCATATGGGTTACACTTGATGGTAACGATTCTAATAGTGGATTATTGGAGGGTGATGCAAAAAGAACAATTGGTGCAGGAGCATCAATTGCTCAATCGGGAGATACAATTATTGTTCGTTCTGGTGTTTATTATGAGAATAATCCAATCGGTCTTAGAACTGATGTTTGTTTATCTGGACAAGATCTAAGATTGGTTACTGTTATTCCAAATAATCCAACCAAAGATGTTTTTCATGTTAGAAGAGGTTGTCTAATTGAGAATCTATCCTTTGCAGGATCAAATATCTCCGTTGCTCATACTGGTGCAGGAGCAGTTGCATTCCCACCAACAAATCCATCAGAATATGCTATAAGTGGATATATTGCTCCAGGACCAGCGACAGAGGGACCAACTGGAAGATGGAAGAGTCCATATGTTCGGAACTGTACTAACTTTATGACCAAGAGTATTGGTATGAAGATTAATGGTGATCATGCAACTGCCTCATCTATTGGAGCAAACTTAAAATGTATGGTTCTTGATGCATTCACTCAATATAATGAAGCGGGTATTGGAGTCTCAATTACTAATAGTGGATATGCTCAATTGGTTTCACTATTCACAATTGCATCTGATATTGCAGTATATGTGGATTCTGGTGGTCAGTGTGACCTTACAAACTCAAACTCATCATTTGGTAATTATGGATTATATGCAGTTGGAGTTGGTAGAACCGAATTTACCGGAAATGTTCTTACCTCAACAACACAAGAAACTGATACAATTGTTTTTACAAATGTGAGTGATGAATTCCTTGACATAAGAAAACCTTATGATGGTCAGGCACTATTTTTTAAGTTAAATCTTGATGATTATAATGATACTGTAGCAACCGGAATTACTAGTGAGCCAATGAAGCGCCTATTGAAGGTTGATGTTATTGATGGTGGATCTGGATATAGTCAAGTATCTCCACCAGATGTTACAATTTATGATATCAATACAAATGAAAATATTCCATTGGGACCAGAAGGAATTATTGCAGAAGTTTCTCCATCAATAAGTGATGGCGGATCCATTATTGCGGTTGATGTTGTGAATGCTGGAAGAAATTACTTAGCAACTCAGAATATTGGAGTTAAAATTAATGGTACTCCAACAAATGATTTAGTTACCACAATGGAATCAATTTATTATACAGTTTTGGAAGCATCAGAATCAACACTTGCTGTTGGTCCTAATGGAAGATATGCCGATGCGGTAAATTTAATTCTGGATAATCTTGACTTTATTGCAACAGAAGCAGTTGATAGAATGCTTTATTATTATAAAGTTAGTCCTGGAACAAATCCATCATTTTCAATTCCCACTGGAAATCAGAAATGTGTGGATGATGTCAAATTAGTATTAAAACAAATATGCCATAATCTTCAATTCGGTGGAAATGATAAGACTTATGATGCGGCTAAATATTATATTGATCATCCAGCACTTCTTGCTGGTGAGCAGAGAGAATCAATTTATACTTATCAGAGAGCAAGAGATCTTGCAAACCAAGTCATAACAAATCAAGATATTGTAAAAAATGAATATATTCCTAATCTTAATATATACACACAAGTTCAAAATCTTTCTCTTCAAGGAGATCCTATAAATACATCTCCATATGCTTGTTCAAATGTTCAAGATGCAATTAATACTTTAGTTGGAATCGTAACATTTGCAATCAATCCAACATCACCAACTCTTCCATTAAATAGAACAGTAGGTGGAAATAATGTTGGTGTTACCACAGTTATATTCAATGAATTTATACCTTATTCGGTATCTGCAGGTACAGCATTTGAACTTAGGAGAATTAGTCGCATTCTTACTAGTGGACATTCTTTTGAATATATTGGTGCTGGGACATCTATAAATAATTCAACCCCACAAAGCGGTGGAGTACCAATAAAATCAAATGAAGTCGTTGCCTTGGATGGTGCTCAAATACCATACACAAGTACTGATCAACGAGGTAATTTTAATATTGGTGGAGGCATTCAAATTAATCAAACGACTGCTTCAATTACAGGAAGAGATTTCAGTAAAGCAATACAAGCAGAAGTTACACCTTTAATTCTAGCACTGAGGTAAAATGGCAGTAGCACCAATCAATAAGTTCATAACAATCGCAGTTCCAGTTGCTCCAGGAGAGCAAACAGTATATACTACACCAACTGGAGTATCTGCGATTGTTTTATTGGCACAAGTTTCCAATGTTGGTATAAATACATATCCTACTATCACATTTACTCATAGAAGAAAAACAAATAAAACAGGAAATATTAGAGATATTAGGGTCCTAAAAGAAACTGAAATTCCACCAAATGACAATTTAAGAATTATTGACGGTAGACTGGTACTTGAAAGAACTTCTTTAATTTCAGATTCAATCGTAATTAAGGGTGTTCAAACTGGAATAGTAAGTATTAGAAATTGTTTATATGATAATAATACTGGAATTACAACAATTACTACATTTAGTAATCATAATTTTAGTGTAAATGATCAAGTTACAATGAGTGGGTTAGCATTTACCTGTTCTGGAAGTACTGGAATTACGACAACTATTTTTCCATCACCACAACAATCTTTTACTATAACTAATGTTGGTACATCTACAATATTCACTACAAATGCTGGATCTATTGTAGGTATTGCTCATACTTATTTAAATGGTGGATTAGTTGCACCATTACAAATGGAATTTGTTTGTAGTATTTTAGAAAATAGCATTGCATAATTATGGTGGATTATAATAGCGGAAAAAAGAAAGTTAGACCATTTTCTGGAATCAGTACTGATAGGTACAAATATCTTGGATTGGAAGAAGCAGAACCTAATTTAGGTTACCCTGGAGAAAAAACAGTTCCTGCAGCATCAAAATATTATTCTTTGGTAACTATTGATGGTTCTACAAACTCTGATAGATATTGGAAAGAACTGACTCAAGGAACTCAAGGCACTCAAGGAACTCAAGGCACTCAAGGAACTCAAGGCACTCAAGGAACTCAAGGCACTCAAGGATTGAGTGGAGAATCTTTTAATCAAGGAACTCAAGGTCGTCAAGGTACTCAAGGTACTCAAGGTACTCAAGGTACTCAAGGATTAAGTAATCAAGGTTCTCAAGGTATTCAAGGTTGTCAGGGTCCACAAGGATTGCAAGGTACTCAAGGTACTCCTGGTCAAGGTTCTCAAGGATTGAGTGGACAATCTTTTAATCAAGGTACTCAAGGTACTCAAGGATTGAGTGGAGAATCTTATAACCAAGGTGGTCAAGGTACTCAAGGTCATCAAGGTACTCAAGGTACTCAAGGTACTCAAGGTACTCAAGGTACTCAAGGTACTCAAGGATTAAGTAATCAAGGTTCTCAAGGTATTCAAGGTACTCAAGGATTAAGTAATCAAGGTACTCAAGGTACTCAAGGATTAAGTAATCAAGGTACTCAAGGTACTCAAGGATTAAGTAATCAAGGTACTCAAGGTAGTTCTATTCAAGGTGCTCAAGGTATTGCTGGTCAAGGTTCTCAAGGTACTCAAGGTAGTTCTATTCAAGGTGCTCAAGGTATTCAAGGATTAAGCAATCAAGGTTCTCAAGGTACTCAA
>Ga0136644_10003539_pt1 | contig 11710 bp, 8 predicted proteins | sample C_130820_EF_Meta_FD_94780 | JGI IMG/M metagenome (GOLD analysis project Ga0136644, IMG submission 94780) | Freshwater microbial communities from Lake Croche, Canada to study carbon cycling - C_130820_EF_MetaG (v2) (version 2) | ecosystem: Environmental > Aquatic > Freshwater > Lake | place: Lake...
AATCCATAATAATCGCTCCATCCTTCACCCATTTGCTCTGCATTGTTTAAGCAAGAAGAATTTCCAGGACCACCTGTTAAACGTATGCTCAAACCATGAGCGTGTTCATGACAAACGACACCATTGTCTACATCGCCATCAATACTGGGACCAACAGCCAACGTAACATTTAAGTTATTGGCCAAGTGATTTTTAAAAGTCAGTCCATCATTTAACGTTACCATTACCGCAGGAATCGTGATTGTATTGTCCGTACCGCCCATTGTAATTGGTGCCCCTTGTACATTGTTTACCATTATTACTCCTATTGCACCAGCATCCTGAGCGTTTTTAACTTTAATGGTAAAATTGCAATTCCCTCTGTCAATTAATGCGATTTTTCCAATTACAGTATTTGCTGGAACACCCAAACAACCTTCATGCGTTGTGCCTGCAGCATTATCATTATAATACACCACTTGTCCGGTGCGTGGACCAACATTGATTAATTTATTGGCTGTACTGAAATTGCTTTCTATGGCTTGATATTGACCAGCAATTGATGCCGGTGTGTTTACCTTCAATGATGGAATAGAATTCCACAAATACATTTGCATTCTACCACTTGACCCATCTGCAGGCGCAGAAAAATTGGCGTTATTTGTACCACTACCATCTTGGGCATCTGCTAATACATAGTCATTTCCAACACCTCCACGTCCTTGATTATTGGATTGATAATTACCCGACACTTCATCAAATCCATATTGATAAAGTACATCATGAAATATGTTGTTCCAATAAAACAAATTGGTGATGTTGAAAGATTGATTGGGCGCAGCTGCATTTATTGATGGTGATAAAGTAAAGTCTGGCACAAAGTCAAAGCTTAATGGATCTGATGAAGTGGTTGATGTGGCTGGATTTCCTGCGGTATTGCTACCACTAATATCTTCCCTTGCCCAAACATTATTTCCACGTGTATAATTATAATCTGCAGTTCCGGTACTATGCCAGTTTAAACTTGTTGCATTTCCAGGAGCAGCTGTCCATGGATTTGTAACCAATTGAGGTGTTCCGCCAGGGTGAATTGGACTTTCTGCAGGAAGTTTAATTACGCGATACGTTGCACTATTTACTAGAGCTGGATCTGAATTTGTTGGATTTGAAAATTCATTTATACCAAAAGTTGGTGCATCAAATTGGGTTGATTTGTTTGCTTTATTCGCTAAAATAAAATTGGTTTTTTCCCATATTTTAGTCGCTTCTGTTTTATTCGATTCCCAATCGCAGTAAACTGTAAGATTGTTTTTATCGATGATTTTGTTTTCATGTGCATCAACCCTAATCATCCAATAATCAGAAGTGTTTTTTGGAACCAAATAAATCTGCCAAGCAAGTTTAACTTCATTTGCTTCATTCAAAGGCACCCACATTAACTCAGCAGTAATGTTTTCTAAGGCAATATTTGCTTTGCCAAAATTGTATTTTCTACCCGGTAAAACCGTTGTGGCATTTAGTGTTAACGGAATGGAAATATTATTTGCTTTCAACGCTGTAATCAAAGCGTCTGTTGGCGTAAATGATGGAAAAACAAGTATTTGTTTGGTTAATGCATCTATATTTTCAATACGAAATCCTTCATTAGAAACGAGATTTTCTTCTTTAAACACAATCGTTTTTAATTGGTTAAATATTGGCAACCCATTATGCGATTGTTGTAAATAAATAAAAGTCAAGCCAGATGAGGGACTTTTATACGCATTTGAAATGATTGAATTGTCAATATCTGCTTTTGTCAATCCAATATTTGCTTTATTCTTTTCAAGCAAATTAATTACAACTTGCTTGTTTAAATCTTGTGCTTTTACAAAAAAACTTGAAAGCAACGCTACAACAACCAATAACTTTTTCATTAATTTAAATCATTTAGGATTATAAAATCTGATTCTAATTTTTGTTTTTACGGTACAAAAAATAGAAAAGAGACGTAAGTTATAGTTTATTTTAATTCGAATATTTTTCAAAAAAATTATATTTAAAATAAAACATCGTTTAATCGCTATATTTATACTCCGCTTTTCAACGTTTCTTTTTTAAAAAATTAGGTCTTTATGCAAAATTAGATTCCCGATTGTTTTGGCTATTTCATATATTTTTACTTTTTCTTGTTTCTTTTTTTGTCATTCATGTCTTCAACCTTACCTTTGCCACCGATTTTAAAAGGTGACGATTCAATTGATTCGTTATCCGGCTTATTCAGTTTTAATATTCAATTTTAATATTATGGTAGAAATCAAACCAGATGAAATTTCGGCGATACTTCGCCAGCAATTAAGCAACTTTAATGTTGGAGCCAGTTTAGAAGAAGTGGGTACTGTACTTCAAATCGGAGATGGTATTGCACGTATTTATGGTCTAAACAATGTTCGTTCGGGCGAATTAGTAGAGTTTGATAATGGGGTTAAAGCTATTGCCTTAAACCTTGAAGAAGATAATGTGGGTGTGGTATTGATGGGTGATAGCGGCGAAATCAAAGAAGGCGACAAAGTAAAACGTACTGGTCAAATCGCATCTATTAAAGTAGGTGAAGGTATGAGTGGTCGTGTTATCAATACTTTGGGCGAGCCCATTGATGGTAAAGGACCTCTTAAAGGTGAATTGTATGAAATGCCATTGGAGCGTAAAGCACCAGGGGTAATTTTCAGAGAGCCAGTGAAAGAGCCATTACAAACAGGTATTAAAGCAATTGATGCGATGATTCCAGTAGGTCGTGGTCAGCGTGAGTTGATCATTGGTGATCGTCAAACCGGTAAAACAGCCATCGCAATTGATACCATTATCAACCAAAAAGAATTTTACAAAGCAGGAAAACCTGTTTATTGTATATATGTAGCTATCGGACAAAAAGCATCTACCATTGCAGGTATCATGAAAACGTTAGAAGAAAACGACGCAATGGCATACACTACTATTGTTTCGGCTTCTGCATCTGATCCAGCTCCATTACAGTTCTACGCTCCATTTGCGGGAGCTGCAATTGGTGAATTCTTCCGTGATACCGGTCGTCCAGCTTTGATTATCTATGATGATTTATCTAAACAAGCGGTGGCTTATCGTGAAGTTTCTTTGTTGCTTCGTCGTCCTCCAGGTCGTGAGGCTTATCCAGGTGACGTATTCTATTTGCATAGTCGTTTATTAGAAAGAGCTGCGAAAGTGGTTTCTAAAGACGAAATCGCTCAACAAATGAATGACTTGCCAGCTTCTATCAAGCATTTGGTAAAAGGTGGTGGTTCATTAACTGCACTTCCAATCATTGAAACTCAAGCGGGTGACGTATCTGCTTATATTCCTACAAACGTAATTTCTATTACCGACGGACAGATTTTCCTTGAAAGTAATTTGTTTAACGCGGGTATTCGCCCTGCGATTAACGTGGGTATTTCTGTTAGTCGTGTGGGTGGTAATGCGCAAATTAAATCAATGAAAAAAGTAGCTGGAACATTGAAATTAGATCAGGCGCTTTACCGTGAATTGGAAGCGTTCTCTAAATTCGGTGGAGATTTGGATGCTGCTACTAAAAATGTAATTGATAAAGGTGCAAGAAACGTGGAAATCTTAAAACAAGCCCAGTATTCTCCTTTCTCAGTAGAAAAACAAGTAGCCATCATTTATTTGGGTACTCAAGGTTTATTGAAAAATGTAGCTGTAAAAAATGTAAAAGCTTTTGAAGAACATTTTTTAATGGAAATGGAAAACAAACACGCTGATATTTTAGCAGAATTCAAAAAAGGAAACTTGCCAGAAGATGGTTTGAAGAAAATGGTAGAATTGGCAAATGGTTTGGCTACTCAATACAAGTAAGCAATCTTATTAAATACAAATTTTTAAGGAGTCGAATTATTCGGCTCCTTTTTTATTTTGACACCCAAGCATTTTGCTATTTTGTCAGTAAAAATTATTGGAACAATATTTGAAACTTTGGAAGAAAAAAAACAATGACAATAGGCATCATTTTCATTTCCGTTATTTTTATGTTTATTGGTATGAGTGTTCAATCTCAACTTAAAAACAAGTTTAAAGAATACAGCCAAGCACCTACAAGTAGTCATTTAAGCGGACAAGAGATTGCAAAGAAAATGCTAAACGACAATGGCATTTACGATGTACAAATCACCTCTGTTGAAGGTTCATTAACAGACCACTACAACCCAATGAATAAAACCGTAAACCTGAGTAGAGAAGTTTATGAAGGTAGAAACATAGCTGCCGCCGCAGTTGCAGCGCACGAATGTGGACATGCGGTACAACATGCAACTGCTTATTCGATGTTAATGCTTAGAAGTAAATTGGTTCCTGCTGTACAAATCAGTAGCACATTATCACAATGGGTAATCATGGCTGGCATTGGCTTTATGGGATTTGGCGGAGGAAATTCAACCGTACTATTAATTGGTATTGTGTTGTTTGCGATAACCACTTTATTTTCATTGGTTACGCTACCCGTTGAATTTGATGCATCAGCAAGGGCATTAAAATGGTTGAACAGTGCCAATATTACCAATGCGCCAGAACATGAAAAAGCAAAAGATGCTTTGAAATGGGCTGCTTTAACTTATGTAGTTGCTGCATTAGCTTCAATAGCTATGTTGGTTCAATATATTTTAATTTATCTTGGTAGAAATAGGGATTAAGTTGATTTAAAATCAAAATTTAAAAGTAAAAATTCAAAAACTGGGTTCAAAACTTTTTACTTTTGATTTTTTACTTCTTACTTTTTTTCTTCATCATGAAACTTATCATCATTTTAATAAAGGATAATTAATACCTTAGCAACATTATCACCCAATCAAAACAATACATTTTATAACCAATCAATTAGTACCATGGAATTTGGAAAAGAATTTGAAAAATATGCAGTAAAACATATGGGTGTAAGCAGCAACACCTTGCATAGTTATATCAATCACAATGTAACAAACCTTACACCAAACATCATCGAAGAACGTCCTATGAATGTGGCAGTAATGGATGTGTATAGTCGTTTGATGATGGATAGAATTATTTTTTTAGGATACCCAATTAACGATGAAGTTGCAAACATCGTAACCGCTCAATTGCTATTTTTAGAAAGCACCGATCGTACACGCGACATTCAAATGTATATCAATAGCCCAGGAGGTAGTGTATATGCAGGATTAGGCATGTACGATACGATGCAGTTTATCACACCAGATATCGCTACAATTTGTACCGGAATGGCAGCAAGTATGGGCGCTGTGTTAATGTGCGCAGGAGCAAAAGGAAAACGTACGGCGTTAAAGCATAGTCGCATTATGATGCACCAACCAAGTGCAGGAGCGGGTGGACAAGCTACTGATATTGAAATTACCGTTAATGAAATTCGTAAAATTAAAAAAGAACTTTACGAAATTTTAGCCAATCACACAGGCCAACCTTTTGATAAAGTTGCATTGGATTGCGACAGAGATTATTGGATGACATCAACAGAAGCAAAAGAATATGGCTTAGTGGATGAAGTGTTGATCATGAACCCAAGAAAATTAAAAAAAGATTAATAAAAAACGATAATAAAATAATTATGAACTACAATAAAACTAATATTCGTCTGGAAGAAGATTCGCCAATGGACTTACCAGAAAATCCAATGGAAAAAATGATGAGTGGTTGGATGTTTGATAAAAAATTTATTGAACAACGCAAAGTGTTTTTATGGGGTGCAGTAGAAGATAAAACGGCTAAAGACATTACAGATCGTTTACTTTATTTAGAAGCCATTGATCCAGGAAAAGAAATCACTTTTTATATCAACAGTCCGGGTGGTGTAGTAACCAGCGGAATGGTTATTTACGATACGATGCAGATGATATCTTCTCCAGTTAGTACCGTTTGTATGGGAATGGCAGCAAGCATGGGAAGCATTTTATTAAGCGGCGGTCAAAAAGGAAGAAGATTTATTTTTCCTCATGGCGAAGTGATGATACACCAACCAAGTGGTGGCGGTAGAGGCACAAGCGCTGATTTAGAAATCATGGCGGTACAAATGCAAAAAACAAAAGAAATGGGCGCACAAATATTGGCCGATAATTGCGGTCAAACTTTTGAAAAAGTGATGAAAGATTTCAACAGAGATTATTGGATGAATGCCGAAGAATCAATCGCATATGGTATTGTAGATTATTTGCTTGAGAAGATATAAAAGAAAAGGTTCAAGAGGTTCAATGAGTTCAAGAGGTTCAAAAGGTTTGGGACGTGTAATAACGTTTCAAACCTTTTTTTATTAATGAAATGTATTTCTGTCTTATTTGGTAATATCATCCATAATTATACGGTAAAAAGTATTCGAACGTAAAAAACTATTGAATCTTAGAACTATAAAAAACACCACCGTTTTTAACGTTGTACTCAGTAAAAGCTGTTTAGATTTCAAAAACCTTTTGAACTCATTGAACTTATTGAACCTTTTAAACTCATTGAAACTGTCAATCTTCCAAAAATATTCAAGCTTTAAGTACCTCTTTTTACATCCCTTCGTTATCTTTGTTGCCTTACTTTCAATAAATAATCTATGGCTAAGCAACAATCATTGCATTGTTCATTTTGCGGCAGAAATCGCGATGAAGTTAAAATACTAATTGCCGGTCAAGATGGCCATATTTGCGAAAATTGTGTTGAACATGCACAAGAAATCATCAAAGTAGAAGTAGTCCCTCAAAAATCTGATGACAAATCCGGATCTTCAAATAAAATAACAGTCAAAAAGCCCATTGAAATCAAAGCTTTTTTGGATGAATATGTTATAGGACAAGATGATGCAAAAAAGGTATTGTCGGTTGCTGTTTATAATCACTACAAACGTATAAATCAGAAATCGGAAAATGATGTTGAGATTGAAAAAAGCAACATCGTTATGGTTGGCGAAACAGGAACAGGAAAAACACTTTTAGCAAAATCAATTGCACGTATGTTGAATGTTCCATTTGCCATTGTGGATGCTACTGTTTTTACTGAAGCTGGATATGTGGGAGAAGATGTAGAAAGCATGTTGAGTAGATTGTTGCAATCATGTAATTACGATGTTGAAAGCGCTGAAAGGGGCATTGTTTTTATTGATGAAATAGATAAAATTGCGCGTAAAAGCGACAACCCATCTATTACAAGAGATGTAAGCGGAGAGGGCGTTCAACAAGGCTTATTAAAACTTTTAGAAGGGGCTGAGGTGTTGGTTCCACCTCAAGGTGGTAGAAAACATCCCGAACAAAAAATGGTGAAAGTAAATACACAAAACATACTTTTCATTTGTGGCGGCGCTTTTGATGGCATCGATAGAATTATTGCAAAAAGAATCAACACCAATGCCATAGGTTTCAATGTAAATAAAGAATTACAAGATTATCAGCAAGACAATCTTTTACAATTTATCAATGCTGTAGATTTAAAGCAGTTTGGATTAATTCCGGAGTTGTTAGGTCGTTTGCCAGTGGTTACTTATCTCAATCCGTTGGATGTACTAACATTAAGAAGCATTTTAACTGAACCCAAAAACGCATTGATTAAACAGTTTATCCGTTTATTTGAAATGGAAGGCATTAAACTAACATTTGAACCAGCCGTTTTTGATTTCATGGTACAAAAAGCTTTGGAGTATAAATTGGGCGCTAGAGGATTAAGAAGCATTTGCGAAGGGATCTTAACGGATGCCATGTTTGAATTGCCATCACAAAAAGTTACAGAATTTAATGTCACTTTAGAATATGCTGAAAACAAATTCAGTATCACCAAAATGGGCATTTTAAAAGTTGCTTAATTAATTCAACAGTTTTTCTTTTATTTCTATCGAAATATTACGCGCAATAAATTAATTTCGTTTTTTAATTTTTATAAAAAAAATATAATGGTAGATGTTATTTTAGGTTTACAATGGGGAGATGAGGGGAAAGGTAAAATTGTGGATTATTTTGCAAAAGACTACGGTGTAATTGCTCGATTTCAAGGTGGCCCAAATGCAGGTCACACGCTTTATATAGGCGATAAAAAAGTAGTACTGCATCAAATTCCTAGTGGTATTTTTCATCAAGATAAAATCAACCTTATTGGTAATGGTGTAGTATTAGACGTGGTTACGTTTAAAAAAGAATGTGAAGCTGTAGCTGCGTTTGGTGTTGATTACAAAAAGAATCTTTTCATCAGCGAAAGAACACACTTAATATTACCTACACACAGGGCTTTAGACAAAGCAAGTGAATTGTCAAAAGGATTAGATAAAATAGGCAGCACACTTAAAGGAATTGGACCTGCATACATGGATAAAACCGGGAGAAATGGTTTAAGGGTTGGTGATGTTTTACATCCCGATTTTATGGAGATGTATAATAAACTTCGTTCGAAGCATTATCAATTGCTGGGCAATTTTGATTTTCAGGAAGAAATTACAGAATGGGAAAATGCATTTTTTGAAGCCATTGAATTTATTAAAGGATTTAAAATTGTAAATGGAGAATATTTTATCAATGAAAAAATAAATCAAGGTATGCGCGTTCTTGCTGAAGGTGCACAAGGAAGTATGCTTGATGTTGATTTTGGGACTTTTCCATTTGTAACCAGCAGCAATACCATCTCTGCGGGTGTTTGCTCAGGATTGGGCATTGCACCGCAAAAAATAAAAGAAATCATAGGCATCACAAAAGCATATTGTACACGTGTTGGAAGTGGCCCATTTCCTACCGAGCTTTTTGATGATAAAGGCGAATTTTTAAGAAAAACTGGAAACGAATTTGGTAGCACAACGGGAAGGCCTAGACGTTGTGGATGGATTGATTTGGTTGCCTTAAATTTTGCTTGCATGATAAATGGCGTTACACAAATTGTAATGACAAAAGCGGATATAATGGATGAATTGGATACGCTAGAAGTTTGCAAAGGGTATCTTGTAAATGGTGTTGAATCAATGCAGGTTCCTTTTCAAATGCACAACTTGGATTTAAAACCGGTTTATCAATCTTTCAAAGGTTGGAAAAGAAATATTTCAGATGTAAAAGAAATTTCAGAGATGCCCGAAGAAATGAAAACATATATTTCATTCATCAATGCGTATTTAAATGTTGAAGTAAAATACATCAGTAATGGTCCTGGAAGAGAACAACTGATTGTTGCATAAAATATTTTAAAAAAACTTGCAAAAATATTTGGCTATTTAAAAATCTCTTGGAAATTTTACATAACTAATCCTGTATAGAAATGGCAACAAAAAAAGAAAGCGAAAAAAAGACAACAACAAAAGCTGCTGCCCCTAAAAAAGAGGCGCCAAAGAAATCTTCAGCAAAATCTAAGTCTGAAGAAGATGATGATGATGACGATGATTTTGAAGAAACGCCAAAATCAAAAAAGTCGTCCTCAAAGAAATCATCAAACGATGATGACGACGACGATGATGTAGATGTAAAAGATGATTGGGAAACACCAGAAGAAGAAAACGATGATTGGGATCCTGATTTCGAAGAATTTGATATTCCAAAATCAAAAAACAAAAAAGCACCTTCAACTGGAAAAAAACCATCAAAAGCTGATGATGATTTTGATGATGATTTCAAAGATTTAGGTTTGTTTGATGACGACATGGGAGATGGTGGATTTGATGACGATGATTTTTAATAAAGTTGAATCAAACAATACACGATACTTTTTCTGTAGATAATACAGAATCCTTTAAAATAAAAATGTTGAATTGGTCTAATCAATTCAACATTTTTTGTTTTTTGGATAACAATAATTACCATTTTGAAACGCCTGCGTTTGAATGCATGCTTGCTATTGGGGCAAATGAATCCATAGAATTATCTAACGAAAACCTTTTTAAACATTTAAAATTATTTGCTCAAAAAAATCCAGGTTGGCTATTCGGCCATGTCAATTATCCTTCTGTCGAACAAAATGAAATCGGATTTCCTTCTGCCTATTTTTTTCAACCAGAAATAATGGTTACGGTTTCCCGAAATCAGGTTCATATCGTTTCAAATACAAAACAGCACACGAAAGAAGTCTTTCAAGAAATTGAAAAGCAATCAGATATTATTACACAAAATAATGCTGCTCAAATCATTTGCAAGCCCGATCATTCCCAAAACGAATATCTTGAAAAATTAAAAAATATCTTGGCGCATATACAACGTGGTGATTGTTATGAAATTAATTTTTGTCGACATTTTTTTTCAAATGATGTTGAGGTAAATGCTACTTATTTGTATCAACAACTTAAAACAGTTTCGCCGAATCCATTTGCTGCTTTTTATAAATTAACTGATAAGTATTGCATCTGCTCAAGTCCCGAACGTTTTTTAAAAAAGACTGGAGATACGGTTAGTTCGCAGCCGATAAAAGGAACAAGTAGGCGAGATTTAACTGACATAAACAATGACGAACAGTTGAAAAACAAACTTAAAAATTCACCAAAAGAAAGAAGTGAAAATGTAATGATTGTGGATTTGGTAAGAAATGACTTAAGTAAAATTGCTACTGAAGGTTCTGTAACGGTGAAAGAGTTATTTGAAATGTATAGTTTTCCGCAAGTTCATCAAATGATCAGTACAATTGCTGCAAATGTAGATAAATCAATGCATTGGACGGAAATTATAGACGCCTGTTTTCCAATGGGATCTATGACAGGAGCACCAAAGAAAAAAGTAATGGAGTTGATTGAAAAATATGAAACCGTTCCAAGAGGTCTTTTTTCTGGCACAATTGGATACATAACACCCGAAGGCGATTTTGATTTCAATGTAATTATTCGGAGTTTATTTTATAATGAAACCAAAAAACATCTCGCCTATTTTGCTGGCGGAGGCATAACTATTAATAGCATCCCTTTAAGAGAATTTGAAGAAACAAATGTGAAAATATCTGCTATAGAAAGTATCTTAAAAAACCACTCGCTCTAAAATTACTTTTATGCAAAGAAAAAAGTTCATGCAATTGGCGGGTTTATCATCATTGGGTATTCTACTTAATCCATTTAAACTTATTGCAGATGAGCTTGTTGAATTTACGTCAAACGAACATGTGCTTTACTATAAAAAAGGAGATGCGTCTTATGAAATATTACGTAAAGGATTCAACAAGCGTATCGATAAATATCCGCAAATCATTGCACAATGTTTCGACGAAATAGGCATTTCTGAAGCCGTTAAATTAGCCATCAAAAAGAAGATGCCCATCGCTGTCAAAAGTAGTGGCCATTGTATGGAAGGGTTTTCTGGCAATAATGATGGAATGGTGATTAATCTATCTTCAATCAATACAATTGAGTGGCTAGATAAAAATACCATCCGTGTTGGATCTGCATGTACCTTATCAAAATTATATGCCGAAATTTTACCTAAAGGAAAATATTTACCGGGTGGTTCATGTGCAGGCGTTGCCATTGGCGGTTTAACGTTAGGAGGGGGTTATGGCTTATTGTCTAGAAAATTTGGATTAACCTGCGATAGTTTAAGCACCGTAAAAATGGTGGACGGAAATGGACAAATTGTTTCGAGTGATAACAATGGCGAATTATTATGGGGATGCAAAGGTGGTAACAACGGGAATTTTGGCGTTGTAAGTACACTAACTTTTAAATTACAAGATGCTCCGGCACACATGCAGAGCTTCAAATTCAGATCCTTTAAAGTGAGTACAAATCGTGCAAAATCTTTAATGGAAAATTGGTTCAAGT
>Ga0136644_10003540_pt1 | contig 11708 bp, 7 predicted proteins | sample C_130820_EF_Meta_FD_94780 | JGI IMG/M metagenome (GOLD analysis project Ga0136644, IMG submission 94780) | Freshwater microbial communities from Lake Croche, Canada to study carbon cycling - C_130820_EF_MetaG (v2) (version 2) | ecosystem: Environmental > Aquatic > Freshwater > Lake | place: Lake...
AACCAGATTAGGTTTACTTCTCCAGATGAGGTTCCTTGTGAAGCCGAGGTTGGCATCCCTGTAACTGAAGCAGCCGAGTTCCAAATCAAAGTCCAATTAGAGGGTACAGCAACGGTTGATAGGTATAGGGTGGCAGCAAACCTTAACAATAATCTTGATCTTCCCCAAGGTACTTGCCCTATTGATGAGATTGAAGGGCCGAATCCAGTTGATTGCTGCCCTGTAAATGACCTAAATTACTATCGCATAGTTGAAGTAAATACTTTCCAATAATACAGAAATAGTTTAAAAAGTAAATAATCGTGCAAAATCAAGCATCTCCAGTTGAAATCCTTTCTCCAACCATTCCAGCGAATTGGTGTCCCTCTGGTAGTTGGGCTGATGTCTTTAACAATTATCAGACGCTTTTCCTTAACAACTCCACGGTTAATATCCCTGGCCTTGGCCTTGTAACTCCAGATCAGATTGCAACGATTAATCAAAATATTCAGAACCTTCAGAATGAATACAATGCTCTTGCTGTTAATGTAAGAAGTGGCACTCAAAGCGTAGGTAGTGGGCCAGGTAGCTTTACTTACACTATTAGCTTTAGTTCTTCTATGCCAAATAATACTTATTCTATTATTATTGAGCCACAAACATCATCTACTTCTGCTTCTGCAAACTGGTCATGGGCAATTATATCTGGAACAAAAACAACCACAGGATTCCAAGTTCTATTTTATAATGGAACTTCTACTGCTATTACAGGCTTTAACTGGACGGCTCAAACTATCGCATCAACCTAATCTAACCTCAACCCCAAAAACATATGGCTAAAAACACAACCCAAGGAACGGAACCAAAACTTCAAAGTGAAGGTTTCTCAACTCGCGGAACTGTCAAGGAAGGCATGAGCAACGCCCCAAAAGGGACTGCGTTCAATGGCATCTTCTATTCTGGCAAGCTCCAACCCGAACCTAGCTCCCCTGGTCGCAGCGGGAAAAAGTAATATGGCTGGCGAACAATACACGCACGACTATACGGAGCGTGGCATCGTTTCCGAGTCACCTACTCCGCAACCCATGCAGAGAATGGCTCTTACGAACGACATTGCTGCTATCCGCGCATACAAGGACGCTAGTACCGCCCGTATCAAAGCCATTGGTGAGAAAACCCAGAAAGCATTTTCTGTTGGTGGCCCCGCTAATGAGACTGCTATGGGTCGTGGTACTCCGTTTAATAGCGACTTCCTGTAATATGGCTACCCAAAAGACGATGAGGGAGAAGATGCTTAAAGCAAAATCTTCCCCCTCTCTGAAAATGGGAGCTATGAAGAAGCAAACTGGCCCCTCTAAAGCCGTTGCCCGTGGCTATGCTACAGGCAAGGGCATGGGTCGTGGAACCTCAATGAAATAATCATGCTCTTTGATGTTGCTAAAATCCTAGAAGATATTCGTCCATACGCTGGCAATAGCGGAACTTGTAACCAAGCTCTGCAATTGAAGTATATGAACAAGGCTAGGAGCTTGCTTTGGAACAAAACGGATACGGATGCTACTTGCGAATATGTCTGCATCAAGTGCGTAGAGGGCATCCTCACGCTTCCTAGCATATACAAGCAAGTACGATTAGCTTGGATTGATGGGAATCCTGTTTCCCTTGGCAATGAGTGGTATCAGTCCATTCCTCAAACCACATGGGGAGATGCAACAAGTGGTGGATACGGCAATGGTTGGGGACAAGCCTATGGATGGAATGGCGGCAACAAGAAGTTTGTTGAGATTGGTGGCAAGCATATTACCTTCCAGAACTATGAACTTGCTCCCTACAAGCTGGCAGTAGAGGCAGAGTCTCCCCTTGATGCTGGCAAGGAGATTACTTTCTTTGGTGAGGATGCCTATGGAACCCGTGTTAGCGAAACGCTGACGCTGAATATGCCTCCAAATTTCTCTTATTCCACGGGCTTCTTCAAGACTACATTTGCCTGTACCAAAGCTCAAACCAATGGAAGGGTTAGGCTCTATGCCTATGATCCCGATAACAGCGCAAGGATGCTGCTATCTGTATTCCAGCCCTATGATGTCAATCCATCCTTCCGTAAGTATGCTATCCAAGGAAGGGTTAGGGATTCAGTGATTCTATACTGCAAGAAGAATTACTACGATCTTGTCAATTTGACCGAACAAGTGGAGTTCACTCCAGAGGCAATGATCTCTGCTGTAATGGCAGTTGTCTACCGTGAGAACAAGGGCAGTGATGAGCTTTATGCCAAATCTTTACAGAATGCTATCTTTGAGGTAAATAGAGAAACTGCTGACCAAGAAGAACCTACTGGTAGTGTTATTCGTCAGTTCCAAAACAACATGATGCTTAATGCTCTTGTTCCAACATATGCTTGGGATGATGGTGCTTCATGGCCCTATTAATTTAATAATAAAGATTTAAAATAACAATTATATGAATTTCGATATAGGGTCACTTTTTAGTAAAAAGAATTTGCCAGCAACTCTTGCTTTAGGGCCAGCAGCAACTTTATTGCAATCGAACCAATCTCAATCTCCAACATATAATGGCGCACAATATTTGCCTACACCCCAACAGTTTTCCCAAGCTCAACAAGCACAGCAGCAAAATGTTTCTGACTTTGCTAGGCAGTTTGCACAACAGGGTACGCAACAAAATATTGCCCTTCAGAACCGTGTAACCCCAGGCTCCCAAGCACAGAGAGGGTTGGCTCAAAACCAACTCAATGCCTATATCCAAGGTCAAGTCCCAATGGATGTTCAACAGAACACCCAGAGGGCAATTGCTCAATCTTTGGGTGGTGGTTACAATCCGTTTACTGGTGGAGGACAAGCTCCTTCCGCTTTTGCTAGAAACATTGGTCAAACTTCCCTTGGGCTTTCCCAATATGGATTGAGTGCTGCCCCTACTTGGCAACAGCTTGCCAATAGCATGGTTGTTTCTCCTCTTGCATCTGCACAACTTGGATTAGGTGCTGGACAACTTGCAAATCAACAACTCATGGGTACTGCTCAACTTGGCATGGGAATGGCTGAAAACCAATACCAAGCTCAAATGAATCAATATGCCCAACAGCAATTGCAGCAACAACAACAAGCAAATATGCTTATGGGTGTTGGATCGCTTGCATTAGGTGGATATGGAGCAGCAAGTCATGCTGGTTATCTAGGTGGACTTTCAAGCAATCTTGGTAATTTATCTGGATCTCCAGCAACTTCTAGTGCGCCATATGGAGGAATTCCAGCGGCAACTGGATATGGTGCATATAACCAACCTGGTGGTGCATTATATCAAGAAGGAACAAATGTAATGGTTCCTGCTTTTAACGGATAACAATATGGCTATAGGATACTACAATTTCGGCAACATCCAGCAGGGCAACCAATCGGTTGTCAATAGTATGCTTGGACTTGGTAAGCAAATCTCTAGTGCTATTGAGAATCATGCTGCTACTCAATCGGCGCAAGCAATGCTTCCAATGCTTCAGCAACAGTATCAGACAGGCATGGGTTTAATTGCATCTGGTCATCCAGAAGGGTTGAGTAACATTTATCAAGCTAGTATGCTTGCTTCTCAAAATCCAATTCTTGCTCCTATGGGTGGACATATGGTAAACATGGGTAATTCTGCCATGCAGCAAGTAAGTCATAATTTGCGTACTGCTGCTGCTCAACAAGGGGCTTTGATTAGGGCTGGAATGGCGCATCCAGGCTATTATGATGCTAATGGAAATTATGTTCCAGCGGCAAAGCAAGCTGCCCCCATTACTGGATCAGAACAAGCAAAGATAAATCAAAAAAATCTGTTTATGGGCCATGCTCTTTGGAATGGAACTGATAAGATGTCTGGAGCAAAGGAAGGTCTTGAAGATTTCCTTAATAATAAGGCTTCTGATAAATCACAAGATTTCCTTGGTAAACTTAATACTTATCAAGAAATGAAAAAACAAAATCCATCATTTATTAATCAAGATTTTGAAAATGCTTTACACGCTAAACAAGCAATTAAGGACGGTGTAATTTCTCCAACAGATGCATTAGATAGGCTCAAAGGCGGTAAACCAAAGGCAATGCCTTCGGCAACTCCAACCGCCGCCCCTAAAAATGGAATGATTCCAGCCGCCTCAAGCATTGGAATGGCAAATCAAGAGCAAGAAGCTCCAGGAGAATCGGTAGTTTCTACAGAACAACCAAAAAAAGAAGAGGCAACAGTATAAGTCATGGGAAATCCATTTGCTGACCTTTATCCACAAGGCGGGACAGCACAGGATACCCAAGAGGCTCCTGTACCTGTAACCTCATATAGTCTCCCTGCTGTCACAACTGGTGGCGCGGGAGATAAAATGTATGATCCAGATACAGCAAGAGGGGTTGGAATTGGTGAAACAGAATTAACTCCTGGTGTTGTTGCTGTTAATCCAAAGGTTTATCCTCATGGCACGATCTTTAAAGATCCAAATACAAATCAAGTCTTTATTGCTGCTGATACACATGGGAACAAAAACCCCAATGTTATTGATATTTATACTCCTCCTTCTCAATATACTGGAGAATCTGCATTAAGGAACCTTGTGCCGATTGGAAGAATACCGAAGAATGCTATTCCAAAGAATGCTACTGCATTGCGTCAATTACTTTCACAATTTGGAAATGTTCCAGAAGGAGAAAGTGCATCTGAATCATTGTCTGGAGTAAACCAATCCGAGCCACAACAGCCAGCTCCACAAGCAACCAACCCGTTTGCTGATCTATACCCACAAGAAAAACAAGCAACTCCAGCACCAACTCCTGTAAGTGCTGATAATCCTTTTGCTGATCTATACTCAAAAGAAGGTAAGCCTTTAGCAGAAGCAAAATCAGAAATTCCTTGGTACAAGAATCTAGGAGGATCTCTTACTGCTCAAACTGCTGCACAAAGCATAAGGGCTGCTGAAGGATTTGAGAGGGCTGGTGCTGCTCCTGTAACCGATATTTCTGGTGTTAATGCACCATTCCAGCGTGGAGCCAAGAAAGAAGAGGCTACAGCGGCTTTTGATAAAGCTATTGCTGATAGGAAAGCTGCTCTTGAATCAATCCAAAGCATTGTAAATAAACAAGGATTTACTGCTCCAGAATACTCTGGGCAGATCAATGATCTCCAAAGAGAGATTGGCGATCTTCAAGCTCAAAAAGAACAGACCCTTGCGTTGCCTCAATATTCTCCAGAGGCACAACAGGCACTAGCACTCCAGCGACAAGAGCTTGGAAAGACTGCTGCTGGATTGAAATCAACGGCTAAATCCATGTATCCTTACTTTGGTGTAAACGAACAGGACAAAGCTGCTTCAGCACAAATCGGTAGGGGAATTGGTAACATTCTTTCTATGGCTCCTGCCATGCTTGCAGGGCCAGCGGCATTGCCGCTTATGACAATCCAAGCAGCAAGTACGGCATACGGAGAGGGATACAATGCAAAAGCCGAAGAGCTTAAACAGCAAGGTGTAACTGATCAATCTGAAATTGATAACCAAGCACATGAAGCTGGAAGCAGTGCCGCTGTAAAAACTGTTCCCCAACTAGCAATCTACATAATTGGAGGAAAGCTAACCTCCGAGGCCACTGGAGTTTTGTTAAAAGGAGCATCTCCGCTTGTTAAAGGCCTTGTTGGTGGTGGTGCTGCTTCTGCTGGTAATGTAGTTGTATCTGCTGGATTAAGGGCAATGGAAGGTCAGCCTTTAGCTCCAACAATTGAAGGTACTGTTCAAGACTTATTGTTTGGTGCTTTTCCTGGACTTGGAACTGGACTTGAGGCAAGGGCTGAAGCAAGGAGGGCTAGAGAGGCCACTGGTCAACCCGCGCCAGAAGTTGCTCCATCTGCAAATCCTATAGTGAATGAGAAGGAGGCGCAAATTATTGCTGGTGCTAATGACCAATTTGTTCCTGCTCCAGAAATAAAGATAAATGTTGAGAAGCCTCCGCTTACTCCTGCATTTGAGGGTGCGGCTCCTGTTGAGAGTCTTGAGGATCTTTATTTTCAACAAGCAGAGCATGATGAGGGAACTCCTGATTATATTAAATATCAAGAAAAGATTGATGCTTTAAAGAAGGGTGAAACGCCCCCAAAGCAGGAACCTTCAGTAGCCGAGCAAGCCCCACAAGCTGTATCGGCTGCTGGAGAAACCCCTGCTGTAGAACCAACCGCTGAAAAAGCACAACCCAAAAAACCAAATGCCATTCAAATCACAAGCCCAGAGGAAACTCTGCTACGCACTCAAGGCGAGAGGCCAAGCACAGGGGTGGAATTGCCAGGAGTGGGAGAAGAAGTCCCCAAAGAAGCTCCCCCTCAAGGTGAAGCCCCAAAAGAAGAAGTAACTGTTCCAAATACTTTAGGGGATGCAAAGACCCCAGAAGAAGTAGACTCTTTTGTAAAAGCCGAAAGACAAAGGCTTTCACAAATGTTTCCAACAAATACTTCTAATGAATCTGTCAATATTAGAAATAAAGTTGATTTAGGAAAAAGAAGTAAAGCCTTGGGAATGGAGGCTGCCGCAATTAAGCGTAGAATCACAGGAAACCTTACTGCTAAAGAAAAAGCCGCAAAAGCAAAGCGAGAAGAATCTAATTATGTAGGAAAACCCGTATCTGTTGATGGAAAGAATGGAACAGTAATCGGAAATCCTTTTGGTCGTGTTAAGATTCGTTTTGAAGACGGAACTGAATCCACGCACCTTCCAGAAAAGATTGAAACTCCAGTAGAAGTAAAACCAACTACTCCTACAATTGAAACCACTGGAGAGGGTATGCTTTTCGGTAATGACAAGCTGCCCTTCAACCTTGCTGGAGAAGTAATGGCTCCAGAGCCAGAGAAGCCTCCCGTAAGAACAGCAGAAGACCAAGAGCTTCCTATGGGTGAAGCACCCGCGCCAGCACCAGAAGCCCCGCCAGAGCCTCCAAAGAAGTCTGCCCCTATACGAGACATCCTGCGACGATTCCAGAATGGTGACGAGGATGGCATCAGCACACTTCAAGACTTGCAGAAGGCTATCCGTGATGCTGCTAGGGTATTGAGGAACAAGAATCTCCGCGAAAGATCAGCAGAGATCCAAGAAGCGATTGATGTTGGCGTTAATACTGAAGATGCAGAAAGCCTTGTTTCTAGCACTCTTGCGCTCCTAGAAAGAGAAGCAAACTATTTGGACAATCCTCCAAAACTAGAAGATCAATTTACATACAAGTCCAAAGGAGGAAGGAAGAAATACTTTGGATTTGAGGGAGATGAAGTAATGCAGTTTGTTTTGGATAGCAAAATCCTAGATCCAGCAGAATGGGAAAGGAGACACAAGTCTGGGCAATACGCTGGAACTAAAGGAGGGGAATACGATGCTTACCTACGAGGCAATGTTGATATTCCAAAGTATTACTATGACAAGATTTTCTCCAAGAAGGGCAAAACCAGAGGGATAGAAGAGGTTGCTACTGACCTCAACATGACTCCTGACCAACTGTGGACATATATTGATGAAGCTATTAAGAAGGCAAAGTCCACAAGGCTTGAGGAAGAAGCTAGGAATAAATCGCTTAAAGCACATTTGGATGAAATCAATAGACTAGATAAGTTAAAGAAAGACAACCCAGAAGCCTATGCTGCTGCCGTTGAGGATGATGTAAAGGCATATATTGCCACACGCATGGGTCGAGAGGGAGGTTACTTTGAGCTTCCTCAAATCATCTATGATGCCGCTGTATCTATAGGAAACTCTATCCGAGAGACGGGGAAGAATTTTGCAGATTGGTCAAAGGAAATGGCATTACGACTTGGGGATGGAATCAAAAACCATCTGCGCCAAATATGGGATGCCTATAAGAAGTCTCGTTTTGCAAGCGAATCTGGAGCCGTTGATATTGGTGGTGGTAGGCCAGAAAGGTTCTCCCCAGAAGAAGCCCGAAGAAGGGCTACGGTAAAGAGGCTGTTTGATATTGTTTCTAAAAACGAAGGCAAACCTGGCTTTGAGAAGTTCTCTGATCTTCTTGCTAGGAAGTATCCTGACTTAAAGAATGATCCTTCTGCATTGCGTGAGCTTTACTCAATGGCAAGCGGAGAGCGCAAAGGGTTTGCAATGCCGTCTAAAGAGGCTCCTCCTGCTGCTGCTGCAATGGCACAAGGAGAAACAACTGGATTACAAAGGGCAGTTAGAAAACAAGAGGCAGAATTAGCAGGAAGGCTTTTCCCAGAAAAAGGAGCAGCGCAAAAGTGGCAAGATAACCTAGACAAAGCAAAAGTAAGAATTGATGCAGACCAACTTTCTGGAGCAAGACTTGTTGATAAAATTATTGAAGGGGGACAAAAAGGAGGTTCTACAGAGGATGCATTTACATTGCTTGCTGATAGGATTCGTCTTTCAAATTTAAGGGATATTGAATTGGAAACATTGGCAAATCCAAGCATTTCTGATCCAGAAAAAGTTTCAGCCCAAAAAAGACTTGATGGAATCAATGAGCAAATAGAAAGAGCAGATATGGCAGTTGATACATTTGGATCAAGCGCAGGAAGAACCCTTAATGCATACAAGATAATTGCAGCTAGAGACTATTCTGTAGAAGGATTAAAAAGAAAAGAAAGAACCTCTACAGGAAAGCCATTAAGTGAGCAGCAAATAAAGAGAATTGAGAAAGAAGCAGAAAGCATTGAGCAATCAAGAAAGAATTTAGAGGAATTAACAGAAAAGGATCGACAAGCACAAGAGCGATACGATTTACAGAATGCTTATGCAAAAACAATTGAAGAATTAAAAGCTGAACTTGCTGCTAGACCAAAGGTTGAACCTCAAATTCAACGCATTATTGATTTAGTAAGTTCTTCTATTAAAGAAAAAGCTAATAATGCCAGAGAAAGGGTTAGGCAAAGACAGAAAGAAGGTCGATTTATGACGGGACTTAACCCCGAAGATATTATTGATCATGCAATTATTGGAGCAGATTATATTCTTGAAGGAGCAACTGATATTACCAAATTTACAGCAAGAATGGTAAAAGAGTTGGGAGAATATGTTCGCCCATACATCAAGGATATATTTGCTGCATCTAAAAAAGAGTATGATGCAACTGTTATTGCTAATGCAAAAGCTAAATATAATGAAGTAAAAAAAGTTGTTTCTCAAAAGCCAAAACAAGAAAGCATTCCTGTAATAAAAGCCAAGGCAAAAGCCGAAGCATTCTTACCAGGGTTTGATACACTTGATAGCGAATTAACGCATAAAGTTGTCTATGACTTGGCTCGTCAACACATTCTTGAAGGGATAAAGGGCGAGGACAATGTAATGAGGGCTGTCCATAATGACATTAAAGACATATTCCCAGATGCTACCGAGCGTGATGTTCGTCGTGCTTTCTCTGAATACGGAAAAGCCAAGTTTCCAAGCAAGGAAGCAGATAGGGTTGCATTAGCAGAACTCCGTACTCTTACTAGGCTTCAAGAAAGTATTGACAGATTAACGGAGGGTCTTCCCGCATTGCGTACAGGTTTACAAAGAAACAAAGCAACGCAAGCAATTCGCGAGAAGCAAAAGCAAGTTAATGAGCTTCTTAAAAATGTTAAGCTACCTCCTACTGCTGAAGAGCTTGTCAGTAGAGATGCTGCAAAACAAACGGCATTACGCAACCGAATTGCTGATCTTGATAAGCAACTCCGTACTGGAGAAAAGATAAAGCGTACTCCAACCGAGCCAGATAGCCAAGCAACAGAGGACTTGAGGCTTGAGAAGAATGCCCTAGAGCAGTTACTCAAAGAAGTTGAGGGAGAGGCAAGTCCAAAGAAGTCTCCAGAAGAACAATACAACGAAAGGCGACAAAAGTTTATTAAAAAACGAGTTGCTGAACTTCAAGACAAGATTAATAAAAACCAATACGAAAGGGCAAAGAAAAAAGAAGCTCCTGTTCAATCTCAAGAAACAAAACAAGCAGAGCTTGAGTATAAAAAGAAAAAAAATGAATTTGATCGTAAACAATTAAGGTACGAAGAACTTAATAAACCTAAATGGCAACAGCGTTTAAGGACATCAGCAGATGTTGCAAAAGAAGCAACAATTAGCGGCATAAATGTTATTGGGAAACTAGCAACATATGGAGGTCAGCGTCTTGTAATGACTCCAGTAGAGGAAATTCAAGGAAAAGCATGGGAAAGCCTAATAAGAAAACTTCCTGGCTTTGAACATTCATCTGGTAAATTTGAATCTGGTGGTGATTTATTGAAAGCAATTGGAGAATATTATAAGAATGTCGCATCTGGAGTAAAAGAAGCATACAAATCATATGTTTCTGGAGAACCAACTCCTTCAGAAACGCTTTATGGAAAAATTTATCAAAGGCCAAAGTGGTATGCTGCACTAGGAACAAGGCTTCACGGGCCATTTAAGCATCCTTTCTTCAGCGGAAGAGAGGGAATGTATATTTATAGAGGGTTAGCAAATGCCGAAAAATTATCACCAGGGTCTTCTAAAGATCCATTGACTCGCGCATATGTTGCAATGGAAGCAAGCAAAGCAGCAATGCATGAAAAATTGATGGAAGACAACAAACTTTCAAATGTTATACAGCTTCTTCACACATGGGCAGAAGCTCCAGATCCAAAAACAGGCAAGCCGAGCATTAGTAAAAACACAATATCTACCTTGCTTAAAGTTTTATTGTTTAAAGACATTTACAAAGTTCCTCTCAATTGGACTGCAAGAGTAATTAAGGAACCTTGGGGAATACCAATTGGATTGGGAAGAATTCTAAAAGCATATGCACATGGAATAGATAATTTGAAACCAGAAGAGTTTGATGCCATTTCAAGGGCATTCAAAGTTGGTGGTGCTGCTGGTGCTGTGTCTGTATTTGGATTCCTAGATGCATTTAAGGATGATAAGGATAAGGTTTTTGGTGGATATTATACAGCGGGTCAAAAGAGAAGCCCAAATGAACCCAAATTTGGCACAGTTAGAATTATGGGACATGATCACCATGTGCTTGCTCACATACCATTATTAGCACAAGCAAATATTGGAAACACTATGGGGAGAATTGTTAAGTCTCAAATGAAAAAAGGATCTGCCTCTTTGCCAGAAGCAATGCTTAATGGATTTGCTTCTTCCTTATTTGGAGTTCTTTCAACTGCCCCAATAGCATCACAATTTTCAAGGTTTAATAGACCAAACCCAGATTACGCTGGTCAACTTTTGTCTTCTCCTTTTAGGATTGCTTTCTTGTCTGATATTGCTGGATATATGGATTCCGAGACAAAGCGAAAACCTGTTGGTGTAATTCAGAATATTGAAATGGGATTGCCTGGATTTAGACAAAATGTTCCTTTAGCAAAACCAAAGGGATCAGGCGGCAATGTAATGCCAGCTTTACCCAATATGCCATCCATGTAAAAAGACTTGCCTAGATTAAGTATTTAGGATTAATTTTACATCTTCACCACGCACAAACATGACCAAGTATAAACTCCCTGCCGCTTTTGCCGTTCACATTGATTCCGATCCTGTCCTCCAGCAACTCATGCAGGACGGACAAGAGCATGATCGTCCCGTGTCAGAGTTCTTCAAGGCTGCTTGTGCCTACTTGCTGGACTCCCGCCGCTATCTTTTCATTGAGCTTGGACGATACCTTGAGAAGCATGGCGCACTTGAACCAATAGATTATGACGCAGGAAAACCCACAACCACAGAGCAAGAAACCAAA
>Ga0136644_10003547_pt1 | contig 11698 bp, 11 predicted proteins | sample C_130820_EF_Meta_FD_94780 | JGI IMG/M metagenome (GOLD analysis project Ga0136644, IMG submission 94780) | Freshwater microbial communities from Lake Croche, Canada to study carbon cycling - C_130820_EF_MetaG (v2) (version 2) | ecosystem: Environmental > Aquatic > Freshwater > Lake | place...
AAGATTTAATCCATCCATATTACTAAACCCTTCAGAAGTAAATAATTTATTTTTTTTCTCTAAATTATTTTTAATTTTATTTTGATAATTATCAAATCTATTTCCTTGAGTTAGTGAAACTGAACTATTCATATATATATTTTTCTTCTTTTTTATATGTGAGTTACTCAACATTCTATTATTATAATATAATAATATATTAATTACTTAATTATTTTTTAATAAAACTATTAAAAATTATTATTAAACCTAATAAGATAAACATAAATAATAAATTTATACTAAATTTTAGATGACCTCCACCTTTTTGTTCAGATGTAACTGAATATTTAAACATTACAAATATCAAAAATATAGCTACTATTATCAATAATATATATTTATAATAACTTGATGTTACATTTATATCTCCATTTTCTATAGTATAATTTAATGATTCAAATTCTCTAATCATTTCATTGATTTGGGCTCTCTCTTTAGTTAAAACAGAATAGTTATTTTGTAAAATTTGTGCTTTATTATTGATAGTTTTAGTATTTGCATCATAATTATTTACATTTTTATTTGTAATATTTGTCATCTGATTATTTAAATTTGATAACTGTTGATTTAAAATTTGTAATTGATTACTATAATAAAGTGCTTGTTGTACAATAGCTGTTTTATTAGGGGTGCTTTGAATTGTTCCTGTTCCACTACTTAATATACATGTATTTGATTGATTATTAAATGTAGCACCAGAACATGATGATGTTGAATTACATGATGTAACGCAATTATCAAGTGTTGAATTTTCAAGTGTATTAATATTACTTTGTCCAATAAAACTAGAATTAGGTACAGTCATTAAATTATTACTGATATCAGTAGAATTTATTACATTTAAAAATTGTTGATAAGTCTCTTGATATTGTGTTAATAAACTATTAAATTGACTACTTAAAGAATCTATTTGAGAAGACATTATATATAATTATTGAGAAAACAATTATATATTAAATATATTAAATATGGTATTTCAAAATATTACTTTATTAACACTATAAATTAATATTATAATCAATCATTATTATAAAATTTATCACTTAAATTTTTTATAAAATAAATATCCAAATGATGTTACAGAGAGAATTGATAAAAATATAAAAAGGTTATTATTATTATTACTACTACTACTATTAATACTATTACTACTATTATTCAAATCATCTTCAATAAATAATTTATTTATCATTTTTTTATTTTTTTCTAAATTGTCTATTTTCATTTTTTGAAAAGATTTTTCACTAGATTTTTTACAATATTCATAAAGCTCTTTATTACTATGTAAATAAGGTTTTTTACTTCCAACTGTGATAAACATTTAATATTTAATTATAAATTAAAATTATATTTTAAACTATTACACCGATCAAAAAGAAAAATGAGGGTTATTCTAAAATTGAAGAAAAATAATAAGAAAAATATAAATTGGCTATAGTTTTTTGTATTCAATATTTGGATATTTATAAATTTTTATTTTGGTAGTATTTTCTTCTTTTTCTTCTTTTTCTTCTTTTTCTTCTTCTTGTTGAGTATTTTTATCTTCTTTATAATTGATATTTGTTTCAATAAAATCGATGATTTCAAATCTTTCTATTTTTTTATTTAATAAATTACATTGTTCAATTAAATTGCAATATTTTGTATGAATGTTATCTAAATAAACCTTACCATCTACAGTTCTATATTTTCGTTCAACAGACAATGTTTTAAAAATATCGGAAGATAAAATGTAAAATTCTTTTGATGTAATTAACTCTTTTTCCATTATATTTTGTATTCCTAAAAATAATTCCACGCTTGCAATAATACCGCAAATTAAAGAAATAGAACAACATAACACAGAAATAATTCCTTGAGAAAGATATGGTTGCAGCCCAACACTAAAGACAGAATTCATACCAGATAAAATAATAGTTGGGGTTCTAAAATATTTAATATAACCTTTATAGAAATAGTAATTTTGTTTATGATAATCACTGTTATTAAATGATTTAGTTTTGATTTCATTTAATGCTAATTCTATACCATCAGACCAAATAAAATTATTTTCCATTTAAAATAATATTATTTTTTAAAATATACCGAAAATATAATGATTTTTATAAAGATAATGCTTACATAATAATGCTATTTATTAATACTTTTATATTATTTTTTATTTTTTTATTTTTTTATTTTTTATATACATTTCCTATTGTTATTATACAAATAACACTACTTAAAAATAATGCCCAATTTCGTAAATAATTCATATTATATATTTGCTTATAATTATCAATCATTTCAATAGCAGCATTATTATTATGATCAATAATTCCTAATTTTCTTTTTAAACTTCTATTTTTAGTTTTTTCTTTTTCAATTAATAGATTTAATAATAGCATTTTTTGTGAAATACTATCAATATTTACTTGAACATCATTTGATTTTGTAAATAATTCTGATTGTATATTATTAATACTTGAAATTATATTTGCATATTGTTGTTGATATTCTTGAATATCAGGATTCATTTTAGATACAATATAAATTTTTTTAAACTGTTCTAAAAGTATATTCATACCACTATTTAATTGACTTATTTCTTCTATATATTTATCTGAGGGTTTAAAATTATCATTTATATTTTTATTTTCCATCAATATATAATTTAAAATATTAAAAATATTAAAATCTAAAAAATATCTTCAAATGATAATAATAATTTATTAATAAAAGTTTTTGTTTCATTTAATCCACCAATAAATGAACCTTCATAAAAAACAATTGGAAATGTTTTATGACTATGACCACTTATAGTTTGAATAAAAGTTAAAAAACTGTTTTTATCTTCTAAAATATATTCATCGCAATCAATCTCTGTCATTAAAAAAAATTGTTCTTTTATTAATTTTTTTACTATTATACAATTCGGACATCCACTCTTACTATAAATACTAAAACCTTTTAATTCTGGTAATTTAAAATCCATATAATAATTTATATTTTTTATTTAAATACTTTATTTATATATTTATTTATATACAAATTCTATAATAATTACTTTCAATTGCTGTTTTACTAGGTCTAATTATATTACAAAGCTGGCCTGGTCTTAAACAAATAGCTCTAGCTACAGGATCAAATCTAGATATATCTGGAAATTGAATTTTATCAATAATATTATATTTTTTCATAATATTTTCAATTTCAAAATCATTATTTATAACATGATGAGGAGGAACTAATATATGTTTTAATATATTAAATTGAAGACACTTAATATTTTCAATAACAATAAATATTCCATCTCTTTCCCATATATCTTTAAGTTCATTAATTAAAGTTTCATTGATATTATCTTTAATAATTATATATAAAGTATCTTCTTTTTTTAAAGTCTCGGTAAGCATAAATAAATCATCAATCATTTCGTGAATATTAATTGGTCTAATAGTTTTTGCTAAATAATATCGAATATATGTTTTTCTTTTATTAGAACTTTTTTCACTACTTGAAGTATCTTTTGATTCTAAAAGCATATCTAGTTGATTATTTTGTTTCATAGCATTTACTTCAGTTACACTAAAGTTTGAGTAACCTGTTACATCAAAACCTTGTTCATTCATTAATTCAAGAATTGTTTTTCTTGACTGATAAATCTGAGAAATAATACTTGTATTTGTATTAACCATGTTATATTATAATATACTCATAATGATTTTTTTATATTTCAATTTTATTTAATATTATTTAGAATTATTTAGAAATAATACTATTTTATTTAATTTTTATATTTTATATATTGATTATGGTGATAGTTCAATTACTTTTTTATCTCCAGAATTGTTTCTAGATTTTTCTTCGGATTTTTCTTCGGATTTTTCTTCGGATTTTTCTTCGGATTTTTCTTCAGGTTCTTCTTTTGGAACATCTAATATTGAAGCTGATATTTTATCTTCTGATGATGGAGATAAATCTTGACCTTCTGGTAATGATTCTGATAATTTAAATTCTGGTGATGAACCTTGAGATTCTGGTGGTAAACCTGGACCTTCTGGTGTTGAACCTGGAGCATAATCTAGTGATGGAGGAGAATAATCTGGTGATGGAGGTGGCATTGAATCTGGTGATGGAGGAGAATAATCTGGTGATGGAGGTATTGAATCTGGTGTAATAGGTTCAAGAGGTATTTTTGTAATATCATGTTCCGTAACTGGACTAGGTAGGGATATATTTTCTTCTTGTTTATAATTACGATTATAATCTTGTCTCTTATTACGGGCAATATTAAGTATTTTTTTTGTATATTCTGAAATTATATTATTCATATTATCAGTGGTTCTATCTTCTTTTTTATTTAATAATTTTGCTATATTACTTGAATATGACATACTTAATAACTGATCAACATTTTCATCTGTTATGATTTTCATATTAATATTCATTACTTGCAATTCTTGTATTAATAGTTTAAATGAATATGGTATTCTTAATAAACTAAATGAACGACCAAATCTTGTTAAATTTTTAATATTCATTGAGCCATCAGCATTTGTGCTAAAATTAATAGGACCATCTGCATATGGGCTCATAAATAAATTTTTCTCTTCATTATAAATTGCTATAGCTCCAGATTTATTACAAATAGCCATATAATACTCATCACCTCTAACCAAGAATGATTCATTTAAAAAATAAGCTAATCCGTGAGCACAAATAGCATCACGTTCCATCTCACCTACACGTAGACCACCATCATTAGCTCTTCCCTGAACAGGCTGTCTTGTTAATTGCTGATTTGGTCCACGTGCTCGATAATTAATTTTATCTTTAACCATATGTTTTAGCCGCATATAATAAGTTGGTCCCATATAAATATTAGCTTGAATTTGTTCACCTGTCATACCATTATACAATAAGTGATTTCCTGTATGATTAAATCCCGCTTTAGTAAGCATTGGTCCATATATTGAATAATTTGTTCCTTTTACTTGAAATGCTGTACAATCTCCATATCCACCATAAGATACACAAGCTATACCTAATAAAGTTTCAATAATTTGTCCAATAGTCATACGAGATGGTATAGCGTGAGGATTAATAATTAAATCTGGGCGGGTTCCATCTTCTAAATAAGGCATATCTGCTTCAGGTATAATGAGACCTATGGTTCCTTTTTGTCCACTTCTGCTAGCCATCTTATCACCAATAGCAGGGATTCTTTCTTCTCTCAATCTTACTTTTGCTATATTAAATCCTTCTTCTCCTAATGTTATAAATGATTTATCTACATATCCTAGTTGTCCTTTTTTTGGTTTAACAGAGTCATCTATCCATGATTCTTTATTTGATAAATTTGAATTAATTTTTCCAATCAAAATTATTTTGTCATTCAATTCTGTATTCTCTCTAATTAATCCGTGATCATCTAAAAAACTATAATCATAACCCTTTTTCTTCCCAATAACATTATTTTTCTCTATATTAGCAAATTTTGAATTATTCATTCCTGTAATTTTTGAACTTTCTTCTCTACCTTCATACATTGAATAATATGTTGTTCTAAACATACCACGTAAAATAGAACCTTCATTAATTAAAATAGCATCTTCAACATTATATCCTGTATATGTCATAAGAGCAACAATAGCATTAACACCATAAGGTTGTTCTTCATTATTGATATATTTTAAATATCTAGATTTAACAAGTGGAACTTGTCCATAATTTAAAATTACACCCATTTTATCAATACGCATTTCATAGTTTGAATGATAAACTGAAACTGCTTGTTTACTTTGACCACATGAAAATGAATTACGTGGTAATGGATTATTTTCAGGATAAATAACTAGATTACCCATTACGCCTAATATTAAAGATGGATCTATTTCTAAATGTGTATAATAATTATTTTTCTTTAAATCATCAATAGAAGTAGCTATTAAAGTAGTTTCTTCTTCAGATGTATCAATATAATCAACCATAGATTTATTTTTCATAAGTTTATTAAAAACTTCTTCTTTATTTGTTCCAATTCCTTTATATAATTCTTTAATATCATATATTTTATTATATTTTGTATTAAAATTTTCATCTGATTTTTCCATAAATCCTGATGTTATTTGTTCCCAAGTTATAGTTCCTTTATCAAGTAAATCTATTATCTCTCTTCTATCATAACTAACTTTATTTTTTTCAATATAATAAATAGGTCTTATTAATCTTCCAGCATCTGTATAAATATATACTTCATTATGTTCAATATCAAATGATAAACTAGTATAAATAGGTAATATTCCATTTCTTCTATATAATTTTAATAAATTAATGAGTTCAAATGGTGTATCTACAATACCAATCCATATTCCATTTACAAATACTTTTGATGAATTTATAATCTGTTCTGGACTACATTCTAATACTAATCTTAAAGGCGTATTAGAACGTATCCATTTAATAATTGGATAACAAGAATAACCGCTAGTAATTTGAGTACAAATAGAAAGATGTTTTTGGAGACCAATATTTCCTCCATCAGGAGCATCTATTGGATCAATAAAACCCCATTGTGATGAATTTAGTAAACGTGGTCCAATAACTTTTGAGGTAGAATCTAATGGTAAATTTATTTTTCTTAAATGAGATATAAATGTATACCAACTTAAACGATTCAGGTCTTGAACCGCTCCAAGACGTTTTGTATGAGCTTCAGACCCCCAATTTCCTTTAAATGCTTTTTTAAATCCTTGTTCGACAATTCTATCTTTAAAAAATGATTTTACATTTGACTCTATAAGACCAATAAAATTATCTTTATATTTATTAGACTCTGCTTCTTCTTTGGTATGACTTTTTTTCTTTAATGCTTGTTTTTCTTTACGTGATAATGTTTCATCTTCTTTATAAGACCCTTTATGATAATAATATTCTTCATCAATTTTACGTGTAATATCTTTTTTTTGAATTAAAAAATATTCTCTAAATAAATCGTAAATAAGTGTTCCAGATGATTCAATTCTTTTAAATCTAAAATTATCTCTATCTGTTGGTTTTTCTTCTTTTGTATATACTTTTAATAAACGATAAACCATATATCCAACAAAATATGCTTTTTCAGAAAAATTTAATTCACCTATATGTGGTAAAAAATAATTAGAGAGAATTTCTATAACATTTGAAATAGTTCCTCTTTTTGTTAATTCAGCAATAAATTCAAGTGCTGACCTTTGTGTAAAAAATTTATTTGCATCATGAACTGATGGTATGAATAAATCTACCATTAAATCATTTTTTTCAATATCTAATATACATGTTCTTATAATATCTTTATCAGAAATAACACCTAATGCTCTCATTAAAATAAATAATGGAATAGGCTTTTTAACATTTGGAATTGCAACTACTATTTGATTATTACTATAACTTGGTGATGGTGCGACTATTTTAACTGAAGTTGTTCTTATAGGTTTTGATGAATCTTCTGAAACAGAACGAATTTCAGTAGAATGGCTATAAATATCACCTTCTTTATTAGTTCTAATATAAAGCATATTATCAGCAAATTTTTCTTGTGGTATTACAATTTTTTCTTTACCATCAATTATAAAATAACCTCCATTATCATTTCTACATTCTCCGGCATTAAATCTTACTTCTTTATTCATTTTATTTAAAATACATAATTCAGATTGAAGCATTATTGGAAAACGACCTAAATAAATTTTATTTAATAACATATTATGTGTTTTTTTTTCATCTCCTATATAATATATAAATTCGATATACACATCATAATGAACAGTTATTCCATATGTCATATTTCTTAAACGAGCATCATTTGGAAACATATAATGAGAGTTATTATCATCATAAATAACAGGTTTACCATAATAAATAAGATTTCCTTCTTTACCTCCTAAATATAACATACATTCATTTCTTTTTCCATATTCTGTACCTTCTTCTTCTCTCTCAATAAATCTTATTGGATTATTTTCATAAAATATTCTTTTAATACCATTTCTAAAAAAATCATTAAATGATTCTAAATGATGCGATACGAGACAATTTGGATTATCTTTAAAATATTTATCAATTAGTTTCCAAGATATATTTTCTGTATCCATTTTATATTATAATAATCATATTTTTTTAAAATATAATTATTATAATTATTATATTATATTTCTTTTTTATTTTTTTTTGTCAAATCATTTTTATTTTTATTTCTTTTAGTTAATCTAAATTTATTTTTAAAATTAGTAATAGTAAATTCAGTCCATGGTTGAGATGGACGATCTTTAACATATGGTTCAAACTTATAAAATTGTCTATGTTTTTTAAAAAAATCAGAAGCTTTAAATGCTATTCCACACGAATTGCCATATCTACCAACAAAAGTCATATTTTTTGCCAATGTGCTATCACATACAAACCCATCTAGAGCACCATGTGGTGAATATGGTTTAGGTCTATCTGATTGAGACATATATTCTCTCGCATCTAAATCATAATGTGAACAAATTGTTCTTGAACAAGGATTATTTTCTTTTTCTAAATATACATCATAATGGTCTGAAATTATTTTTTTAGCAATTTCAATATTTATTTTTCCTTTATGTTCATCCATCAAATCAGAAAGTCTAACTAATCTTGAACCTTGATGTCTTCTTATATCATAAAATCCAGAATTAGCTACTTCAAAATTTCGAATACGTTCATCATAAACAGAATTAAATCCAATAAAATATCCGTTTTTTGTTCTCTCTATATTATGATACTCAAGTCCTAATTCAATTCTTAAAATTTCATTCGTGTTAATATCTCCAAATAACCAAGAGTTAGCATAATCACCTGAATTTTCATGAATAAGTATTTTACAATATTCATCTAAAGTATCACCATACTGCATTGCTTTTCTTATTCTATAACAAATTGGAGTTTTTTTTTCATATGGTAAAAATCCGCCAATAGTTGTTTCTGTTCCAATAATTCCTTTAGATGTAATAAAAAAATCGGTTCCACTCCAAATCCAACATGGTGAAGTTTGCATAATTATTCTATGTCCTTTTTCAGGTTTAATATCTAATATTACTTTTCCCCATTGTCCATCAATAAAATCAGCAAATGAATTATGAGCGCATACTATTTTACCATCTTCAGTCCAATCACCAACTGCTATAAAAGCACTACATCTATCTTTAGCTCCACCTTCTTTTCTTGTTTTAGATTCTGATATTAATGAATACCAATAAGGTATTGAGCAATAGAAATTCCAACTAATAATTTCATCAATAGTTGTTTTACAACCATTCGCATTACATCCTTCAACTATTCCTTCCATTTCTTCATAAAATTCATTAAAATCTCTCATGGTTATTTCTTTAAAATCATTTGAAATATTTTCAATAAATTCTTCCCATTTTACACCATAAGCTTCATACATTATAAAATCTAACATTTTTTGTATTTCACTAAAATCTTTTGCACAATAATAACCATATGCGTATCCTCTTTCTTTTGGGGTTCCTTTAATTGAAATATATTTCCACCCATTTTTATCATAACATATACCATTTTTTATTTTTGTCATTTATATATATAAAAATATAAATTATATAGTATTAATTATATAATTTATATATTTAACATTAATAACCCGATAATTACAAATAATAAGATCCATGGAAGAAGAACTAATAACCAAGAAATACCTACATGTCCATCTTTACATATTAAGTTAAGAATATAAGTCCAAAATACAATATAAATAAATTTAATAATAAAAATAAAAATTGTGCTAGGAACTCTACATGAAAAGTTACCAATACAATATCTATTTGAATTACCTAAATTTTGTAAAATAACAATGAGTAAAGCAATTATTGAAATAATAAAATATATAGCTGCTGGTGTACATAAATCTTTTAATATTTTTAGAAAAGAACTCATTATATAATAATATAAGAAAAAATTTACACCCTTGAAGATGAACCGGGTAATTTTTAAGACAAGCACCCCTTTAGGGATGTTATTTTAAATATTTTACTGGTTTAAACTATTGGTTTAACTGGATTCATTGGAGCGCCTACAGGAAACTGATCTTTCCATGGTAAAGGGTTTACTGGAGCAGAATAACCAGCTAATGCATTATATGTACTCCCTAAACCAAATTGAAATTGTCTTCCTAAATTAATTAAGTCTTGACCAAGAAAATTTGATAAAGTTCCACCTTTTTGTTTTCTTCTTCTACCTCTATTTGCGCCTCCAATTGTAAAAGGGGGATTGGCTCCTACATTATTTATAGATGTTAGTGGATCAGTTTTCAGTTGATTTGGAGGAATATAATTACTATCGCCAGGAACACCATTTACTCCAGGCCAACCTCCAACACTAGGAGTCCAAGGAGTTCCAACTAAACCATTTGGATATGGAATTCCTGGATTCCCACCTTTCATATTTCTAGAATTTCTTATTTTTTTACAGTCACTACATTTACATTCTGATCTATGTCGGTTTCCTCCAACCATAAATCCTAAAGCAAAACCACCTTTTATCTTTTTCCCTCCTCCAGATAAAAAAGGTAATCCACAACCACAGCCTCCGCCTCCGCCTCTCATTAAAGGAGCACTACATGAAGAACAATTACCACCATGTTGTGGTAAAGAACTATTATAAACTGTATTACTATTTGGGAATGGTCCTGTATTGGGATAAGCAGGATTATTAGCATTAGTATTTAAATTCATATTTGGTTTATTAATCATATTAACTGATGATCCTCCCTTACCAACGTAAGCTAAAAAAGGGTTTGGTTGAGAAGCATTAGTTTGACCTGTATATGCTAAAGGCGCATCAGCACTACCACCTAAATAAAATTTACGAGTTTTTTTTGAACAACCCTTCATTTTATAAAGTTTTTGATGTCTTCTAGAAGTTTTTTTACTCATCTTTATATATTATATAAAGAAATTTTAAATATCAACATGTGTTAAGAAATGTCTGCGACAGCACATTTTATCTATATTTAATTCATCTAGAACTTCTCCTTCTGGCGTCTTTTCGTGAAATTCTTTTGTTAAATATAAAACTTTATCGATTTCATTTGAATTACTTCCTACTTTTTTTGCTAATTTTCTTTTACGAACTTCTGCTTGAAAATAACGATATTTATCAGCAATAACCATACCACAAGTAAAACATTTAATTGGAATTATCATCTCTTATAATATATTGAATATATTATTCTAATATATTTTAAATTTAAATCAATTTTTTTTAAATTTAAATTTATTATATATTTAAATTTAAATATATTATTTAAAAAATATAAAAATATAATTTTAACCAAGTATAATATGCTTTTATCTACAATTTACAAAATATCAAAAGAAAATAATATAAAAGAGAGAATTAACTGGGATGAATATTTTATGTCAATTGCTTTACTTGCATCTCAACGCAGTTCTTGTCAACGATTAAATGTAGGTTCTGTAATAGTTAAAAATAATCGTTTAATTTCAATGGGTTATAATGGATATATTCCTGGTGCGCCTCATATTTCACGTATTCAAGATAATCATGAGCAATCTATAATTCATAGTGAAATTAATGCCATAACTGATTGTGCTAAACGAGGAACAAGTCTTGATGATTCTAAAATTTATAT
>Ga0136644_10003549_pt1 | contig 11696 bp, 9 predicted proteins | sample C_130820_EF_Meta_FD_94780 | JGI IMG/M metagenome (GOLD analysis project Ga0136644, IMG submission 94780) | Freshwater microbial communities from Lake Croche, Canada to study carbon cycling - C_130820_EF_MetaG (v2) (version 2) | ecosystem: Environmental > Aquatic > Freshwater > Lake | place: Lake...
AATTTTTCCAATCGATAGTATTTGAATTAGATTTCAGAGTTGAATGTAATAATATTCGAAAAATTAAAAACAACTTAAAAGAGCTGACTAAAATCAGCATTCCAAAAGTTTATGAGGAGTTCAGCACTTCAAAAATTCTAGTTCTAGAACAATTTGACGGCATTCGATTCTCTGATAGAGAGGCAATTCTTAAAGCGGGAATAGAGCCGAGAGAAATTTTAGAAATTGGTGCCGATGCTTTTTTTCATATGGTAATGCACGATGGGGTCTTTCATGGGGACTTACATCCTGGAAATCTTTTTGTGCTTTCCAATGGAAATATTGGGATCATTGACTTCGGTATCGTGGGCCGCCTAGGAAGACGGGTCAAAGACAGCATTATCAGCATGTTTATTGCGATAATGGACGAGGACTATGAAAGTTTGGCCTCCGAGTATCTATTTCTATGTTCTCCGTCAGCAGAAACGGATGTTAATCTTTTACAAAAAGATCTCATGGATACTTTGTCCCCTTATGTAGGAATGTCCTTAGGGGATGTGAATGCGGGTAAGCTTCTACTACGTTCCACCCATATTGCTGCTGAACATCGTTTAAAAGTTCCTCGAGAGTTGATGTTGTTGTTCAGAGCCATCATGACCATTGATGGTTTAGGAAAAAAATTGGATCCCCACTTTGACGTAATTCAACTGGGTAATCGACTAGCAAAGCAAGTTCTCTCTTCACGTTACAGCAAAGAGAGATTGACTCATGATCTGATCATTTTAGGAAGAGATCTTCAAGATACGCTTGAGACTTTCCCCCGACTTCTCAAACGATTTTTAAGAGTATGGTCTCACAACCATTTTGCGTTTGAGCTCAAAAGCAAGGAGCTTTCCGAGCTCACCAAAGCGGTCGAGTCTTTTAACTATTTCTTTTATACTGCTATCACCGGTTTAACGACTATCGGAGTTGGGGTAGCTCTTCTCTTCCTAGGCAAGGGTCCAGAAATCTCAGGATTTCCTATATATGGGATAACGATATTAGGTTTTGGGTTTTGGATATTAGGACGAGGATTATGGGCTATCAAAAAGCCGTAATATGTTTAATCCTGAATCTGCTTTCGATTCCCGCTATCTACGCTCGGGATTTGCCCTCACCTGACACTATTTTCCCCAAAGTTCAAGCAGTGCTGAAAGATCAACAAACCGATTTTTTTCAACACACTGTCCGAAGAATGGGGAATAAAAAAATAACTTTAGAAGCTTTTGTTTCCATGGAAGCCGAATGGAGCTTAATTAAACTCATTTCAAAGCAGATTTCAGAATATCCGAAATGGACATTTCCCCACATCAATGAAAGAGGAGATGGAGATAAATTTTATATTCAATTCACTTCTATCACTAACGATCCCAATGACCCAAATAACATCGATATTGAAATCACTTTGGCTCTTCCCGGCCTAAAAATACCTATCCATCGCTCCTTTCATTTTGAACCCGTTTTTCCTAAAGAGCCTAATGTATTTGCAGTTAAGGCTACTGTATTGGAAAGCAAAGATTCTCCAGTTCAAGATATGTTTGGGTACGTTTATTTCTTTAAAAACCCCAAAAACCCCTCAAGAGTGTGGGCCTATTCAGATATCTCGGTAGTACTCACCCATTGGCTTGTCTATGAATCTCTCCCAGAGAGGCTCCTCCAACGAGAAACAGGAGACAGAATCCGCATTCTAATGGAAAATTATCAATCTTTCGAAAACACCAAAAGAGAATCAGATCGAATCAAATCCCCATAGAAAAAAGGGTAGTCGAGGATGGGAATTTCGAACCTCATCACCAAAAACTAATTGAATGACATCCAGATCGGTATGAACAGAAAATTCAGAATCTGAAAATAAAATGGAATCTTTATCTTTAGACCATACGTGCTCAATTTTTTTTGTTTTTAAATAGTCCATATATGTACTGAGCAACATATTTTTATCTAAAACTTTAATTAGCCCCAAGACGCCGTCCCACTTTTCTTCAGAAATTTGTCTCAAAATAGAAATATCCAAATCCCCAGGTGCTATCAGTGTTAACGGTTTATCTGCAAAAAACTGTCTTTGGCAGTACGAAATGTTTCGTTGAACTTCCGAAATTTCTCCGCCCCACTCATGTATGAAATCGGTAAAATCAACACCTTTATTGACGACAATATAAGAGGTTAATACGTCATCCTTTTCGCTCACGAACACTTTAGCATTTGGAATCTTAAGAAGCTTTTTTTGCTCTTCTAAAGACCTATCCAATCGACAACTTTGCTTTTGATAGAGACGCCAAATTAAATGAGCATCTTTATCGAAGTCCATCGGCCTCACAACTCCGGAAGTCGCTCGAGTCAGTTTTGGAGAAAACCTCAAGTCCTGCTCCCTTCCCGAACGATAAAATCCCAAGGGCAAATAAAAATCGGGTTGGTCCGACCAAAGCAGAGAGATCACACAGCCCCGTTTTTTAAGTTCCGTACAGGCCTGTTTCACTAGTCTTGTCGCGTAACCTCTTCCTCGATATTTGGGATGAGTGGCGACCGAACCTATCAAGCCAATTCTCATTCTTAGGAACGGATGCTGGAACTCCCGCTCTAAAAAAGCTACGTGCGAAGCAATCTCATCATTATTTTGAATATAAAGGGACTCCCCTCCAGGACAGGATCTATACACAGAGGGATATTCTTCTTTCACCGACCGCAGTTCTTTTTTTCCTGAATCTACATCTAAAAATCTAAAAATTTTTTCTTGTGCCTGCTTAGAGCTTTCAGAAAAAGCTTTATAGGAAAGTTTTTGAATAATAGGTTGGGGAACTTCTATTGACATAAAAGAATCTCCTTAAGGTTCTTTATTTTAATCGCAACGCACCCCGCAATTCAAAAGCAATTGTGACTTTTGGGCTACTAGGTAGGACTGCAAAAGAATTTGAATGATTCTTTTACTTATCCAAAAAGGCCGTAATATAATGTCTCTACAATACGAGCCGTATTATTTTGAGCACAGTATTTTAAACAACAAAAACCAAGGAGAGAATCTCATGCGTTCTGCACAAGCTTTTGCCTTATTAGGTTTTTTAACTTTGTCTTTGAGCTCATCGGGTGCTGATCGTTACGAGACTATTCTCTCCAAGATGCGCGCACTGAATGCAAAATATCCTGAATCCACTGAAATCTTCTCTATTGGTTCTAATGATGATGGAGTTGAAATCATGGGAATGCGAATTAGCACCACTCCGAAAGAGATCGATCCCAAGAAAATCGGACATATTTTGGTTGGGACTCATCATGGTAACGAATTAGGAGCTGCCGATTTTTCGATGAAATTCACCGAGGACCTTTTGGCTCGATATCAAAGTGACGAGCTCTACAAAGGTAAATTAAGTGAAACTGAATGGGCTATCATTCCCGTTCTTAACATTTCTGGCTATAACCAAACCAACCGATACGAACATGGAGTAGATCCCAATCGTGACTACCCAGGTCCTTGCATCAAAGGGGACGGGGGCAAACTTAAAAGCATCCGTAATCTAATGGAGTTCATGAAAAATCGCGTTTACGTAGGAAGTTTAACAGTTCATGGTTATGTTGGGTCGTTGACTTACCCCTGGGGAGTTTCAACCTCAAATACTCACACAGAAGATCACAACATGTTTGAAAAAATCACAGCAAAAGCCGCCGAATTTAATGACTATCAAATAGGGACATCAACAGATGTGGTTTATTCCTGCGATGGAGCTTATGAAGACTACGCTTACTGGAAATACGGCATGTGGTCGCTTCTGTTAGAGCTAAGAAACGGAAACGCTGAAGATATCAGTTCAACCAGCTTAGCAATCGCTAGTTACTACGACCAATTAGATTCCTCTCCAAGTACTCACCATACTTTAAATGGAGAATGCACCCGTTCAAGAAAACCAGATTTACATAACGAATAGTTAACCTGGTATTAAAAGAAATTAACCCGCTATTCTTTGGAATCAAGAATAGCGGGTTTTTTATTTAAGAGTCCTAAAACTTATTATTGACACAACGGAAGCACTAAGGCTAAGGCCGCTAAAATTATTGAAGACATCACTGGAATAGTAAAATTGTCGTCAATTGGGGTCGGGAGAAGTTCAGCCACCACACTTGTTAGGCCTCCAATTAGAGCTAAAATCAAAGCTCTCTCCGAAGATAAGCCGAAGTAGCAGCCCCCCATTAAAAGAGTCGCTAGCGAGGAAAGAATAAGATTTGCCAAAGCCCCTTCTACACTCTTCTTTCCAATCAGCTTATGGCGGCCGTAGAGACTACCTACAACTGCAGCAATGGGATCACCGATAGCTAAATAAAGAACGCTTAACAGAACGATAGGCTTGGGAAAAATAGCCACGATGGTTAACAATCCCAAAACAAAGAAGGAGTTACCTGAAACGCTTCTCAACTCTTCACGACGCATAATTTTTCCAAAAAGTCGCAAAGCTACATCGTTCATCTCAGGGTTTTTAAGTCTCAAAAAGTCTAAAATAACTAATGGGCCCCCAATGAGAGCCAATAAAAGAAGAGCTGTGTGTTTTTCAATGACAAAGGCATAAAGAGAAAAACAAATCATGCCCATCACAAAATGATAAAATTTTCTCTCTAAATGGGGCAATGAACGATGCCGATTTAAAACTTCAAGTTTGACCGTCTTGACTGAAGCCGCTGGCTTCATCAACGCTGCGGGAACGGCTAAAACATTTGATAACAATACTTTCATTCCTAATGTCCTCAACATTAGAGTGAGCAAATTCAATACCTAACCCTAACAAAACCCTAACAATTATCATAACCACTTGTTTTTTAACGACTTTTTATTGTTTCTCAGAGCGTTAAAACAAGTGCCTAAAGCCTGTTTCGCCGCGTAAACAATTACGCACTTTGGGCATAAAAGGTGCCAGTCGACTTTTCACACCTCTATTTCAATTTGGGCCAGTTAGACTGCCAAGATGGGTGTGAAAAGTCGACTGGCACCTTTTATGATAAAATTAGAAATCCCATGAAAAACTTCATCCCCTTTTTCTACTTAGGTCTTTTTTTGTTTTCACATAACCTTAAAGCGATCACTACCGATCCCGCTCTTATTGCCGAACAACTCAACTCGGCTGAACTAGTCGCAGACATTTCAATAAAATCTCTCACCCCCATCGCCGAACCCAAATTATTCGTCAAAACTATTGCGACGGCACAAATACTCAACAAACACAAATCCATTTCAGAAACCGACTTGTATCAAGGCGATGAAATCGAGATCGAGTTTATCGGAGGCGAAATCGATCAAAGAGGGGTCATGTTTTCAGGTTTGCCACGCCCACGCAACGGAGTGAGCTATAAAGCGTATTTAAATCGTTTAAACTCAAACTCGAATCGTTTTGTAGTCACCGGATTTGAGCAAGGTCTGCAACCGCTATATCCGTTGAGACAATACTCGAGAAATCGCACGGACGGAAGCAATGGAAGCGGAACCGGGCCTTTCTTATACTGGGATAAAAGATACTTTCCGATTCCTTATTACATTTCAGCCCCGTCGTTTTCAGGTCACCCCGATTTTGTAACTTCGATTGAGACCAGCTTCAAAACTTGGCGGGTTTTTGATGATGTCCTAGTTGAATTTATTTCTTTCGGTTGCAACCAATCGACGAAAAATGAAAACGACAATCTTAATACTATTGTGTTGCTCACTGAAGATTGGCCATTCGACAATGCAGCTATTGCGGTCACCCGAAATTTTTATGTAGCAGGAGAAGAGGCCAATGCTGGAATGATTTTGGACTCAGATATTTTACTTAACGGAAAAAATTTCTCTTTTACGACTACCGGAGAGTCTGGCAAACATGATATCCAAAATATTGTAACCCATGAAATTGGCCATTTTTTGGGGTTTGGTCATGAGGTCAACCCTGCCGATCCCGAAGCCACAATGTATGCGAGTGCCAATGCAGGTGAAACAAAAAAACGAACGTTAGCAGATAACGACATTTCAGTTTTGAGACTTGCCTACGCTGGCGTTGGACAAAAATTCGACAATCAAAATATTCACTGTGACATCGCTAAAGATAATGTGGGTTGCCTAGCCATCCATTCTCCCAAATACAACACACAAAATTACGTCTCATTACTTCTTTATTTGGTTTTAACTGTTACCTTGGGCAGATGGATTGTGAGAAATCAAGAGTAGCCGAACTAGTTTAAACGTTTCATGTCCACTTTCGCTTTGCTTGCAAACGGACTTTTTGGAAACTTCTCTATTAAATCTTGGAAGAAAAGCTTAGCTTCTTTGCCTTTGCCCAGTTCTCTAAACGAAGTAGCTTGCCGATAAATAGCGTTAGGAACTAAAGCATCCTTGGGAAATGCCTTTCTAAACTCAGCAAACTCCAAAGCGGCCGAAGCATAGTCTTTACTGGAATAATAAGATTCGGCCAATAAAAACTGGGCTTTTTTTCCATCCTCAGATTTAGGGGAACTTTTTACCAGAGATTTAAAAACATCTATGGCTTCATCAAATTTTCCATCATCAAAAAGCTTCCGCCCCGAATCTAAACTCGCTTTTGGTTTTTCTTGAGCCAATTGCTTTTGATTAAGCTCTTCAGAAACCGCTCTCTGCTCCAAAGCCTGAACTCTAGCGGTCAATGCACTAAGCTCCTTCCGGATCTCTTCTGACTCTTTTCGACGTCCTTGAGCTTCTTCTTCGATGACATTGCCCACTTTAGCAATTTCCACTTTAATCTCGTCAACGGTAGAATCCACTTCAGCTCTATCTCCGCGAGTCTGAGTAAACTCCTGTTTAAGCTTTTCAAATTCTTGTTCTCTTCGAATTTCACTCTTGGTGCGACAAGAAACTACAGAAAAATTTACCAACACCACAAGGAGCAATAGCCAAGGATTAATATTTTTCATTTGGGCCCCTCGGAATTTTTAGATTTAAAAGGATCAGATGAAGTCCCAGCAGGTTCATCATCTCCTACTTTTGTCTTAGTTTGAGTCTGCCTCTGCAAGGCTCGATACTCAGCTTTCTCAGCCATCTGTCTTGCCTGATCCGCAAATTTCTTACAGGAATCGTAATAACCTTCAGCAAAATCTTTTTTAGCTCGCAAATAAAAGTTTTCAGCTTTTCGAAAAAAATCGGTGGCTAGTGCATCGGCTTTAGCTTTCTGAGCCGCTTTGAGAGCTACATCGGCAATCGCTAAATCGTCGATGGGGCGTGGATGACAAGCAGCTAGCCCCAAGAGAATCATAAATCCTGGGACTAGCTGAGAAAAAAGTTTCATAGGTTATTTATTATTTGGATAATAGAATAAAAACAGCTCGTCGGTTTTTGCTCCATGCAGCTTCGTCGTGGCCTGAATCGGCAGGACGCTCTTTACCATAGCTGATGGTATCGATTCGGCCTTTCTCAATGCCAGATTTTACCAAATAGGTTTTGACAGCATTAGCTCTGCGATCGCCTAAGGCCATGTTGTATTCAACGGTGCCCTTTTCGTCACAGTGTCCCTCGATTTGAACTTTCGCTGTTGGGTTAGCTTTTAACCAACTTAAATTATTTTTAAGTTGATTTCGAGTGTCCGAATTCAAAGCATAGCTATCAAATCCGAAATAAACGGTTTGCAAATCACTTGAGGCCATTCCAGCTTCTCCAGCATTTCCAGCGCCGATGGAAGATCCTTCGGCAGCTGTAGCACCGGAAGTATCACTAGGATTCATCAAAGGCTCGTCTGACACGACCTCTTTCTTGCTACAAGAAGATAATGCGATGATGAAAACTAAACCGATGAATGCCATGAATGGACTTCTTAGATGACGTAAACGACTCATTAGGAGACTCCTTTTTTAAATGATACTTCTTTAAAATAAAACCAAAGCTTGCTTCTGAAGCCAATAGTACTGCAAGTCATGGTAATGATAAACACATTATTCTAATCATATAACAACCTTGTCACCTGTTTTTTGATTGATTAAGGTGGGGATTGATTCGAGAGCCCATTTTCATGAAAAAAGTTTTAGCGATTAAACAAAGACGTTTGGGAGACACAGCGTTATGGACCGCATCACTTGAAGCGCTGCACGAGATCTGTTCCTCGGTTGATATCGCTTACCCCTCCTCTTACTCAGCCCTGTTTGATTCAGACCCCAGATTTGGGAAACAGTATCCGCTTTCAGACGAGCTTTCCTCGCAGATTAGAACTTTGAAAGAGATTAGAGAGTCTCACTATGATGCAGTTTTAAGTTTTCATTCCAACACTCTAACGGCTTATCTGACTCGCTTTTCAAAGAGCTCGATTAAGTTGATACACCAGCACAGTAGAACGCCGCATTACAACTCATTTTCTAAACCGATTCCTAACTTAGGGGTCCCGATGTCCGCGATCGAAAGAGATTTAAACGTCGTAAGAGGTCTGGGTTGGTCAGGCAAAAGCCCTAAAACGCGTCTGATCTTAAACCAGGAGGCAAAAATTATCGGCGACAGAATGCTGTCCCCGCATTTAAACGGCTCAAAAAAGAAAAAGATTGCACTAAGCGTGAACGCCAGTCGACTCTCCAAGCAATGGCCCTTGGAAAATTTTATCTCACTGGCCCAAATGTTGGCAGAAGAGGCTCAAGTGTTTTTGTTTTATGATGTGGCTCCCAAATCGATGCTGTGGAAGAAAATAATCGAAACAACCACGGCCATTCAAACCACCGATCTCAAGAGTTTATTGGGATGTTTAAGCTTTATGGATGGTTTCATGGGAGCCGACTCAGGAGTGAAGCATATCGCAGCTGCACTTAATATTCCCACCGTAACAGTGTTTGGCCCCGAGTCTGTCGGCGAGTGGCATGGGTATGATCCTGTCCAGCATAGAGCCATTCAGGTTTCCGTTCAGTGTAGAAACCAAAATCCGGAAAATCCCGACTTTTCCTGGTGCGGAGAGGAAATCTGCCCGTTGGGTTCCCACGCTTGCCTTACAACGATTACTCCGGAACAGGTGTTAAAAGAGATCAAATCTGTCATTTTATAAATGAGATTGTAGTTTCATTCAGATAGAATTTTCCAATGCTCTTTAAACTAATCCTTAATTTCATTTTTTGTTTGAGTTCTCTAACCATTGCCGAACAACCGAACTACATCACTTTCCCATCGGATATTTCATGGAAATCTCAAGAGAGTAGCCATTTCACTGCGGTCTTTCGATCGGGCAGAGAGGATTTAGCGCTCAAAGTATTAAGTGCAGCCGAAAAAGCCCATAGAACTCTAGCCCCTATTTTTCCTGAAGGGCCAGAGAAAACTTGGATCGTCGTTGCCGACTTTAAAGACTCTTTAAATGGCTATGCTTTAAATTTTCCCTATTCACATATCGTGTTCTTTGCCGCTCCACCCACGGCAGGAAACCAACTGGCGTCTCTAGACGACTGGATTTACTCAGTCATTCTTCATGAGTATGTCCATATTTTACATATTTACCCAGCTTCGGGTCTTTGGAAGACTCTAAGAACAATCTTTGGAACTTGGGTAGTTCCCAACGGCATGATGCCTTCTCATCTTCATGAGGGGTTAGCTACTTTTTTTGAAACTGAAAAAACTCAAGGGGGCCGAGGACGAAGTGCTATTTTTTCAATGTATCGTCGAATGGCGGTGGAAGAAAAAGCTTGGGGGACGTCTTTTGCCCCTTTAGATCTGCTCGATGGCTCCTCAACCCGATGGCCTTTCGGAGCCTCTCCTTATTTCTTCGGCTATGAGCTCTACAAAGAGCTTTGGGAGCGAAAAGGGCAAAAAGGTATTTACGACCTCACTTTAGCCTACAGCTCAAACTGGCCTTACTTTATCAATAGCCCCCTTGAAGAGGTATTTAAAACCGATTATCCCACGATTTGGAGCTCAATTTACGAAAACGAAAGAACCAAAGTTGAAGCTGAAATCTCAGAGATAAAAAAAACTCAGCTTTCCAGTTTGGATTACTTAACTTCAAATCGATTGTTTAAAGCCGGAGTTACTTTCTCGCCTGACAAAAAGAAGGTCGCCTACGTCGCAGATAGTTTGGATGAAATGAGTGGGCTCTATATCTTAGACCTCGCCACCCAAAAAACAGAGCGAGTTACGGGCATCAATGATGCTTCTTTTTCCAGCCTTTGTTGGTTGGGTAAAGACAACTCTGAGAAAATTATTTTTATCTCGCCTTCAAATAAATTTGGTTATGCAGTTAATGAACTGATGTCTTTCAATCTCAAAACAAAATCTTCTTTGCGCCTAACGATGGAAGGATCTCCCATTGCTCATGTTCACAGCCTAGCCTGCTCGGACACAGAAAATAAATTATTTATCTACACCGACGAAAGCGACAAAGGTCAGGTTATGGAGTTAACCTCTTTGACTCAATCCCCCGAAGACGAAGGCAAGTTTAAACTGGTGCGAAAATGGAATGTTCCCGAGCGACAATGGGTGACCGGTCTTTGGACTGGTAAAACTTCTGGATTCGGCCTTAAAGAACAGATGAAGACACATGTCTATCAATGGAAATCAGAGGGTACTCCACAAAAAATCACGACATTGCCAAACGAATTTTTTAATTTTAAGCCATCTCAAAATCTCAACCTCTTTGAAGCTATCTCAGATCTCAATGGACGCCATGAAATTTGGGAGATCGATCTTAAAGACAAAACCTTAAAACAAAAGGCCGGATTTTTAGGGGGGATCAACAGTTTTGATAAAAAAGACAATCAATATTTAGTAAGTTCCTATCGCCATGGGGGCTATGATATCGCTTGGGCCACCGACATCGAAAGCGAAGAACTTTCACTCCCCAAGTTAGAAAATTCCACTCCACTTCCTGAAAAACTTGATTCCATAGAACCCCCAAAGGATTACTCCCCTCTTTCGACGCTACGACCTCACACCTGGGTTCCCTCTCTTCTGTTTGTACCCGATGGAGCTCAAATAGGAGCTTGGATACCGGGTTTTGACCTGACACAAAGACACCTTTACGATATTTTTGCGGGTTATGACACTCGGGGACTCCCTTTTGCCAATCTGCTCTACACCCACCGCTTTGCAAAAAACTCTTCTGTCTATTCAGGTGTTAACTTCTCTCCCAGTTATTTGCGGGTCACAAAAAGTTTTTTCAAACGCTGGGGAGGAAGAGTTGGATTCGGGCAGGAACTTCCGTGGGGCCTTCCGAACGCCAATGTAGGGCTAATCTTTAATCGACTGGAATCTTCTTACTTGGGACCCGCTGAACAGTCGGTGGGAATTCAGCTTTCTCTTTCGAAATCTTGGGGGTTCCCTGCGAGAAAACAGGCTATTTCTCCTGTTAATGGACTAAAGACCTCTCTCACGCATGCTCAATATATGAAATCTCTAGGAAGCAACCGAGATTATTTCACGACCGTCGCTTCCCTCTCAGCTTACGCCGAAGCTCCTTGGGCCAGCAACCATGTGTTCTATGTCGCAAATCAATTGGGTTACACCGAGGGAAGTAGTTTTATCAACTCCTTCTTTGAAGGAGGGGGTGAGCTTCTATTTTCACAGGGAAGAGGATTTTTTTTGAATCGGGGCTTTTTGCCTAGCCTTTTTGCTGGGAGAAGAATGTTTGCTGCCAATCTTGAATATCGATTCCCAATTAAAACGATTGAACGTGGATACCATCTCCTACCCCTGTTCTTGCGCTCAATACATGGAGCTCTAGTGGCGGATACCCTGTCTTACGATC
>Ga0136644_10003550_pt1 | contig 11692 bp, 8 predicted proteins | sample C_130820_EF_Meta_FD_94780 | JGI IMG/M metagenome (GOLD analysis project Ga0136644, IMG submission 94780) | Freshwater microbial communities from Lake Croche, Canada to study carbon cycling - C_130820_EF_MetaG (v2) (version 2) | ecosystem: Environmental > Aquatic > Freshwater > Lake | place: Lake...
AACCGTGGCGGTCGTGGCCGACTCCGCGATCGTCGAGACCGTCACGAAGTTGGCCGAGGCCTATAACGCTGAAGCCATGCCCGTGGGTGACAAGTGCGTGACTGTCGCTGTCACCCAAGCGGATTCGAATGCCGTGGTCAACGGATTGGCCGGCGCCTGGCCGACCGAGCTCGGCGAGCGTCCGGCGTTGTGGATCCCTGCGAGTTCGGTGCAGTCGTCGCGGTTGCAGGCCGTAGTCGGCAAGCAGATTGTCAGCGATGCGCGGTCGCTGGTCACCTCGCCGGTGGTGTTGGCGGTCCGCCCGCAGCTGGCCGCCGCACTCGGCCAGCAGGGCTGGCCGGCGTTGCCCGCGCTGCAGACGGACCCGGTTGCCCTGGACGCGAATCTGCCCGGCTGGGGCTCACTTCGACTGGCGCTGCCGGTCGCCGGTGCCAGCGACGCCGCCTACTTGGCTGCCGAGGCCGTCGCGACAACTTCGGCCCCGCCCGGCGCGCCGCCCACCGCCGGTCTCGGTGCCGTCAGCGCTCTACTGGGCGGACAGCCCCAACTGGCTGATAACACCGCCGATTTAGCCTGGAACGCACTGACCGTCGCCGGTGATCCTGCGAAGGCCCCGGTACACGCGATGGTCACCACCGAGCAGCAGTTGTTCGCGCGGACCTCAGCGTTGCCGGACGCCAAAACCATGGTGGCGGAGTGGATCCCGGACGGCCCGATCGCCGTTGCCGACTTCCCCACCGTTCTACTTGCCGGCCCCTGGCTGGCCGAGGAACAGATCAGCGCCGCCAGCGAGTTCGCCCGCTTCATGGACACCCCCGAACAACTAGCCGAGTTGGCCAAGGCCGGATTCCGTGCAACCGGGACCACCCCGCCGGGCAGTGAGGTGGTGGGTTTCCCAACTCTGGGCGCGACGCTGCCGGTCGCTGACGATGCGACCCGCGCCGCCGTCGCCGGTGCGGTGGCCCCGGCCTCCGCGGCGACGACCACTGTGATTCTCGACCAGGGCATGACCGGCGACGAGGGTGGCCCTTCGCGCCTGGCGGGCGTCACTTCCGCACTGAACAATCGAATCGCTGCACTGCCGCCAAACGCCGTCGTCGGGCTGTGGACATTTGACGGCACCGACAGTCGCCCGGTGATACCCACCGGAGCACTGTCCGACGATCTCGGCGGCCAGCCCCGGTCAGCGGCCCTGACGTCAACCCTGACGGGACTGTCACCCACCGGCGGCGGTGCTGTGTCGTTCACCACCCTGCCCCGGGCCTATACCGATGCAATCGCCAGTTACCAGCCCGGACAACCGAATTCGATCCTGGTAATCACCCAGGGTCCGCACACCGACCAGACCCTCGACGGGCCGGGCCTGCAGAACTATCTCAAGTCCGCCGCCGACCCGAACCGTCCGGTGACCATCAATGTCATCGACTTCGGCGGTGACCCCGACCGTCCGACCTGGGAGGCAGTCGCCGCGCAATCCGGCGGCAGCTACCAAGAGGTCGCCACTTCCGACTCGCCCGACCTGGTCGCGGCGATCGCCCGGATGCTGTCGTAGCCCACCCCAGGCCTCAGGCGAAGGCCTCCACCGGCGGGCACGAGCACACCAGGTTCCGATCGCCGTAGGCGCCGTCAATGCGCCGCACCGACGGCCACACCTTGGGCCGGAACGCCTTGCCCAACGGGTAGGCCGCCTGCTCCCGGGTGTACGGGTGATCCCAGTTTTCCACCAGCAGGCAACCAGCGGTGTGCGGGGCGTTGCACAGCGGATTGTCCTCGGCGGGCCAGTGACCCGAAGCCACCTGGGCGATCTCCTCGCGAATGGCGATCATTGCCTCGCAGAACGCATCAACCTCGGCCAGGCTCTCACTCTCAGTGGGCTCGACCATCAGGGTCCCGACGACGGGAAAGCTCATAGTGGGTGCGTGGAAGCCGTAGTCCGCCAAGCGTTTTGCAACATCGTCGACGGTCACGCCGGTGGCCTTGGTGATGGGCCGCAGATCCAGGATGCATTCGTGAGCCACCATACCGTTCTCCCCGGTATAGAGCACCGGGTAGTACTCGTCGAGTCGACGCGCGACGTAGTTGGCCGACGCGATCGCGGCCAGCGACGCCGTTCGCAACCCGGCCGCCCCCATCATCCGGATATAGGCCCAACTGATCGGCAGGATCGAGGCAGACCCGTAGGGTGCCGACGACACCGGATGGCCGCCCGGGAGTTCCGGGGCCAGCGGATGGCCTGGCAGGTAGGGCGCCAGATGCGCGCGCACGGCCACCGGCCCCACACCGGGCCCACCCCCACCGTGCGGAATGCAGAACGTCTTGTGCAGGTTGAGGTGGCTGACGTCGCCACCGAACTTGCCCGGCCGGGCCACACCCACCAGGGCGTTGAGATTGGCGCCGTCCACGTAAACCTGGCCGCCGGCATCGTGCACCGCCGCGCAGATTTCGGCGATGTCATGTTCGAAGACGCCGTGCGTGGACGGATAGGTAATCATCAACGCCGCCAACATTCCGGCATGCTCGGTGATCTTCGCGCGCAGTTCGTCAAGGTCGACGTCACCGTTGTCGCGGCAGCCGATCACCACAACGCGCATGCCGACCAGGGCCGCCGAGGCGGCATTGGTGCCGTGCGCACTCGACGGAATCAGGCACACGTCGCGGTGCGACTCGCCGCGCCCGGCGTGGTAATCGCGAATGGCGAGCAGACCGGCGTACTCGCCCTGGGACCCGGCGTTGGGCTGCAGCGAGATCTCGTCGTAGCCGGTGATGCCGGTCAGCCAGTTCTGTAGATCCGCAATCAGCTGTCGCAGACCGACGGCGTCGTCAGCCGGGGCGAACGGGTGCAACCGGCCGAACTCAGGCCAGGTGACCGCCTCCATCTCGGCGGCGGCATTGAGTTTCATGGTGCACGAGCCCAGCGGGATCATGCTGCGGTCCAGCGCGATGTCCTTATCGGACAGCGCACGCAGGTACCGCATCATCGCGGTCTCGGTGCGGTACTTGGTGAAAGCTGGATGATTCAGGAATTCAGTTGTGCGCGTAGCGATTTCCGGCCCGGCGACGTCGCCGACAACCTTCGCGCCGAACGCCTGCAGCACCCGGGCCACCTGCTGTGCGGTGGTGGTCTCGTCGCATGCGATCGAGATGTGGTCGTCGTCGGCGCGCCAGACGTTGATGCCCAGCGCCTTGGCGGCTGATTGAATCGCCGCGGCATTCCCCGGTACACGCGCTAGCACCGTGTCGAAGAAGTTCTCGTGCGCCACGTCGATACCGGCCGCGGCTAATCCGGCGGCCACGCTCCGGGCGTGACCGTGCACCCGGCGGGCGATCGCGGTCAGGCCGTCGGCGCCGTGATAGCTGGCGTACATCGCGGCCATCACCGCCAGCAGGACCTGGGCGGTGCAGATATTCGACGTGGCCTTGTCCCGGCGGATGTGCTGTTCGCGGGTTTGCAGCGACAACCGGTAGGCCGGCGCGCCATCGGCGTCCAAGGACACCCCGACCAACCGGCCGGGTAACTGACGCGCGTGATTGGTGTGCACCGCGAGGTACCCGGCATGCGGACCGCCGAATCCCATCGGCACACCGAAGCGCTGGGCGGTGCCGAATGCGATGTCGGCCCCGATATCCCCGGGCGGGGCGATCAGCGTGAGCGCCAGCAGGTCAGCGCCGAGGGCCACCAGCGCGCCACGTTCGTGTGCCTGCTCGATGAGCGTCGACCAATCGGTGAGGCGTCCGCTGGCACCGGGCACCTGGGCAATCACGCCAAAGAACTCGCCGTCGGGCAGGCCGTTGCGCAGGTCGGCGGTGACGATCTCGATACCGAGTGGCTCGGCTCGGGTGGCCAGAACGGCGCCGGTCTGGGTGAAGACGTCGACGTCAACGGCCAGCCGGTTCGCGGAACCGCGTACCGCCCGTTGCATCAGCGTCATCGCCTCGGCGGCTGCGGTGCCCTCGTCGAGCATCGAGGCGTTGGCGATATCGAGGCCGGTGAGATCAGCGATCATGGTCTGGAAATTCAGCACGGCTTCCAACCGGCCCTGGCTGATCTCCGGCTGGTACGGCGTGTAGGCGGTGTACCAGGCCGGATTCTCCAGAATGTTGCGCAGCAGCACCGGCGGGGTGAGCGTGTCGTAGTAGCCCTGACCGATCATCGACACGTCGACGGTATTGGAGTCGGCCATCACCCGGAGTTCGGCCAGCGTCTGATGTTCGGAGATCGGCGTCGGCAGCGATTCCAGACCGGGTGCGGTGCCGTCGGCGCCGAGGGCGTCGAGGATTGCGGCCGGCAGCGCTTTGGCCGCCAACTCATCCAGCGATGCGACACCGATGACACCGAGCATCGTGGTTAGTGCATCGGCGTCAAGGCCGATATGGCGGGTGGCGAAGTTCTCAGACACAGGCAATCCTCGGGATGGACGTGACGCTTGGACGTCCTCCCCCTCTGTCATGGGTGCCTGAGAGATTCAGCAGCGCATGGCCGCTTTTCCCCATCGGCGGGTGGCCGCGAAACAGCCACCGCTTTCCAGAGGCATCGTGTTCCAGTGCGGTCCTGGGGCCTGAGAGATTGACGGAGAGGTGTTGCTCCTTCGGCGTCCGCGACTGGCTGTCTCGGAACTCTCCCGCACGGGGTCGATGCACTTCTCACTCTAGCCGCGAGCAGACGCAAAGTCGCATCAGCGGGGCCGAAAACGTGCGAGTTTGCGTCTGCTCGATGGAGATCGGCGCGGAAGAGGGCGCGTGGCAGCCCGGGTCAACCGATCTTTCGGTCGCGACTCTTGCGCCGGGAGGCCAGTTCGTCCTCGGGCGCGGCGATGGATTCGCCGCCATCGGCCCGCTCGCCGGGGAAATCGGCGATCACACCGGTGAGTTCACGCATGGTTCCGCTGACCGCAATTCCGAAAACGCCCTGCCCGCCCTGGAGAAGATCAACGACCTCCTCGGCCGACGTGCACTCGTAAACGGTGGTGCCATCGGAGAACAGCGTGATATTGGCCAGATCCTGTACGCCGCGCTTACGCAGATGGTCGACCGCGACCCGGATGTTGTGCAGCGAGATCCCGGTGTCCAGCAGTCGCTTGACGATCTTGAGGACCAGCACATCCTTGAAGGAGTACAACCGCTGGCTGCCCGACCCGGCTGCGCCGCGGATCGACGGCACCACCAGTGAGGTTCGAGCCCAGTAGTCCAATTGCCGGTAGGTGATTCCGGCGATCTGACAGGCGCTGGGCCCGCGATAACCGATCAGTTCGTCGGGCACCGAGTCATCCGGAAAAAGGCCGGCCTGTGCGGGTTGGCTCGCCCCGGCCTGATTCGCCCCGGCTTGAGTCACCTCGGCTTTACCTGCCTCAACAGCGCCCACCGCTAGGTTCAGTTGTTCCTGACGTGGCTCGTCGCCCACGATGGTTCCTCTCGCCGTTCCAAACCGGTGGCCCGCTGACCATGCGGCCGACTCCCACGTTCCCCAGAGTGCTCTGAGCATACGCCTTACCGGCGTGTAATTATGGGAGTCGCCGCATCAAAAGTATGGCCGTCACCGGTCAGGCGAAGCGATATCCGGAGGGCGTGTCGGTGCCGTACCGACTCAGATGAGACTGATCCGTGATCGCACCGAATCCGCCTCAGATCGCCTTGAAGTCATCCGGGGAGACACTGTCGAGAAATTCCTTGAATTTCTCGACCTCGTCCTCGCGCAGTGTGCCGGCCGATCCCTCGTCAGCATCATCGGGCATCAGCAGGCCGGCCACGTCGAGCACCGCCTCCTCGACGTGGATGGGTACGCCCATGCGCAGCGCCAGGGCCACCGAATCCGACGGCCGTGCCGACACTCGAACGTCATGATCGAAAACCAGATCGGCGTAGAAGGTGCCCTCTTGAAGATCCACGATGCGGACCTCCTTGAGTGAATGACCAAGGGCGCCAATGACATCGCGGAACAGATCGTGGGTGAGCGGCCGCGGCGGCTCCACGCCCTGCTGCTCGAGGATGATCGCCTGCGCTTCGGTCTCACCGATCCAGATCGGCAGGTAGCGATCGCCAGCTGACTCCCGCAGCAGCAGAACCGGCTGATTCGCGGGCTGGCGAAACTGGACGCCGATTATGAGAACCTCAGCCATCTGAACCCAACCTCCGCCCAAGAGATACAACCCGGACCTGCACTGACCACTGCCAGACGAAGTCTAGTCCTCAGCGGTCCAGAACGTCGCGTACGGCGGATTTGATCAATGAAGTGTGCAGGGTTATCGCCAGCGCCGCGACCTCCCGGGCCAGGTCGTCGGCCCGGTCGCGGGCGCCGGTCGTGCCGGCCTTGCCGACCGGTCCGGCAATCTGGGCGATCAGATCGGACTGCCGGTCGGCGGCGGAACGGAAAGCACGCAGATGCCTGGGTTCCACGCCGTATTCGGCTAGAGCCGCCGCGCACTGGGCGATCACCACGGCATGTTCGTCGAAGAACCCGCCCGGGCCAGTGGTGATCACCCCGGCCTTACGCAGCGCCGTGATGAGTTCGGCCGCCACTCCCGAACGCTCCAGCAGGTCCTCGCGCGTCAGCCGGACCGCCGCGGGTCCGACGCCGACGCCGTCGGCACGGCCGCGTTGCGGCCCATCGTCACGGCCGCGTTGCGGCCCATCGGCACGGCCGCTCGGCTTGCCCACCGGCACCAGTCGCGGCGCCGGGTACAGCGAGTTCTGGTGTGGCAGTTCACCGTCCGGCTGGGCGTCGAGTTGAGCTTTGATGACTTTCAGCGGCAGGTACTGATCGCGTTGCGCGGTCAGGATAAACCGCAGCCGGGCGCTGTCATAGGCGGAGAACCGCCGGTAGCCGGACGGGCTGCGCTGCGGGGTGACCAGACCTTCGGACTCCAGGAATCGGATTTTGGAGATCGTCACGTCCGGGAATTCCGGCCGCAGCAGATCCAGCACCGCTCCGATGGACATCCCGGTGAGTTCGGGGCTGTCGGGCGCGCCCACTAGCTCCCCGGACCACCGTCACCGCCGGCCGGCTTGGGGCCGGTCAGGAATACCAATCGGAACTTGCCGATCTGAACCTCGTCGCCATTGGCCAGCGTGGCGGAGTCGACTGGTTCGCGGTTGACGTAGGTTCCGTTGAGGCTGCCGACGTCGACCACCTGAAAGTCGTTGCCGTCCAACCGGAATTCGGCGTGCCGACGGCTGACGGTCACATCGTCGAGGAAAATGTCGGAGTCGGGATGACGCCCGGCTGAGGTCGTGGCCTGGTCGAGCAGGAATCGGGACCCGGCATTGGGGCCGCGCTTGACGACCAGCAGGGCCGCACCCACCGGCAGGCCCTCGACCCCGGACACCGCCGTCTCGGCTGCCGGACTGACTGGCGCATCAACGTCGCTGAGGAAATCCGCGCGGAAGACCGACGTCGTCTCCACGGTGACGTCGGCGGAGGACTCGTCAGCCCCCGATTGTCGGCCCATGTCCGTCAACTGCTGCTCCCTCGCCATTTCGATCCGACCCGCCGTACCGCCCACGGATTGAGCAACCCTAACAATCACCGCTTGGGCGCAGCGCCGGTTTCAGTTCAGTGTGCCCCGATAGGCGTCTGCGTCCAGCAGTGCCGCCAGCCCTTCGTCGAGGGTATCGCCGTCGGCCCGCAGCTCCAAGAGCCACCCCTGTCCATACGGGTCGGAATTGACCAGCTGAGGGTCTCCGTCGAGCTCGCCGTTGACCGCGGCCACCGTCGCCGTGATCGGCGCGAACAGGTCCGACACCGACTTGGTCGACTCGACTTCGCCGAACGCCTCACCTGCGGTGACCTCGGTTCCGACATCGGGCAATTGCACGAAGACCACGTCTCCCAGGGCATCCTGCGCGAAGTCGGTGATACCGACACGCACGGTGTCCGCACCGGTGCGCAGCACCCACTCGTGCTCGGCGGTGTAGCTAAGTTCGGCGGGGATGTCGCTCACGGGGCTCCTCTGTCATCTGATCCGGTCTGGGCAGAGCGTATTACCTTGGGCATCCGGCGCACCACCAGGCGCACCTGGAGCAGGTACAGCACGGCGGCCCACAGGTACATGCCGATGCCCCAGATCACGAAACCCCACCCGCAGGCGCCAATCACCTTGCTCCACAACGCATCCCACTGCCCCAGCAGAACAAGCGGGAATCCCACCATCAACGAGAACGTGGCGGCCTTGCCGACATAGCTCACCGGCAGTGCCGTAATTCCGCGGCTGCGCAGCGCCGGCAGGGTCGCGGCGAGCGCCGCATCGCGACCGAGCAGGATCGCGACCACCCACCACGGCACCACACCTGCCAGGGCCAGTCCCACCGGAACGGTGACCATGTAGACCCGGTCGACCAGTGGGTCGAGCAACTCCCCCAGTCGCGAGGACTGGTTGGCCACCAGTCGGGCTATCTTGCCGTCGGCCCAGTCCGAGGCACCACCGAACATCAGGATCGCCACCGACGGGCCGTAGGCGTGCCGGACCAGCAGCAGGTAGAGGAACACCGGCACCAGGATCAGCCGGATCACGCTGAGGACGTTCGGGATCGTCAGCACCCGGCCCTGCATCTAGCGGAACACCCCGGGCAGGCTCATCGCTGACAGACTGTCGTCGCGAAGCGGGTTGTCGTGAACCATGTAGGTCCACGTCGAGGTCGGGCGCGCCAGCTTGGACAGGTCCAGGCCGGGCTCATCGGCCAGCACGTTGGCCGTCTCAAGGGTCTGCTGAGACGCCTCGATGGCGTCGGCCGCCAGATTCGCGAACGCGTCGACAGCCAGCCGGTGGAATTCGTCAAGCGGGTTCTGCCGACCCAGCGCACGCAGGTGGATGCTCTCCCGGATGTCGGAGAGGTAGGCCAGGTGGTCGGCCCAGCCACGGTCGAGATGGAACAGCATGATCTTGCGGCAGATCCGTTCCATATCGTCCTCGGAGGCGCTTTCGGCGAGTTCGTCGTAGCGCTCGGGAGTCAATTCCTTCAACTCCTCGCGGGCGGCCGTGGTGCTCAACAACGTATTGCGCCGTTCGACGATGATCGCGCGCTGCTGGGCGATCAACTGGTTGTACCGCCAGGTGTTCGCATGCACATCGAGTAGGCGGCCCTCGGCCACCCGCTGGGCGTGATCGAGCAGGGCGGTGGCTTTGGGACTGGTGGCCCGGCCGGTCTCGTCGCACTCGTTGGGCAGCTTGCCCGCCTCGAGGTGGGCGGCCACTACGTCGTCCTCCCAGCTGGCGAAGAACACCGACGACCCCGGGTCGCCCTGGCGGCCGGCCCGGCCGCGGAGTTGGTTGTCGAGGCGTTCGGTGCGATGCCGTCCGGTGCCGATCAGATGGAGGCCACCGAGTTCGGCGACCTGATCATGGTCGGCCTCGGTGGATCCGCCGAGCCGGATGTCGGTGCCGCGGCCGGCCATCTGAGTCGAGACCGTCACCGCGCCGAGCGTGCCGGCCTCGGCGATGACCCGGGCCTCCTCCTCGTCGTTCTTGGCGTTGAGCACCACCGCGGGTACCCCGCGGCGCACCAGGCGGGCATGCAGGTCCTCGGATTCGGCGACGTCCTGGGTGCCGACCAGGATCGGCTGTCCGGTGGCGTGCACCTCGATGATGTGGTCGACGATGGCGTCATTCTTGGCGCCGGTGCTGACATAGACCCGGTCGGGCTCATCGACCCGGATGTTGGCCGTGTTGGGCGGGATGGGCGAAACCGCCAGCGAGTAGAACTGGCGCAACTGTTCGCCGGCGGCCAACGCGGTGCCGGTCATCCCGCACACCGTGGGATAACGGTTGATCAGCGCCTGCACGGTGATGGTGTCGAGTACCTCGCCGGTCTCGGTGGTCTCGATACCCTCTTTGGCTTCGACCGCCGCCTGCAGGCCGTCCGGCCAGCGCTGCAGTGCGGCGATCCGGCCGCGTGAGGCGTTGATCAACTGGACCGCACCGTCGCGAACGATGTAGTGCACATCGCGCGACAACAGCACATGGGCGTGCAGTGCGACATTGACTTCGGTCAGCGTGGTGGCCACGTTCTCCTCGGCGTACAGGTCGATACCGCCGAGTGCGCGCTCCAGCTTCTGAGCGCCGGCCTCGGTGAGGTGCACGTTGCGATTGTCATCATCGGTGGCGAAGTACCGGTCAGCATTCTTATCGGCGACGAGTTCCCCGACCAACCGCACGATCTCCAGTTTCGGCGTCTCCCGGTGCGAGGTGCCGGCCAGCACAAGCGGCACCAATGCTTCGTCGACCATCACCGAGTCGGCCTCGTCGACGATCGCGACATCGGGGTTGGGCGCCACCAGATCGGCAACGTCGGTGACCAATTGATCGCGCAGCACGTCGAAGCCGATCTCGTTGACCGAGGCATAGGTGACATCACACTGATAGGCGGCGCGACGTTGCGTGGGCGTGGAATCTGCAGTGATCCAACCCACCGTCAACCCCAGAGACTCGATGAACGGACCCATCCACTCGGCGTCGCGTCGGGCCAGATAGTCGTTGATGGTCACCACGTGGACGTTGCGGCCGGCCAGGGCATAACCCGCCGCGGCGATCGCACCGGACAGCGTCTTTCCCTCGCCCGTACCCATCTCGATGACATCCCCCGCCATCATCCGCAGCGCACCGAGCAACTGCACGTCGAACGGCGTGAGGCCGGTCGAACGCTGCGCCGCCACCCGCGCGATGGCCAGGAACTGCGGGGCATCGGTCGACAGGGCGAGATCCTCAAGGTTGAGCAACCGGGCCGCCTTGGCCAGTTGCTCGTCGTCAAGACCCTCAGCTTTGTCGGCGAACTCGGCCGCGGCCGACACCTCGGCCATGGAACGCGCTTTGACCTTTTCGTCTGTCGCCCCGAGCAGTCGCCAGAAGCCCCGGCTCAATCTGCCCTGGCCGGGTGTGCCGGTCTTGGACGTCCCACCGTTCTTGGAATTCTTCGCCACGGGCTCAACGGTACCGGCGGTGGGCCGACGACACGATGCTGCGGTAGCTTGCCCGAAGGCGCGGGTTCGCGCCCGCAGGGAGGAAATAGCTGTGGACACGTTCACCCCGTCGCTGGACTGGGCGCATGAACTGGTGCCATCGCTGGTGTGGATCCTCAAGGCCTGGGGGCTCGCCGCGGCGGGTGCTCTGCTGGTGCTGTTCCTGCTGGCCCGGTTCACGCTCTGGGGCCGGCAGTACTGGCGGGTCACCGGCGCCTACTTCAGAGGCCCGCAAAGTCTGAGTCGCTGGGTCTGGCTTGCCGTACTGCTGTTGTCGACGATGATCGCGGTGCGGATCAACGTGCTGCTCAGTTATTACAGCAACGATCTCTTCGAGTCATTGCAGATGGCCTTCACCGCCCGCGGTGCCGACGACGGGGCCGCGCGCGAGTCCGCGGTCCGAGGATTCTGGTTCTCCCTGGTGGTTTTCGCGGTGCTGGCCACCATCTACATCAGCCGGGTGATGCTCGACATCTATCTGACCCAGCGTTTCATCATCCGGTGGCGAACCTGGTTGACCGACCGGCTCACTGGCGACTGGCTCACCGGCCGCGCCTACTACCGGGCCCGATTCACCGACACCGACACCGACAACCCCGACCAGCGCATCCAGCAGGACGTCGACGTCTTCACCACCGGAGTCGGCGCCAGTCCCAACACGCCGATGGTGGGTTCGTCGAGCATGCTGGTGTTCGGGGCCATCGACTCGGTGGCCAACGTGGTGTCATTCGTGCCGATCCTGTGGGG
>Ga0136644_10003551_pt1 | contig 11690 bp, 15 predicted proteins | sample C_130820_EF_Meta_FD_94780 | JGI IMG/M metagenome (GOLD analysis project Ga0136644, IMG submission 94780) | Freshwater microbial communities from Lake Croche, Canada to study carbon cycling - C_130820_EF_MetaG (v2) (version 2) | ecosystem: Environmental > Aquatic > Freshwater > Lake | place...
AAATCTCGAAGGGCATAAAAATTGTCAACAATAGCAGGGGAGCATTCCCCACCAAAAAAACAGCCCTTGGTTACAAAATCATGCAAGCTTAACCAATTCCTGTTGCCGTTTGACTCTCTTAAACAGCCCACTCAAAGGGACCATAGGTATCAAAAATTCAAGAACTCATATATGCAACCCCTCTGGAAGGAGTTGTTCGGGGTTTCCGGAAAAACGGCTTCTATCTAAACATGATGCATCAATAGTCTGAAAACTATTGTTTATAATGAGCTCAGAAATTGCGATCGCAGCTCCATAGCTTTGCATGACTCCGCGACCTGTGAAACTGTGACATTCGTAAAGTGCTTGGGTTCCCGGAATTTTTCCTAATATTCCCGAAGTGTCCGGGGTATAACTGTAGAGTCCGCCCCAACCTGTAATAGGTTTTAGTCGCTCGAGGGATGAAGACCTTTCGTAAAGAGCTGGCCAAATATGGGACTCAAAAAAATCGGAATCGACATCAAAATTGAATCCAGGTCGTTCATTCTTAAGAACCAAACCTGCAAGTATGTTTCCCCCTTCAGGATGAAAGTACACTCGAGAAGTGTCCACAATCATTCCATACTCATTCATATTAAAGTTTTCAGCTTTGAAGAGGACGATCTGTCGGCGAATGGGTTCTATCAAGGGGTTTTTAAGGTGAGGATAAAGGAGTTCTCTTGACCAGGCTCCGGCCGCAAGGACCACAAAATTGGCGGACCAATTCATTGCCCCTGCACTTTTTAAAAGATGGGTTGGGTTTTTTAGATGTTCTTGAGCCGCTACGTCCGAGGTAATTGTTGAAATTGATAGTTCTGCATTTCCATTTTTTTCAAGCATGGAGTGAACAACGTGTCTATCATGAAACGTGACTCCGCATTTTTTAGCCTCGTTTCGGTAGTATTGCTTAAGGCTGTTGGAGTTAATCAGACCGTCCTTTGCTCCGAAAATAGCAAACGCCAAATCATCAGTTTTATCAATAAAAGGGTATCTGGATTTAATTTCCGCTACGGAGAGTTCTTGATAGTCGAGATTGTGGCTGCGAGTCCGGGCCAGCATATAGTGGCCGGCTTTTTCTTCGCCCTTTCCGAACAACCACAGATAGCCAGTTTGGTTAAATCCGATCTCCGTTTTTAGTTTCTCGAAAAGTGAAATGGAATGTCGTGAAAGCTCCCGGTTTATAGGCTGCTGCCAAAGGTGTCTGACACCTCCAGCATTGCGTTCAGTGCTGCTTAAAGGGCCTTCCAAATCGGGGTCTACTACATGCAAGTCGGTAATCCCTTTTTTTGAGAGCTCATAGGCGATAGCACTCCCTATGATTCCGGCTCCGATGATAATCCCGTTCATTTTCATGGGGAGCAGTTTAGCTGAAAAGATCAACCTTAGAAAGGGGCTCCCCCAATAAAAGTTTCTTTGCCAGAATCTGAATTTGTCGTTTAAAATAAGACCCTATGAAAAAACTTACCTTAATTCTTCTTTTATTCTTCGTGGCCTGTATTAAGAACTCAACGACTCCGACCGCTTCAGTTTCGAAAACTGTGGATGCGGGTCCCACTGACGTCGTTAAGACCTTTGTTAATTTGTCAGCGACGGCAAAAAGCTTGGAGGACAAAACTAGGTTAGTGGAGTTCTGTGGCGGAGATTTTAAAACTGCTTTCGAACGAATGTCCGAAGAGGAGTTTAAGCTAACTTATTTATCCGGTCAGATTAAAGTCGAAAATCTAGAAGTCCTAGACAGCTCAATCGACAAAGAGGTTGCTAAGGTCCACTATCGTGTCTCCGTTGAAAATAAACAGGGCACCGAGACGACCCAGGAGACCAACGAGAGGGAAGCCATTCTTAGAAAAGGGGTTTCGGGTTGGGTTATTGAGGCAATTCGTCTGAAAGGTTCCGATAAGGTGGCATTTACCCGTGGGATGATGTTTTAATTTAGAAATTTTTTATCATTTTAATGAGGGCCCCTGATGAATACTATTTCAAGTCTTCCTCCAGGGCCGTCTGTTGGCCAGCGAATTGAGCACGCTTCGAAAGTTCTTCTAAAAAGAGATGACCTCCAGCCTTATTTGGATTGCATGGGGGATGTGTTTGCCGACTCGATCCACTACATCGATCCTGTTCATGAAATTGTCGGTAAAGCCGCAGTCCTTGAGATGTTGCGGAAATATGTTCCGCGAATAAAGAATGAGCCCTTCGAATTTTCGCTAGTTCATGAAAGTGAGACGGACGTTATTTGGAAATGGGTGCTCAATATGAAGATACGATTTGCTCCGTTTCGGTTCACGATTCATGGTTTGGTCCATGCCGAAGTTGAAAAAGGGAAAATTGTTCGTCAGCGAGAATACTATGATCCCATGGAGTCGATTGGAGTCATTCCTGTAATCGGGTTTCTCTATAAATTAATTTTAAAGATGGGCTAAGCGAACTATGTTTCTATTGAAAAAGTTAATCTTTAAAATGATGGAGTTGGGGCTAGGACTTCGAACTTGTTTTAGTCTAGACACGAAGGATCCTATTTTTGTGAATTTTAAGCTCACAGCTGAGGAGGTTATTAGAGTTAAAAACGTTTTGCCTTCCGGTTTTGAGCTGCAACCTATAAGGTTTTTATCTTCGGATGAGTCCCCAGATTTTTGGGTAAGTTATAACCTTTATGAACTTAAGTATCCTAATCCCCAATTGGCCTCGATTAAAAAAGCCAGATTGGAAATCAATACGTTTGTTGAAGATCCCACCGGTCGAAAGGGAGTGTTCGTATTTAGTGATTCTCCCTTTGTCTCGAGGGAATCTAAACGATCTTTGCTAGGTTCGATTTGCGATTTCGCGGAATGGTTAGTCACTAAGATTTATGGATGCGGACACCTGGTCGATCTGAAGTTTTCTCTTTCCGAGGAACTGTCTGTGAAATTTCAATCGCAAGGCCAAAGCTTAAAGATTCAAGGAAAAACTCCAGAAGTTGTCGATTCAGAAGACTTTAAATTGTCCGCTGACTATTGTCTTTATAACGATATCTCCTTCTTTAATCACGGCAAGACCTGTGACTATGTCAACGTAAACAGCTCGTTTCATCAGGCTAAGTTTTCTTCAATAGGTATCGAAAATTGTGAGGCCTTCTGTGAAGGTCCTTTTTTTAATCGTCAGCCCGATATGATTTTGGTTCACCGAGGGAACATTTCCTATTTAGTTAATGCTTTGAATCGGGTTCCGCGAAATGAGCGGCCCCATGTCTAAAGTTTCCAATCTCCTCAAATGTTATTTGGGAATTATGGCAGGGCTTATCGGTTTTGGTTTGGTATTTCCAACTTTTTTTAAAACACTTTTCTCCCATCCCGAGTTTTATATCTATGCTAAGTTTTTTCACGTTCTTTCGGTTACCTTAGTTTTCGCTAACGCGGTTATCGGTACTTTATGGGAAACTCGTGGGCTTTTATCAAAAAATGCTCAAATTGTTCGATACACCTATAAAACGGTGACTTGGATGGATTCAGTGTTTACTGCTCCATTAGTTGTTTTGAGCGTTTTATCGGGCATTCTCATGGCCACCAGTTTAGGCGGAGTTTGGACGATCGGTTGGTTGAGTGTGGCTTTTGTAATCTTTTTATTCTCGGGATTGTTCTGGGTTATGCTAGATATTCCGACTCAGTATCGGGTGAATAAACTATTTAATGCTCTGACTGAAAACGTTGAAGTTCTGCCTAGCCAGATCACTCGACTTTTATGGTTTAGATTAGGGGTAAACCTTTTTAGCTTGGTACCTTTAATTATTATTTTTTTCTTGATGATCTTTAAACCTGAGATCGCTCCACTTCAGGAATTGTTTCTCCACCGGTAATAGTTTTGGCTTTGATGAAGATCTCGTTCCACATTTTGGGCGTTAGAACACCGGTCTGGGTATTTTGTCGGCTAGGATGGTAGGAAACTAGAAGTGTGAAGGGCCCCATGTGATAAACGGCTCCGTGCTGAAATTTCGGTTTAGGCTTAGGGATCTCAACATTTTGGGCCTTTAGAAGGTTTAAGATGGAGTCAAAAGCAATCCTCCCTAAAGCCAACACCACTTTTTTACGGGCTAAGAGGCCATATTCCTCCCTAAGAAAAGGTTCGCAGTTTTTTAATTCCCTCAAGCTGGGTTTGTTCTCAGGTGGGGCACAGCGCGCAGCAGCAGAAACAAAGACATTCCGCAACTCTAACCCGTCTTGCTGGGTTTTGGAGCTGGGTTGATTGGCATAACCGTGCCTGTGGAGAGCTCCGTAAAGCCAATCTCCGCTGGTGTCCCCGGTAAACATTCGACCCGTGCGGTTAGCCCCATGGGCACCTGGGGCGAGTCCTACGATCCAAAGAAGCGCGCTAGGATCGCCGAAGCCTGGAACTGGCTTTCCCCAATAAGAAAAATCCTTAAATTCCCTCTTCCGTTTCTCGGCAATGCCTTGGCAGTAAAGGCGAAGCCTAGGACATCGCTCGCATTTGATTATTTTTTGAGATAGACTTTTAAATCTCATATCTTTTCATGAACTATTTTCGTGATTTGGACAAGGGAAGGAATGCTTGCAAGGTGGGCAGTTCACTGCTAGGCTCCTCCCCCGAATCAGTAGTTTATAAAAAGGACAGAATTACAGCGGAGGAAAATCGCAATGTCTGTAGAAGATAAAGTTAAAAATATCATTGTTGAGCAATTAGGTGTGGATATGGAGACCGTAACTCCAGAAGCCTCCTTTATTGATGATCTTGGCGCCGATTCTTTAGATATCGTAGAACTAGTCATGACCATGGAAGAAGAGTTTGATCTAGAAATTCCAGACGAAGATGCTGAAAAGATTAAGACTGTGAATGACGTGATCAGCTACATCAAAACAAAAGTGAACTAAAACTTATATGAGACGGGTAGTCGTCACAGGCCTAGGGGCCCTTAGCCCCATCGGACTTACAGTTAAAGAAAACTGGGAGTCATTGACCCAAGCCAAAGCCGGTATCCGTCCCATTACGTTGTTTGATGCCTCCCAATACACCTCGCGAATAGCCGGGGAAGTCGTCCAGTACAAGGCCGAAGAGCATTTTCAGGGAAAAGATCTGAAAAAAATGGATCGGTTCATCCAGTTCTGTTTAGTGGCTGGCACCGAAGCCATGGTTCATTCGGGTCTGGATCTTGCCCAAGAAAACATGGAGCGGATTGGCTCTATTGTCGGGGTTGGGATTGGTGGGTTAGCTGAAATTCAAGCACAATACAAAGAGCTTTTAGAGAAAGGGCCACGCAGAGTGAGCCCTTTTTTCATTCCGGCTGTGATTGGAAATTTGGCCGCCGGACAACTTTCATTGAAATACGGACTCAAAGGGCCAAACACCTGTATCACAACGGCTTGCTCCTCGAGCGCTCACGCAGTTGGGGAATCTTTTAGATACATTCAAAATGGGACTGCCGACGTCATGTTTGCTGGGGGAGCCGAGGCGGTCATCTGTGAATTGGGAGTAGGCGGATTTTGCGCCCTTAGAGCCCTTTCGACCCGAAATGACGAGCCCGCAAAAGCCTCTCGTCCATTTGACAAAGACCGAGATGGATTCGTTATTGCGGAAGGGTCGGCCATTTTAGTTCTTGAAGAGTACGAACGGGCTAAAAAGCGAAACGCTAAGATTTTTGCCGAAGTTGTCGGATATGGCCTTAATTGTGATGCTTATCACATCACGCAACCCGCCCCGGAAGGGGAAGGGGCCGCTCGTTGCATGCGATTAGCTATGGCCGATGCTAAGTTAAATCCCGAACAGATCCAGTACATCAATGCTCACGGGACTTCGACTCCGATTGGGGACCTTAATGAGACAATCGCTGTTAAAAATGTTTTTAAGGATCATGCGAAAAAAGTTGCTGTAAGTTCGACCAAATCAATGACTGGGCATTTGCTGGGAGCGGCAGGAGCGATCGAAGCGGCCTATTGTGTTAAGGCATTGGAAAATCAAGTTGCCCCGCCCACTATCAATTTAGACAACCCGAGTCCTGAGTGTGATTTGAACTATGTACCTCACACGGCTCAATCGATGAAAATTGAGTATGCCATGTCTAATTCCTTTGGATTTGGCGGAACAAACGCTACACTCATCTTTAAAAAGATTTGAGTTATCAAATGAACAATCTCATTTATTTAGGCTCCGATCATGCGGGCTACTCCTTCAAACTGTCTCTATTGGAACAGTTGAAAAAGCGTTTCCCAGAAAAGCGGTGGGAGGACGTGGGATGTTTTAGTGAAGATTCTTGTGATTATCCCGAATTCGCAGAAAAAGTAGCGACACAAGTGGTTAAAAACTCTGGACTTGGAATTTTAGTCTGTGGTTCGGGCATTGGGATCGCTATTGCAGCTAATAAGGTTCCGGGAGTTAGAGCTGCGACTGTCTGGAGCGAAATCTCAGCCTCCTTATCCAAAGAACATAACAACACAAACATCATCTGTTTTGGTGCAAGGCTGGTGAGTTTAGAGACCGCTGTGGAATCTGCTTCGCAGTGGTTAGAAACGGAGTTTGCTGGGGGAAGACACCAAAAGAGAGTGGATCTCATTACAGCATTGGAGAAAAAATATGGAGCATCTTAAAAAGGTTGATCCCGCCGTAGCTGGATTTATTCAGGAAGAGCTTTACCGTCAGCAAAATTCTCTGGAGCTGATTCCAAGTGAAAACATAGCCTCAAGAGCAGTAATGGAGGCGCAGGGCTCAGTACTCACCAATAAATACGCCGAAGGATATCCCGGGAAAAGATATTACGGTGGTTGTGAGTTTGTTGATAAGGTCGAAGCGGTCGCCATTGAGAGAGTCTGCCAGTTGTTTGGGGCCGATTTTGCCAACGTTCAACCTCATTCGGGAAGCCAAGCCAACATGGCTTCTTATCTTGCTGTTCTCTCCCCCGGAGATACTATTTTAGGCATGAATCTCTCCCATGGTGGGCATTTAACCCATGGCCACCCGGTTAATTTTTCAGGATTGTTATTTAAGGTCGTTTCTTATGGAGTTCGACCTGACACTCATTTGATCGATTATGATGAAGTAAGAGATTTGGCCCACAAGCACAAACCAAAGCTCATTATTGCAGGGGCCAGTGCCTATCCTCGGATTATCGATTTTGAGAAGTTCTCTGCGATTGCTAAAGAAGAGGGAGCTATCTTTTTAGTAGACATGGCTCATATTGCGGGGCTTGTTGCGGCCAAATTACACCCCACTCCAGTAGGGCACGCCGATATCGTCACCAGCACTACTCATAAAACTCTAAGAGGTCCTCGAGGAGGCATTATTCTTTTTAAAGAGCCTCACCGAGCTAAAATCAATTCCCGAATTTTTCCAGGAATTCAAGGTGGCCCTTTAATGCATGTGATTGCGGCTAAAGCGGTTGCCTTTAAAGAGGCTATGACCCCAGAGTTTAGAGATTATCAGGTGCAGGTCGTAAAAAACTGTCGTGTTCTGGCCGGGTATCTACTAGAAGAAGGGTTCACTCTTGTGAGTGGCGGGACAGATAACCACCTCGTACTGATCGACTTGCGAAACAAAGGGATCACAGGTAAAGAGGCCGAGGAGCGTTTAGATCGAGTGGGCCTGACCGCGAATAAGAACACAGTCCCCTTTGAAACTGCGAGTGCTTTTGTGACCAGTGGGGTCCGAATCGGTACCCCTGCAATCACAACTCGGGGCTTAAAAGAGTCTGAAATGGCTTGGCTGGCGAAAGCGATTTCGCGAGTTGTTTCTGATTATAGTGAAGCCACTGTCAAACAGGTGAAGGGAGAGGTGATGGAGTTGTGTCGCCGGTTCCCAATATATGAAGGGTTATGAAATCAGCACGAAGAAAAAATAGGATTGAAGCACTTCAGATTCTTTTTCAACTGGATTTGAATCAGGACCTTTCAACACAAAAAGCTCTCAATCACTTTGAAGAGTTTTATTCTTTAGACAAAAAGCAGATTGATCAGTTCACCCATCGCCTTGTGATGGGGGTAACTGAGAATCTCAGCAATATCGATGGGGTTCTGAAAAAATCGTCTGAGAATTGGCGCCCGGACCGTATGGCTGCTGTCGATCGAAATGCTTTAAGGCTTGGCGTTTTTGAGATTCTTTTCTGTGATGACATCCCTGCGACCGTTTCTATCAATGAAATGATTGAACTGGCTAAACAGTTTGGGTCTGAGAGCAGTCCGAGCTTTATCAATGGGATTCTAGATAAAATTCGTCAGATGAATCCCAATCCCAACAAGGCCAAATAATCTCAATATGGCTATGGCCGAAATCATCACAATCGATCTCGACAACAATCCAGATATCCTAGCGGAGTTGGATGTGGATGGAGTGGTCGTGTTGGTGGACCCCTTTTCTAAAAACGGACCTATTTCAGAAAGTCTCCGTTGCCTTGATTGGTCATTGAACCATCAATTGCGCCGGGCTCTTGAAAAAATGGGGGATCTACCCGCGTTTATTCCTTCCATGAATAAAATCAAAGCCCCATATGTGGTATTATGTTCCTCAATGACAGGTAAAAAAAGTTTGGAACAAAATTGTCTAGCTATGCATCTGACCTCTCTAGCTTTAGTCCCGGGCAATGGAAAGATTCCGTCGCATTGGTCCGAATGGGCTCTGCCCAATTTTTCCAAAATCTATTTTTGTGAAGAGAACAACCAAGTCAGAGGTGAGAAGAGTTGAGTTCAAGTAGTAAAAATCGCCCCACAATCTCTCTTGAGCAAAAAGAGAAAGTCCTGATGGTGGGAATGCATTTCCCGGGTGAAACCTCCCATGAAGTTGAAAACAGTCTTTCCGAGCTAAATCGCTTGATAGACACTCTTGGGGGACAAGTAGTTCATACTCTCATTCAAAAAAAAGAAAAGCCTCATCCGGCGATGTATGTGGGAACCGGTAAGGCCGATGAAATTGGTGTTCTTGTTAAAGAGCATCAGTGTTCCATTGTTGCTTTCGACAATGAACTCACTGGAACCCAACAGAAGAACCTAGAGAAAGTATTCCAATGTCGTGTCGTGGACCGGACCGGGATTATTCTTGAGATATTTTCAAAACACGCTCGAACAAAAGAGGCCAAGAATCAGGTTGAGCTTGCGAGCCTCGAGTACTTGGCGACCCATTTGACTCGTCGATGGACCCACTTAGAGAGGCAAAAAGGGGGGATCGGGCTTAAAGGGGTTGGAGAACGGCAGATTGAGCTGGATCGTCGGTTGATTAGGAATCGAATTTCCCGTTTAAAGGAGGAGATGGCTCATACGGCCACTGAAAGGCAGATCCAACGCGCGCACAGGGGAGATAAGTTTTTAAGAGTTGCCATTGTGGGCTATACCAATGCGGGTAAGTCGACTTTGATGAACAATTTAACCACGAGTCAAGTTTACGTCGATGATCGGTTATTCGCCACGTTGGATTCCACGGTTAAAGTGATCGATCCCAAAACGCGCCCTCCGATTCTTCTGAGCGACACTGTAGGATTTATTGATAAGCTTCCACACAGTTTAGTGGCCTCTTTTAGGTCGACCCTGGCAGAAGTTTTGGAGGCTGATCTGCTTTTGCATGTCGTGGACCTATCTTCTGAAATTTATCCTCACCATTTGGAAGTGACTCGAAAAGTTTTGGAGGACATTGGTGCCGGATCAAAGCCCAGCATGTTGGTGTTCAATAAATCGGATCTCGTGAAGGAATTCTTTCTGCCTAAGATTCTCGAGCGAAAATATATTGATAGTCTCGTTGTCTCTTCTCTAAATAGCGAAGACATGAAGCGATTGAGAAATGCCATTTTTGGGTATTTTGAGAGAGATATGATGGAGTTGGAGATAGTTGTCCCTTACGGTAATACTTGGCTCCAATCGCAGATTCACGAATACTCAAAAGTCTTAGATAAAGAGTATTTGGAAGATGGAGCCAGATTTAAAATTAGAATTATGCGATCCACAGCCAGCTGGTTGAAACTCATCGAAGATGAAAAGACTCCATGAAGCTAGGCATAACCAGAGAGCTACCCCTGGATGCTAAAAAGCTCCTAGAACCCTATTTTGAGACGATCTCAATCTATGAAAAGGGGCGGCCTCTGTCTGAGGGTGAACTTCTTTCGGCAATTTCGGATAAGGACGTTTTTATTTGTCAACTGACCGATATTATCTCTGAGAAGGTTTTGAACAACGCAAAACGCTTAAAACATTTGGCTACTTTTTCTACGGGAGTCGACCACATTGATCTTCAGGCCTTGAAGAAACGAGGCATTGTTCTGTCCCATACTCCAGGAGTGCTAACCGACGCGACGGCAAATCTCGCTTGGGCGTTGATCTTAAACTGTTCACGAAAAGTAGCCCCAGCCCAGAAATATTTGGCGGAGGGAAAGTTTAGAGGATTTCTTCCTAGTCTCTTTTTAGGAGTTCCTCTTGAGAGATCTAATCTTGGTATTTTGGGGATGGGCAAAATTGGTCAAGCGGTGGCTCACAGAGCTTTGGCTTTCGGCATGAAGGTGATCTATTGTTCAAGAACGAAAAAAGAGATTCCGGGATGTACTGCTGTCAGTTTCAGCGAGCTCTTACGGAATTCCGATATTTTGACAATTCACTGCCCCCTAACCAGCAAAACGCGGCATATTTTTCAAACTGAAACGTTGAAACTCATGAAGCCAAATGCGGTCTTAGTTAATACGGCCCGTGGTCCAATCATCAATGAAGGGGACCTCTATCAGCATTTAGTTCGTCACCCAGAATTTTTTGCTGGACTTGATGTCTTTGAGAAAGAGCCCGAGGTTTTTCCGGGGGTACTTGAACTCCCTAATGCGTTGTGCGTTCCTCACATCGGTTCTGCGAGCCGTTGGGCCAGGGAGCAAATGGCTCAGACCTGTATCCAAGAAGCGATGCGATTTGCAAGAGGGGAAAAGCTTGAGTATGAGTATCCCATATGACTGAAAACGGATTAAATATTTATGTGATTTCGGATGGAACTGGAGAGACGGCCGACCAGATGATCAAAGCGGCGCTATTGCAGTACGTTCGTAAGGGTTTAAAAATCGTTCGGTTCAAAAATATACGGACTGAGATTCAAGTCAGATCTATATTTGAAGAGGCCCATGCGGTTAAAGCTATGGTTGTTTACACTGTTGTCTCGGATAACTTGAGAAAGTTTATTGATTTGACTAGCCAACAAACGGGGGTCCCAGCGGTGGATCTCTTGGGCCCGCTACTGGAAAAGCTTTCTAGATACCTAAAGAGAAATCCAGAGACCCAACCCGGTCTCTTTCACCAGGTAAATGAAAATTACTTCAAGCGCATCGAAGCGATTGAATTTACCGTTAAACATGATGATGGAAAATATGCCGACAGTTTGGACCGCGCCGATATAATTTTAGTGGGATTATCTCGCACGTCTAAGACCCCCTTAAGTGTGTATCTTTCTTACAAGGGATGGAAAGTGGCTAATGTTCCTCTTGTGAAAGATATTGAACCTCCCGCAGAGTTATTTCAAACCGATCAGAGAAAAATCATCGGGTTATTAATAGAGCCTGAAACTTTAGTAAAAATACGGCGAGAGAGATTGGTGAAGATGGGAGAATCTCCCAGTGGCGATTACGCAAGCCTTAATCACGTTGTGGCAGAGATTGAGTTTTGCAAAGAGATCTTTCGAAGAAATCGCCGCTGGCCGGTGTTTGATATTACAGGGAAAGCCCTTGAGGAAACGGCTAGTGAAGTGGA
>Ga0136644_10003554_pt1 | contig 11683 bp, 11 predicted proteins | sample C_130820_EF_Meta_FD_94780 | JGI IMG/M metagenome (GOLD analysis project Ga0136644, IMG submission 94780) | Freshwater microbial communities from Lake Croche, Canada to study carbon cycling - C_130820_EF_MetaG (v2) (version 2) | ecosystem: Environmental > Aquatic > Freshwater > Lake | place...
CTCAACATGGACGAATACGCCTACGGCTTTACCACCGAGAACACCCATCGCGGTCCGACCCGCAATCCGCACGACCTCACGCGGATGGCCGGCGGATCATCGGGTGGCTCGGGTGCGGCGGTCGGCGCCGGCTTGGTGCCCTTTGCGCTTGGCACCGATACCAATGGTTCGATCCGGGTACCGGCGTCGCTGTGCGGCACCTTCGGCCTGCGTCCGACTTTCGGCAGACTCGGTCGCGGCGGTGCGTTTCCCTTCGTTTTTTCAATCGACACCATCGGGCCGCTGGCGCGATCGGTGCGCGAACTGGCGCTGGCCTACGACGCCATGCAGGGGCCCGATGCCCATGATCCGGGCTGCGCGCAGCGCGCGGCCGAACCCTCGGTCGCTGCCTTGCGGGCTGATGCCGCTGGCAATCTGGCTGGCCTGCGAATCGCGCGGCTGGGCGGCTACTTTGAAGAGATGGCCACGCCTGAGGGCGTGGCAGCGCTTGATGTTGCCTGTTCGGCGTTGTCGGGTCTGACATCGGTGGGTCGGGCCGACTGGCCGGATGCCGCGATCGGTCGGGCCGCGGCCTTCATGATCACCGCGGTCGAGGGCGGCGCGCTGCATCTGGACGATCTGCGTCGCTACTACGACATCATGGAGCCGCACTCGCGCGACCGCTTCCTGGCCGGGGCGCTCGCGCCGGCTGCCTGGGTGCATCGCGCGCACCGAGTTCGGCGCCGTTACATCGAGCGGGTCGATACCCTCTTTGCCGATCACGACATCCTGCTGGCGCCGGTTGTGCCGGGCGTGTCGCCGACGATCGGCGATGACTGGATCGAGATCCGGGGTCGTCGGTTTCCGTCACGCGCGAGCATGGGCCTGCTCACCCAGCCGGTGTCGTGCGCCGGCGTGCCGGTGGTGGCAGCGCCCATTGCCCGCGAGGGCCTGCCGATCGGCATCCAGGTGATCGCCGCGCCCTGGTGCGAGGCCAATGCCCTGCGGGTGGCGATGGCGCTTGAGCAGCTCGGCGTGGCTCGCGTCAGTGTTCCGACCGCGTTTGCCTGAGCCGCCCGGCGGCTTGTCTCATACCGAACCCTTTCCGACCCAGGACAGCACCATGATCGATGACTCCCAGATCAACCTTCCCGATGTGCTCGCCGAGGTCGAGGCGGCCTTTGCCCGCTATGAGGCAGCGCTGATCAGCAACGACGTGGCCGTGCTCGATGAGCTCTTCTGGCAGCATCCGCTCACGCTTCGCTTCGGCGCGACCGAGAACCTTTGGAGCTATGACGAGGTGGCCGCGTTTCGCGCCTCGCGCCCGGGCCAGAGCCTGGCCCGGCGCATCGTGCGGCAGGTCATCCAGACCTTCGGGCGCGACTACGCCACCGCGAGCATCCAGTTCGAGCGCGAAGGTCGCCCCGGCTGGATCGGTCGGCAGCAGCAGACCTGGGTGCGCACCGCCGCAGGCTGGCGCGTGGTCGCAGCCCATGTGAGCTTCATGGGACTGCCGGCAGCATGATCCGACTGGCCTTGCTGCGGATCCTCGGTGCGCTGCCGAATCTGATCGGCGTCATCGTGATCACCTTCTTGCTTACCCGAGCCCTGCCGGGCGATCCGGCCGCGTATTTCGCCGGGCAGTCGGCGTCGAGCGAGGCGGTCGAGCAGATCCGCTCAAAGCTCGGGCTCGATCGTCCGATGCCGGAGCAGTTCGTGGCCTATGTGCGCGACCTGGCTCAGGGCAATCTCGGCGAATCGCTCTCCACCGGCCAGTCGGTGGCGACCGAGATCGCATCGCGCCTGCCGGCATCGCTCGAGCTGACTCTGGTTGCCTTGCTGCTGGCGGTGTCGATCGCGCTGCCGCTGGGCGTGATGGCAGCGGTGCGAAAGGGGTCCTGGATCGATCAGTTCGCCCGTCTGGTGACCACGGCCGGTGTGTCGCTGCCGGTGTTTTTCACCGGGCTGCTGCTGACCTGGCTGCTCTACTTCAAGCTCGGTTGGGCGCCTTCACCAATCGGTCGGCTCGACCCGTCGTTTTCGCCGCCGGCTCAGGTCACCGGTCTGTATCTGATCGATGCGCTGATTGCTCGCGATCTGCCGCTGTGGTGGGCGAGCGTCAAGCAGCTCGCGCTGCCGGCGGTGACCATGGCGCTCTTCGTGCTCGCGCCGATTGCCCGCATGACGCGTGCCTCGATGCTGGCGGTGCTGTCATCCGATTTTGTCAGAACCGCACGCGCCCTGGGTCTGCGCGGGCCGACCGTGCTGGTGCGCTATGCCTTGCGCAATGCCCTGCTGCCGGTGGTGACCACCCTCGGCATGGTGTTTTCGTTTTTGCTGGGCTCCAACGTGCTGGTCGAAAAGGTCTTTGCCTGGCCGGGCATCGGGTCGTTTGCAATCGAATCGCTCACTGCCGCGGATTACGCGCCGGTGCAGGGCTTCGTGCTGACGATGGGCCTGCTCTATGTGCTGCTGAATCTCGCGATCGATCTGGCCTATCTGCTGATCGATCCGCGGGTCGCGCTGGAGGCCTGATGCCCCATTCAGATTGCTTGTCCAGACGAGGCTCCCGATGAGCGCGGTCATGCTGGGTCAGCCCACGCGAATGTCCCATCTTCGCCATGTGGTCACCGACAATCCGGTGACACTGGTCGCAGCTGCGCTCTTCGTGCTGATCGTGGTGGTGGCGCTCTTCGGGCCCTGGCTGGCACCCTTCGATCCGATGGCCAGCGACACCTCGCAGGCGCTGGCGGCGCCGTCGCGCCTTCACCCTTTCGGCACCGATTCGCTCGGGCGCGACCTGCTGTCGCGCTGCATTGTGGCCGCGCGCCTCGATCTGCTCCTGGCGGTGTCAGCGGTGGCACTGTCTTTCGTGATCGGTGCGACCCTGGGTGCTGCTGCCGGCTTTTTCGGCGGGTGGTTCGACCGCATCGTCTCGCGCGTGGCCGACACGATCATGGCCTTTCCGCTTTTCGTGCTGGCCATGGGAATCATCGCGGCGCTGGGCAACACCCTTGCCAACATCGTGATCGCGACCGCGATCATCAATCTGCCTTTCTACATTCGACTGGCTCGCGCCGAGGCCAACGTGCGGCGCTCGGCCGGTTTCGTCGAGTCGGCGCGGCTGGCGGGCAATTCGGAATGGAGCGTGCTGATGCGCCATGTCTTTCCGAATCTGCTGCCGCCGATGGCAGTGCAGGTCTCGCTGAACATGGGCTGGGCGATGCTCAACGCCGCAGGGCTGTCCTTCATCGGGTTGGGGGTGCGCCCGCCGACCCCGGAGTGGGGAATCATGGTGGCCGAGGGGGCGCAATACATCGTATCGGGCGAATGGTGGGTGGCGCTCTTTCCGGGCGCCTGCCTGATGCTCGCGGTCTTTGCCTTCAACCTGCTGGGCGATGCGCTGCGCGACCTGCTCGATCCGAGGATGCGCACATGAACCCGACCGCCTCAACCGCTTCAACAGCATCACGGCCCGTGCTGTCGATCGACGATCTGTCGCTTGAGTTCCGCACGCGCAGCGGCACCGTGCGGGCGCTCGATCATGTGAGTCTGTCGGTCGGCCGTGGTGAGATCGTCGGGCTGGTCGGCGAGTCGGGTTCGGGCAAATCGGTGCTGTGTCATGCGCTGCTCGGGCTGTCCGATCGGGCTGCCCGAATCACCGGCGGCGCGATGTATTTCGATGGCATCGATCTTCTGGCGGCGAGCGAGCGCGAATTGCAGGACCTGCGCGGGCGCGAGATCGGGATGGTCTTTCAGAACCCGCGCGCAGCGCTCAATCCGATTCGCCAGATCGGCCGCCAGCTCGAGGACGTGCTGCGCCGACATGGCGCGATCCGCAGTCAGGACCTGCGCGAGCGGGCGATTGCGAGCCTGCGTGAAGTGGCGATCGCCGATCCGCAGAAGCGCTGGCATGCCTATCCCTTCGAGCTGTCGGGCGGCATGTGCCAGCGGGTGATGATCGCGCTGGCGATGTCGGCATCGCCCCGGCTGCTGATCTGCGACGAGCCGACCACCGGCCTCGATGTGACCACCCAGGCGGCGGTGCTGAACCTGATTCGGGAACGTTCGCGGGCCAATCAGGTCGCCACGCTTCTGATCACCCATGACCTCACGCTGGCTGCCGATTTCTGCGATCGGGTGGTGGTGATGCATGCCGGGCATGTGGTCGAGACCGCACCGACCGCGCGTTTGTTCTCGGCGCCGCGTCATCCCTATACCGGCGCGCTGATCGGCGCCACACCCGCCGGGCGTGCCGACATCGACGCGCTGGTTCCGATCGCGGGCGGTTTGCCCGATCTGCGCCGCGAGGATCTGCCGGCCTGCCGTTTCATCGAGCGCTGCACGCGCCCGGTGGCGGCCTGCGCGGGTGGTCTGCGCCATGTCAGCGTCACCTCGACGGAGGATTTCGCATGCGCGAATCCGCTGCCCCTGCCATGAGCGCGACGCTGCAAGCGGTGCGGTCATCGTCCGAGACCCTGCTCGAGGTGGTTGGTCTGTCGCGTCGTTTCGCGCTGGGTCGGGGCCGCAAAGTCTCGCAGCTGCATGCGGTCGACGACATCAGCCTGCGCTTGCGCCGGGGCGAATCAGTCGGGCTAGTCGGCGAATCCGGATGCGGCAAGTCGACGCTGGCGAGGCTCCTGGCGCGCCTGATTGATCCGAGCGAGGGTTCGATCGTCTTCGAGGGTCGTGACATTGCCACCCTGTCGGCGCGCAGCTTCGCGGTCTCGGGCGAACGGGCCCGCATCCAGCTGGTCTTTCAGGATGCCACCGACAGCCTCGATCCGCGCCAAAGCGCGCGCGAAGCAATTGCCGAGCCGCTTGTGCGCCTGCGACTGCCGGGTGATGTCGAGCAGCGTGTGCAGCAGCTCGCACAGGAAGTCGGGCTGCCGCCGGAGTTGCTCGGGCGGCTGCCGCATCAGTTGTCGGGCGGCCAGCGAGCCCGCGTCGGCATTGCACGGGCACTCGCGCCGTCGCCGTCGCTGCTGATCCTGGATGAGCCGACCGCGGCCCTCGATGTCTCGGTGCAGGCGGTGGTGCTGCAACTTCTCGCGCGACTGCGGCGCGACCGTGGTCTGACCTATCTCTTCGTGTCGCACGACCTCAATGTCGTGCGTCTGCTGTGCGATCGGATCCTGGTGATGTATCTCGGGCGCATGGTCGAGGAGGGGCCCTCACAGCAGCTCTTCGATGCGCCGGCGCATCCCTATACCAGGGCGCTGGTCTCGGCGATTCCGGGGCGCGCCGGCGAGCGCACCGAACTGACCGGTGAGGTGCGCAGCCCGATTGATCCCGATCCGAACGCCTGCCGCTTTCATGGCCGATGCCCGTTCGGCACCGATGCCTGCGGTCGCAGCATGCCGGTGCTGCAAGCGGTGACACCCGGGCATCGGGTTGCCTGTCTCCTCACGCAAGGATGAGTCCGATGTCGTCCAGTCCGCTCAGAAGCTCCGAGCCGCCGATGAACGTGAACCTTGCCACCGTGGTCTACGAGCGGGTCAAGCAGGACATCTTCGATTTCCGGTTGCTGCCGGGTGACCGCTTCACCGAAGCCGAGATCGCGCTTCGTACCCAGGCCTCACGCACGCCGGTGCGCGAGGCGCTCTACCGGCTTGAACGCGACGGCTATCTCGAGGTGATGTTTCGTGCCGGATGGCGCGTTCGGCCCTTCGATTTCAGGCAGTTCGAAGAGCTTTACGATCTGCGCATCGTGCTCGAGACCACGGCGGTCAGGCGCCTGTGCGAAGAAAGCGAGCGAGTCGAGCTCGATGCGCTCAAGAAGCACTGGTTGTGTCCGCCCGAAGAGCGCGAAACCGACATGCGCGAGGTGGCACGCTTTGACGAAGCCTTTCACACGACACTGGTCGAGGCGGCCGGCAACCGTGAGATGTCGCGGGTCCATGCCGAAGTCACCGAGCGCATCCGCATCATCCGCCGCCTCGATTTCACCAAGCCGCCGCGCATCGACGCCACTTATCAGGAGCACGCCAAGATCCTGCGCGCCATCGTGCAGCGACGTGCCGGCCCGGCCGAACTGCTGCTGAGCGCGCATATCGAAGCGAGCAAGGCCGAGGTTCGCAAGATCACCTTGCACATGATGCAGGAGGCGCGTGAGCGGGCGCTTGAATGATGCTGCCGCGCGCCCGATGAAATCAGTTCGTTGCCAGTGCCGTTGTTTTCCCAGTCCCCCTTAAAAACCCTTGCTCAGATCAGAAAAGGAAACCTCATGAACCCGTCCCGCCGTTCCATGCTTCGTGCCGCCGGTGCCACCGGTATCGTTTCGGCCACCGGCCTGCCGCTTGCGGCCCATGCCCAGGCGCCGATCACCGTTGGTGTCATCTATGTCGGGCCCCGAGATGACTTCGGCTACAACCAGGCGCAGGCGCAGGCTGCCGCGATCCTGAAAAAGATGCCGGGCGTGAAAGTGGTCGAAGAAGAGAAAGTCCCCGAGACCGTCGCGGTGCAAAAGACCATGGAGGCGATGATCACTCAGGACAAGGCCAGCCTGATCTTCGCGACCTCGTTCGGTTATTTCGATCCGCATGTCCTGAAAGTTGCCGAGAAATATCCGAATGTTCGGTTCGAGCATTGCGGCGGTCTGTGGACTGACGGCAAGCACCCCAAGAACGTCGGCTCTTTCTTTGGTTATATCGACGGCGCGCAGTATGTGGCCGGTGTGGTCGCTGGTCACATGAGCAAGACCAAGAAGCTCGGTTTCGTGGCGGCCAAGCCGATTCCGCAGGTGCTGCGCAACATCAACGCCTTCACCATGGGTGCGCGCTCGGTCGATCCCTCGATCACGACACGCGTGATCTTCACCGGCGACTGGTCGATGCCGGTCAAGGAAGCCGAAGCCACCAACAGCCTGATTGATCAGGGAGTCGATGTGGTGACCTGTCACGTCGACGGCCCGAAAGTGGTGGTCGAGACCGCCGAAAAGCGCGGGATCATGTCCTGCGGCTATCACGCCAGCCAGGCGGCGCTCGCGCCCAAGGGCTATCTCACCGGTGCCGAATGGGACTGGTCGACGCCCTACAAGGAACTGGTCGAAGCGGCCCGCAACAAAAAGCCGATGATCAACTTCCTGCGCGGCGGACTGAAAGAAGGCTTCGTGAAGATGTCGCCCTATGGCGCATCGGTGTCGCCGGCCGCCAAGGCTGCAGGCGATGCTGCGCGTGCTTCGCTGACCACCGGCGATTTCGTGATCTTCAAGGGCCCGCTCAAGGACAACAAAGGCGGCACCGTGATCGCAGGCGGCACGAAGCTGGAGATGACCAACGTCGAACTCGAAAAGATGAACTATCTGGTCGAGGGCGTCGTGGGCACCATCCCGGCCTGATCCCGCACAGGCCACTCCCGCAACCGGTTTGGGCAATCCAATGGATATCGCTCCCCAGGCGCCGATGCCGGCGACGACACGCCCTTCGGCGCTGTCGCCGTCGCTTCGCGGCTGGCTGGTACCGGTGGGTTCGGTGCTCGCCGGGCTCTTTGCCTTCGGCCTTTTTGTGGCGGCGATCGGGCACAACCCGTTCGAGGTGTTCGCCACGATTGCCGAGGGCGGCTTTGCGAGTTCATTCGCCTGGCAGAACACCCTGCTGAGGGCGGCCCCGCTCATCCTGACCGGATTGGCGGTGGCCCTGCCGGCGCAGGCCGGTCTGGTGGTCATCGGGGCCGAGGGCGCGCTGGCACTCGGCGCTTTGGCGGCCTCGGTGGCGGTCTCGCCGATTGCGGCCCAGCTCCCTTCGCAGTTGGTGCCGCTGGCCTGGCTGGCGGGTGGGCTCGCAGGTATGGCCGCAGGTGGCGCCTGGTATGCACTGATCGGGCTGTTTCGCGCCCGCCGCGGGCTCAATGAAACCATCAGCAGTCTGCTGATGTCGTATATCGCGATTGCTGTTTTCAATCATCTGGTCGAAGGGCCGATGCGCGATGCGGCGAGCCTGAACAAGCCCTCGACCCTGCCGTTGCCGTCGGAGTCGATGATCGGCTCGCTGCCCGGTCTGGAGGTTCACTGGGGGCTGCTGCTGGGCATCGTGGCCTGCCTGCTTGCGCAGATCGTGATCTCGCGCAGCACCTGGGGCTTTTCCTTGCGGGTGGCCGGCGGCAATCCGCGCGCAGCGATGCTGGTCGGTCTGCCGGTGGGCACGCTCATCGTGATGGCCTGCGTAGCCGGTGGCGCATCGGCCGGTCTGGCCGGTGCGATCGAAGTCATGGCGGTGCACGGATCGGCCAATGCCTCGGTGCTGGCAGGCTATGGCACGACCGGCATCCTGGTGTCTTTCATGGCCCGTCATCAGCCGCTGGCGGTGATCCCGGTGGCGGTGCTGATGGGCGGCATTGCCGCGGCCGGCAGCCTTTTGCAGCGTCGCCTCGATCTGCCCGATGCCACCACGATGGTGCTTCAGGGTCTGCTCTTTGTGGCCATCCTGGCCGGCGATGCCTTCCGGCCGAAGGACCAGTGATGAGCGTCGATGCCCTGTTGTCGGTGCTGATCGCGGTGCTTGGTGGCGCGATCAGGGTCTCGACACCCTTTCTTTTCGTGTCGCTCGGCGAGTGCATCACCGAGCGGGCCGGTCGCATCAACCTCGGCCTGGAAGGCACGATGGTGTTTGGTGCGATGTTCGGCTATGCGGTCTCGTATCACAGCGGATCGGCCTGGGTCGGTGTGCTGGCGGCCGGCCTGTCGGGTGCGGTCTTCGGGTTGGTGCATGGCGCGCTGTGCAGCCTGCCGCGGGTCAATGACATCGCGATCGGCGTCGCGCTGATCATCCTGGGCCTGGGGTTGGCCTTCTTTTTCGGCAAGGGCTATATCCAGCCGACGGCGCCACGCCTGCCGTCGATCGAACTCGGTGCCTGGTCGGCCTCGCCGGCGCTGCGTGCAGCCCTGCAGGTCAATGTGCTCTTTCTCATCGGTCTGGCGCTGGCGCTCGGTCTGTGCTGGGCGCTGGCCAATACCCGATGGGGCCTGCAGCTGCGCACCGTGGGCGATTCGGCAGATGCTGCCCGCGCGCTCGGTCTGTCAATCAACCGCACGCGCATCGTCGCCACCGCGATCGGCGGTTTTCTGGGTGGCGTGGCTGGGGCCTTCCTGTCGCTCTATTACCCGGGCAGCTGGAACGAGGGGCTCTCAAGCGGGCAGGGCGTGATGGCGGTGGCACTCGTGATCTTTGCGCGCTGGCGGCCGATGGGCTGCGTGCGCGCGGCATTGATTTTCGGCGGCGCGAGTTCGATCGGCCCCGCCCTGCAGGCAGTCGGCATCCAGGCGGGCTATCACCTCTGGAATGCAGCGCCCTATGTGCTGACCCTGGCGATCATGCTGGCCAGCACCTCGCGGGCGCGCGCCTCGATCGGTGCGCCGGGCGAGCTTGCGATGACACGTTGAATTCTGGTTGAACCAAGAGCGAAAAGGAGTGAAGGCAATGTCAGGACTGGGTGGTTTGAACAAATCCCCGAACGGGGTGGTGATGGGGCTGGTGCAGCTGCAGTTGCCGGTGGTGGTGACCCCTGACGATCTTGCGCGTCAGACCGCCCGCATCGTCGGGCTAGTCGGCAAGGCCAGGCGCAACCTCGCCGGCATGGATCTGGTGGTGTTCCCCGAATATGCGCTGCATGGCCTGTCGATGGACACCAATCCTGCAATCATGTGCCGCATGGACGGCCCCGAGGTGGCGGCTTTTCGGCAGGCCTGTATCGAGCACCGTATCTGGGGCTGCTTCTCGATCATGGAGTTCAACCCCGAAGGCAATCCCTACAACGTCGGTCTGATCATCGATGACACCGGCGAGTTGCGCCTCTATTACCGCAAGCTGCACCCCTGGGTGCCGGTCGAGCCCTGGGAGCCGGGCAACCTCGGCATTCCGGTCATCGACGGCCCGCGCGGCTGCAAGCTCGCGCTGATCATCTGCCATGACGGCATGTTCCCGGAGATGGCCCGCGAATGCGCCTACAAGGGCGCCGAGATCATGATCCGTACCGCCGGCTACACCGCGCCGATCCGGCATGCCTGGCAGATCACCAACCAGGCCAATGCCTTCCAGAATCTGATGATCACCGCGTCGGTCTGCATGTCGGGGTCGGACGGATCGTTTGATTCGATGGGCGAAGGCATGTTCGTGAATTTCGATGGCACACCGATCGCCACCGGTGGCGGGCGGCCCGACGAGATCATCGGTGCCGAGCTGCGCCCCGACCTGGTTCGCGAGGCGCGTGCCCAGTGGGGCGTCGAGAATAATCCCTATCAGCTGTGGCACCGCGGTTATGTCGCCGTGCGCGGTGGGGCTCAGGACTGCCCCTATACCTTCATGCGCGACATGGTCGAGGGTCGCTATCGTCTGCCCTGGGATGACACGATCGTTCACCGTGATGGCGCCAGCTGCGGCTTTGCGCCGCCGGCGCGCAACTATGGCGGCGCGGTGGCGGCCGATGCCGCGGGCCTGCCGCTGGGCAAGCGCTGACATGCCATCGACGACCTGTCATCACGGACCCGTCATCGATAGCCCCGGATCGGCTGATCCCGGTTCAGGCCGATCCCGCTCGACGACAACCGAGACCTTCCGAGAGAGACCGCCTTCATGAAAGCCTTCGCCCCGATTCCCGCCGACCCTTATCCCTGGCCCTATGACGGCGGCTTTTCGCCCACCGACACCGCCCTGGTCGTGATCGACATGCAGACCGACTTCTGCGGCATCGGCGGCTATGTCGATCGCATGGGCTACGACCTGTCGATGACCCGCGCACCGATCGCCCCGATCGCGAAACTCATCGCCGCCGCCCGCGCCTGCGGCATGCCGGTGATCCATACCCGCGAGGGTCACCGCCCCGATCTGTCCGACCTGCCGGCCAACAAGCGCTGGCGCTCGCAGCGCATCGGTGCCGGCATCGGTGACGCCGGGCCGTGCGGGCGCATCCTGGTGCGCGGCGAGCCCGGCTGGGAGATCATTGCCGAGCTCGCGCCCGCGCCGGGCGAAGTGATCATCGACAAGCCCGGCAAGGGATCATTCTGCGCCACCGACCTCGAGCTGATCCTGCGTACCCGCGGCATCCGCAATCTGCTGCTCACCGGCATCACCACCGATGTCTGTGTCCACACCACGATGCGCGAGGCCAATGATCGCGGCTTCGAATGCCTGCTGATCGAGGACTGCACCGGTGCGACCGACCTGGGCAACCATCAGGCGGCGATCAGGATGGTCACCATGCAGGGCGGCGTCTTCGGTGCCATTGGGCAGTCGTCGCAGGTTCTGGCGGCCATTGCCGGATGAACGCCCCCGCGCTCGAGATCATCGGCCTGACCAAGCGCTTTGGCGATTTCGTCGCGCTCGATGCGGTCAGCCTGTCGGTGCGCCCGGGCACGGTCCATGCGCTGCTGGGCGAAAATGGCGCCGGCAAGAGCACGCTGGTGAAATGCCTGGTCGGCTTTTCGAAAGCCGATGCCGGCGAGGTGGTGCTCGACGGCCGCGAGCGTTCAATCGACTCGCCGCAGGCCGCCCGCGACCTCGGGCTCGGGATGGTCTATCAGCATTTCACGCTGGTGCCTTCGATGACGATTGCCGAGAATCTCGCGCTCGCCCGCGGCGGGCTGTCGGCGGTGCTCGACTGGCCGGCGCGCATCAGCGAGATGGAGCGCTTTCTGGCCGACATGCCGTTCACCCTGCCCTTGCGGGCGGTGGTCTCGGGGCTGGCCGCCGGCCAGAAGCAGAAGGCCGAG
>Ga0136644_10003557_pt1 | contig 11681 bp, 8 predicted proteins | sample C_130820_EF_Meta_FD_94780 | JGI IMG/M metagenome (GOLD analysis project Ga0136644, IMG submission 94780) | Freshwater microbial communities from Lake Croche, Canada to study carbon cycling - C_130820_EF_MetaG (v2) (version 2) | ecosystem: Environmental > Aquatic > Freshwater > Lake | place: Lake...
GGAAAAGGCACTGCGGCCGCATCGCCGCCATGTGCAGGTGATCTTTCAGGACCCGTTCCGCTCGCTCAATCCGCGCCGCACCGTGGGCCAATCCATCATCGAAGGGCCGATGAATTTCGGTCTGTCGGAACACGAGGCCCTCAGCCGCGCCCGTGATCTGATGGGTCTTGTCGGCCTGTCGCCCGACGCGTTGTCACGATTTCCGCACCAGTTTTCCGGCGGGCAACGCCAGCGCATCTCCATCGCCCGCGCTTTGGCCATGCAACCGCATGTGCTGATTGCCGACGAGGCTGTCTCGGCGCTCGATGTCTCGGTGCAGGCGCAGGTGCTGGCCTTGCTGGATGATGTGCGCAAACGCTTCGATCTGGCTTTGCTATTTATCACCCACGATCTGCGTGTGGCAGCCCAAATCTGCGACCGCATCATAGTGATGCAAACAGGCAAGGTGGTCGAGGAGGGAGCAACGAGCACCCTGTTTGCCAATCCGCAACACGCCTATACCAAAGCCCTGTTCGATGCCGCACCGGGGCATGATTTTACCAAGCGGTAAACAAACCATCGACCACAAACCAGATATATGACGGGCTGATGATTGACCACAATCGGTTTCGAGCCCGCATTTTTAGGGCACTCTGTTTCAAAATTTACTGCAGATTCAATGCAGATCGCAAAAAAAATAAAATTTTCGTAAAATTTTCTTGCATTTTAAATCTTAATAAATGATAATACATAAATCAGTATTTATTATACAGTATAAACAGTATTAATTGTGTATAGTTAACCTTAACAGCACAACAATACCAGATTATTGACGTGCATTACTACGAATATTTATTGGTGAGGCGCCATGAAAAAGATCGTATTGCAATTTTTGGATGATGAAAATGGGACTGGCACACTTGAATATGTATTGGTCATTTTGCTCATGGCTACAACCGTCCCAACGGTGTCCTCCGGCCTAAAAACTTCGGCCAGTTACTTGATTAAAACCATAGGTACAAAACTGACTTCGTCGGTTAACACCTTTTCTTGAGCCGATCACCCAATAAAACTGATCGCAACTTGAGAAGGGGAACGGTCCCTGCTCAACCAGAATTATGAGGGCTGCCAACATCCCCATTGACCCGATATTCGTCTAATAACCCGAAGCCAAAGTGCCACGCTGGCGTTGGTCGGCCGCGCCTTCAAGTCCGCGTAGGGTGACAAGAATCGTGTGGGCCGATCCGGATGCCGCTCCCACCACAATTTTATGCCCCTTGGCCTCCAGTAATCTGGCGGTATCAGGTGACAGGCCACGCTCGACGCGCAATTCATCGGGCAGCCATTGGTGATGAAGGCGGGTCGCACTGACGGCCTCCACCACACCCATTTTATGATCGACAATATTGGTGATGACATTCAACACAGTCGAAATGATTCGCGAGCCACCCGGACTGCCCGTGACCATCACGACCCTGCCCTGATCCAGCAGGATCGTCGGGCTCATCGAGGAGAGCGGGCGTTTGCGTGGAGCAGGAGCATTGGCATCGCCCCCGACCAGTCCGAACGCATTCGGGACCCCGGCCTTGGCGGCAAAATCATCGAGCTCGTTATTGAGTATCACGCCGGTGCCTTCGGCCACCAGCCCAAGCCCGTAGGAGAAATTCAGCGTATAGGTGTTGGCAACCGCATTGCCCTCTACATCCACGATCGAATAATGGGTGGTCTGGTCACTCTCGTATGGGGCCAATTGGCCCGGTTTGATCTCGTGCGCGGGACGGGCTTTGGCGGGATCAATCTCCTTGATCCGGGCTTGCGCATAGCGTTTGGAGGTCAGGGCTGCGACCGGCACGGTAACAAAATCAGGATCACCGAGATATTCCGAGCGATCGGCATAAGCGATTTTCATAGCCTCGGTGAACAGATGCAGCCTATCGGCATCGGGGGCTGCGGTTGGCGGCAGTTTCAGGGCTTCCAGCATGTTGAGAATTTCGATAACATGCACTCCGCCCGAGGAAGGCGGCGGCATCGAGGCGATCTGCAGGCCCTGATAGGTGCCCGTCACCGGTTTGCGGATGATCGGCTGATAGGTGGCGAGATCCTCAACCGTCATCGTCCCGCCCGCAGCCGAGACCGCCGCTGATAGTTTTTGGGCGACCTCGCCGCGATAGAAGCCGGCCGATCCACGGGCAGCAATCAGTTCCAGTGTCTGCGCAAGGTCGGATTGCACCAGACGCTCCCCCTGTGACAAGGGTGACAGATCGGCTTTGAGAAAGATTTTAGCGGTGGAAGGGTATTGCGCCAGCCGCTTTTGGGCTTGAGGCAGGCTGTCGGCCAGATCCTCTTCAACCACAATCCCCTGCCTGGCCAAGGCAATGGCAGGAGCCAGCACCTCAAGCCAGCTGACTTTTCCCGACCCATAGGTCTTGAAAGCCAGTTCCAATCCCGCCACGGTGCCAGGAACGCCGACCGCGAGACCGCTATCGCGCGATTTTCTGGTGTCGGCATTGCCTTGCGCGTCCAGGAACATGTCGCGGCTGGCACTAGCCGGTGCGGTTTCGCGATAGTCGACCGCATGGGTCTGGCGGTCCTTGGCCAGATGCACCAGCATGAAACCGCCGCCACCGATATTGCCCGCCCTAGGCAGGGTTACCGCCAAGGCAAAGCCGACGGCAACCGCCGCATCGATGGCATTGCCACCTTTTCTCAGAATATCGACCCCGATCCGGCTGGCCTGCACCTCCTGTGACACCACCATGCCATGGGCGGCAATCACAGGCTGCTGGCGGTATTGATCGGCAATGATCGGGGTGGCCTGCTGGGCCAGAACTGCGACAGGAAACTGCATGCCATAAAGGCTGAGGGACACAGCCAGACAAAGCCGTTTGCAATTCATCATGTCCATGGTCGATCGCCTCATACGGAAGTACTTCAAAGCGACAGTGTGACGAGGGAATGGCAACGAAACAAGAGCGAAATTACCCTTGCCCCCTTTCCTTTTGACCTGTCATCATCAATGATAAGACATGAACAAATATATGGGGGATTCTACTATGGTCTCGACATTGCGCGCCGGTCTGGCTGTGGCTTTGACACTGGCTTTCACACAACCTCAGACAGTAAAAGCTGATGAATTTCTGAATGTGCTGACTGGCGGGACATCGGGTGTCTATTATCCGATGGGTGTTGCGCTGGCCAAAGTGTTTTCGGACAAGATCTCCGGCACCCGCCCCTCGGTACAGGCCACCAAAGGTTCGGTCGAGAATCTGGTTCTGCTCAATGCCGGAAAAGGCGAAATCGCCTTCAGCCTTGGCGACAGTCTGGCCTTTGCCCGCGATGGCAATGAAGAAGCCGGTTTCAAAAGCAAGCTGGACAAGTTACGCGGCATCGCCGCCATCTATCCCAATTACATCCAGATTGTCGCCACCAAGGAATCCGGCATCAAGACCCTGGCGGATCTGAAGGGCAAGCGTCTGTCAGTCGGGGCACCCAAATCGGGCACCGAGCTCAACACCCGTGCGATACTGACGGCGGCAGGCTTGAGCTACAAAGACCTCGGCAAGGTTGAATATCTGCCCTTTGGTGAATCGGTCGAACTGATGAAAAACCGCCAGCTGGATGCGACATTGCAATCGGCCGGTCTTGGTGTCGCCGCGATCCGCGATCTGGCGTCCTCGGTAGAGATTGTTGTGGTGGAAATTCCCGCCAGCATCGTCGATAAAATCGGTGCGCCCTATGTCAAAGCCACCGTGCCCGCCAATACCTATACCGGCCAGACCAGTGATGTGGCCGGCGCGGCCGTGGTCAACTATCTGGTGACCCGTTCGGACCTGCCCAATGATCTGGTCTATGGCATGACCAAATCGATCTTCGACAACCTGCCCGATCTGGCCGCCTCCCACAGTGCCGGCAAGGAAATCCGGCTCGACAAAGCCCTTGAGGGCATGCCGGTGCCGCTGCATCCGGGTGCAGAAAAATTCTTCAGGGAAAAGGGCATGGTCCGCTAAGACGCCCCTTCCTGGCGCAAGACCAGAGACCCTGCGCGCCAGTTTCAAGCATGCCAGAAATACATGTCAGGATTAGCCGAGATGACCACACCGAACCCGCATGTACCGACGACAACTGTAACCGAGCTGGATATCGAGCATAATCTGCCAGCAGGCTGGGGACTTGGCCGTTCCGGCGCGGTGCTGTTCTGGATCGCGTTGGCCTTTTCGACATTCCAGATTGCCACTTCGGTCTATGCCATCCTGCCGACGCAGGTCTTGCGGGCCATGCATGTGGGCTTTCTGGTGCTGGTAGCCTCGGTGCTGATCGGCAACCACCGCTCCAGCCACCCGATGAGCCGGGTGATCGGCTGGACCCTCGGCCTGCTGGGTTTCGGGGCGGGACTGTATCAATGGGTCTTCTACATTGATCTGGTCAATAATTCAGGCGATTTAAGCCATCTCGATCTGGCAGTCGGGATGATCAATCTGGTGGTTCTGTTTATCGTCGCATGGCGGTTGATGGGACCGGCCTTACCGATTATCTGTCTGGTGTTCATCGCCTATGCCCTGTTCGGCCGCTATCTGCCACGCCCGCTCGACCATCGGGGTTTCAGCCTTGAACAGGTGGTGGAGCATATGGGCTTCGGCACCGAGGGGATTTACGCCACCCCGACCGGCGTCTCGGCCACCTATATTTTTCTGTTCATCCTGTTCGGCGCCTTTCTCGAGCGCGCGGGCATGATCCAGCTGTTCAACGATGTCGCTTTGGGACTGGTCGGGGCGGCCCGCGGCGGGGCGGCCAAGGTGGCGGTGATTTCCTCGGCCCTGATGGGGACGATTTCCGGCTCTGGCGTCGCCAATGTGGTGACCACGGGGCAATTCACCATTCCGCTGATGAAGCGGTTCGGCTATTCCTCCTCCTTTGCAGGCGGGGTTGAGGCCACGGCCTCGATGGGCGGGCAGATCATGCCGCCAGTGATGGGTGCAGTGGCATTCATCATGGCTGAAAATATCGGCGTTCCCTATTCCGAGATTGTCAAAGCCGCCATCATCCCGGCCATACTCTATTTCGCCTCCGCCTTCTGGATGGTGCATCTGGAGGCGGGCAAACACCATCTTATGGGCATGGCCCGTTCGGAATTGCCGAGCCCGCTTGCCGCCATCAAACGCCAATGGCATCTGGCTTTGCCTTTGGCAGTGCTGGTCTATCTGTTGATGGACGGCTTTACCCCGCTGTTTGCCGGTTCGGTCGGGCTGGCGTTGACCGTGATCATGATCCTTGGCGGTGCCTTTGCCATGGGGTTCGGTTCGGAAGTCGCCCGTGTGGTGTTCTGGATCGGGCTTGGCCTGCTGTCGGCCTCGTTTTTCTATTACGGCATCGGGATTATCATCGCACTGGTCGCCATTCTGATCATCGTCAACCTGTTCTCCAAAGGCGGGCGTGAAACCCTGATCCTGTGCCGCGACGGACTGGCCGACGGCGCCAGACAGGCCCTGCCTGTCGGTCTGGCCTGCGCCATTGTCGGCACCGTCATCGGCACCATGACCCTGACGGGTGCGGCCACCACGTTGGGCAATTTCATCGTGTCCTTCGGACGCGATTCAATCTTCCTGTGCCTGCTGCTGGTGATGGTTACCTCGATCATTCTGGGCACGGGGCTTCCGACCATACCCACCTATATCATCACCGCCTCACTGGCTGCCCCCGCACTGTTGAAACTCGGCGTACCGCTGATCGTCAGCCATATGTTCGTTTTCTATTACGGCATCATTGCCGATCTGACCCCGCCTGTCGCACTGGCGGCATTGGCGGCTGCGCCCATTGCCAAAGCCTCGCCCGACGAGATCGGCTGGCAGGCCACACGTGTGGCGCTTGCGGGTTTTCTGATCCCCTTCATGTCGGTCTACGAGCCCTCGCTGATGCTGCAGGCCGGCGGCGCGATTGCCGAGCAATACGGCTATTGGGTCGAAGTGGTCGTTGTCGTATTCAAAGCCTTTGTGGTAATCGGCATGTCGGGTGTTGCGGCGATCGGCTATTATTTCACGCGGATCAGCTTGTTCGAACGGGTCATGGCGGGAGTGTCTGCTGGTTTCCTCATCGGTAATTTCGATTACAGCGATGCCATCGGCCTGATCATTGCCGGCTTGCTGACCGTAGCAAACTGGCTGCGGCTCCGCAAAAGCTGATCGGGAGCCCTGCACAAAAGCCTATTGCACTTTTGGTACGAATTGATCACTCTCGAACCCTAATGAGCGACAACCGACAGGAAGCCGCTGATACTCCGCATCAGACGGAACACAAGGGTGGATGATGAGCCAACATTACAAAATTCTCATTCTCGGGGCCTCCTACGGCTCGCTGCTGGCAACCAAAATGCTGATGGGCGGGCATGATGTCGCGCTGGTCTGCCTGCCGGCCGAAGCCGATTTGATCAATCACGAGGGCATCCGCGTCCGCATCCCCGTCAAGGGGCGCGACGGATTGGTGGAAGTCGACTCCCGCACCTTGCCCGGCCATATTTCCGGCCTGTCACCCGAAGCAGCCCAGCCTGCCGATTACGATCTGATCGCACTGGCCATGCAGGAGCCGCAATACCGCGCCCCCGGCGTGCGCGAATTGGTTGACCGTATCGCCACCTCCGGCAAACCCTGCATGTCAATCATGAACATGCCGCCTCTGCCCTATCTGGCGCGTATTCCGGGGATAGACGCGAATGAATTGAAGCATTGCTACACCGATCCGACCGTCTGGCAGAATTTCGATCCGCACAACATGACCCTGTGCAGCCCGGATCCTCAGGCCTTCCGGCCGCCCGAGGAGCCGACCAATATTCTGCAGGTCAGCCTGCCGACCAATTTCAAGGTCGCCAAATTCGGCAACCCCGCCTTTGACCAGATCCTCACCGATTTGCAGCATGATATCGAAGCCGCCCGCTTCGATGCCGGCGACGGCCCGATCGAGCTGCCGGTCAAACTGAAGGTGCATGACTCGGTGTTTGTGCCGCTGGCCAAATGGGCCATGCTGCTGACCGGCAATTACCGCTGCATCCAGGCCGACGAGATGCGCCCGATCAAGGAGGCGGTCCATTCCGATCTGGCAGCCTCGAAGGCCATCTATGGCTGGGTTAACGCACTCTGCGTCAAACTCGGTGCCAATCCGGATGATCTGGTGCCATTTGAAAAATATGCCAATGCCGCTCAAGGACTGGCCAAGCCCTCCTCGGCGGCCCGCGCACTGGCCGCAGGCGCGCAAAACATCGAACGCGTCGATCTGGTCGTGCAAACCATGGCACGCATGAAGGGCGAACATTCCGACAGCGTCGACCAGACCGTCAAACTGGTCGGATCCTGGCTGGAAAAGAACCGCTCGAAAGCCTGAGACGCTTTTCCGACCTTCTGCTGTCCACACCCTGCCCGAAAGCGCAGGGTGTTTTTTGGCCTGTTTCTCTAGTTTCGGTATTAACCTCGTTGGTTGAAGTGGGTCCAAAATACCGCCTTTACGATGCAAACTGCCTTGCCCGCCCTGTCAAAGGTTGAAATAAAGACGGGCTATGATCCAGTCTTTCACCACAATAGTTCAAACGCGCCAACCAGCAGCAGGCCATCTTGTGTCTCACAACGACCTGACGACGACGGCAGATGACGGGAGCATCGACAGCTCCCTGTTGGCGTTTGAACGCGCGCTTCAACTGCATGCCGAAGGCGATTATGTCAGTGCGGTGGAATTGTATGGCGATATTTCGCCTAACTCCCCGGCCTTTCACGAAGGCCAGCATTTTCTAGGTATTGCGCTGCATCATCTCGGCCGGCACGAGCAGGCCGTCAGCTTGCTACGCGCCTCGGTCGCAGCAACCGAAGAGCGGGTCGACTGGGCCAACAATCTGGGCAATATCCTGAATGCACAGGGCCGCTTCGCGGAGGCGGTCGAGGTCTTTGAGCGCGCGGTGGCCAAGGCGCCGGCCCAGGCGCTACTGTGGATCAATCTGGGCGCGACCCATGAGCGGCTCGCCCAATTCGGGCAGGCCGAACACGCCTATCAAACCGCAATCGCAATCGAGCCGCAATCGCAGGAACCCTACCGCCTGCTCTCATCGCTTTACGAACGTCAGCAAAAACAGATCGAGGCCGTGCGCACCTATTGTTCCGGCTATATCGTGGCCCCGCGCGAGACCACCACCCCCTATCTGCTCGGCAAGGCCTATTATGTACTGGGACGGCTGGATGATGCGGCGGAAGTCTATCGCCAGTGGAAAGAGGCAGAGCCCGACAATCCGATCCCATCCCATCTCTATGCCGCCTGCGCGCGCCATGGTGCCGGAGATCTGATCCCCGAGCGCTGCTCGGAAGATTACGTCAATGTCACGTTCGATGAATATGCAGATCATTTTGAAGGCAAGCTAAGCCAGCTCGACTATCGCGGGCCGGCTTTGCTGGAGCAGATGATGGCGCAACGTTTCAGCACCGGCGCAAACCTGCTTGTGCTGGATGCCGGTTGCGGCACCGGCCTGTGCGCGCCTATCCTGCGGCCCTATGCAAGCGAGATGATCGGTGTCGACCTGTCCGGTTCGATGCTCGATCTCGCCCGCCAGCGCGGGCTGTATGAGGCCTTGCACAAAATGGAAATCGGCACTTTCCTGCACAGTGTCGAGAGCCCCTATGATCTGATCGCCTGCATGGATACGCTGATCTATTTCGGAGCGATCGAACAGCTGTTCGCCCGTTTCCATGCCACGATCAAACCGGGTGGATGGCTGATTTTCACGACTGAAATCTCGCTCGACGACACAAAATCCTACCAGCTCAACCCCAGCGGCCGCTACAGCCACACCGCTCCCTATCTGCGCAACGTCATGCAAAATTGCGGATTTGACTGCCAGATCTTCAACCACGAAACCCTGCGCACCGAGCTGCAAGTGCCGGTACAAGGTGTAATCGTTCTGGCGCAACGGCTTTAAATTCTTTCAAATTCTGAAATGGCCATAATCGCTCTTGTCACATGAAAAACTTTAAGATTAAACTATTTTGCAAATGGTTTTAACGGTGGAGAGTGTGATGCGCATTAAAGTCATTGGTGGCGGACCTGCCGGGCTCTATTTCTCCATTCTCGTCAAAAAATCCTTCCCGCACGCCGAGATACACGTGGTCGAGCGCAACAAAGCCGATGATACTTTCGGCTTCGGCGTGGTGTTTTCGGACCAGACCCTCGACAATTTCCAGAAGGCCGACCGCGAGAGTTACGAGGCGATCACCAAGGCCTTTGCCTATTGGGACGATATTGCCATCCAGATCAGGGGAGAGAATTTCCGGATCGGCGGCAACGGCTTCTGCGGCTGTTCGCGCAAGACCCTGTTGATGCTATTGCAGGAACGCGCCAGAGGACTGGGGATTCAACTCTCGTTCGAACAGGAACTGGCCGCGCTGCCGGGCGAGGACGAGGCCGATCTGGTCGTGCTGGCTGACGGTTTGAACTCCTTGCTGCGCGAGGCCAACCGCAGCCATTTCGGAACGCAAGTGGATTGGCGACCCAACCGCTTCTGCTGGATGGGATCGACCCGACCGTTCGATGCCTTCACGTTCTATTTCAAGGAAACCGAATTCGGCGTGTTCATCGCGCATTGCTACCAATATGAAGCCGGACGCTCGACCTGGGTTCTGGAAACCGATCCCGAGACCTTTGCCGCGGCGGGGCTTGAAACCATGTCGCAGGAGGACAGCACCGCCTTCCTCGAAAACGTCTTCAAAGACGAGTTGCAGGGCCATCGCCTGATTGCCAACCGGTCGATCTGGCGGCAGTTTCCGACCATCCGCAACAAGCATTGCACGATGGATGGCCGCGTGGTGCTGCTGGGTGATGCCAAATCGACGGCTCATTTCTCGATCGGTTCGGGCACCAAACTGGCGATGGAAGACGCGATTAGCCTGCATGATTGCCTCAAGCGCAGCAATGGCCGGATGAAAGAGGCCTTGGCCGATTTCGAAGCCGGTCGCCGCGAGGAGGTCGAAAAAACCCAGCATGCCGCCGAAGTCAGCCTCGTCTGGTTCGAGCATGTCAAACGCTTCCTCGATTTCGATCCGGTGCAATTCGCCTTCGGCCTGATGACCCGCTCCAAATCGATCACCTATGACAATCTGGCCCTGCGTGCGCCCGACTTCGTCAAAGAGCTCGACAAGACATTCGCCAAGCAGATCAAGGCTTTGGGGCATGATGTTGATGTCGAGAAGCCGCAAAGCCCTGCCTTCCAGCCTTTGTCCCTGCGCGATATGACCTTGCCCAACCGCCTCGTGGTTTCGCCGATGTGCATGTATGCGGCACAGGACGGCGTGCTGACCGATTTCCATCTGGTCCATTACGGTTCGCGGGCCATGGGTGGCGTCGGTCTGCTCTTTACCGAAATGACCTGTATCAGTGCGCAATCCCGGATTACCCCCGGTTGTGCAGGCCTTTGGACAGACGAGCAGCAGGCGGCATGGACGCGGGTTGTCGATTTCGTCCACACGCAGTCGGGTGCCAAAATCTGCATGCAACTGGGCCATGCTGGCCGCAAAGGGGCCTCGAAACTGATGTGGGACGGCATGGACAGGCCGCTGGAAACAGGCGCATGGCCGCTCGTTTCGGCCTCCCCGCTGCCCTATTACCCGGAAAGCCAGATCCCGCGCGAGATGAACCGCGCCGATATGGACGAGGTGCGTGACCAATTTGTCGCCGCTGTCCATCGGGCCGAGGCTTGCGGCTTCGATATGGTGGAAATGCACGCCGCGCACGGTTATCTGCTGGCCAGTTTCCTGTCGCCTGTCACCAACCAGCGCAAGGACAATTACGGCGGCAGCCTCGAAAACCGCCTGCGCTTTCCGCTGGAAGTCTTTGCCGCGATGCGGGCCGCCTGGCCGGCCTATAAACCGATGTCGGTGCGTATTTCGGCGACCGACTGGATGGAAGGCGGGATCAGCGACGAGGAATCGGTCGAGATTGCCCGCCATTTCGCACAAGCCGGCGTTGATCTGGTCGATGTCTCGACAGGGCAAACCGCACCGCTGTCACGCCCGGTCTATGGTCGCATGTTCCAGACCCCCTTTTCGGACCAGATCCGCAACGAGGCGCATGTCGCCACCATGTGCGTCGGCAACATCACGACCATTGATCAGGCCCATACGATTGTCGCCGCAGCGCGGGCCGATCTGGTGGCCTTCGGCCGTCCGCATCTGATTGATCCCGCTTTCGCCTTGCGCGGAGCGGCATGGTACGGGGCAGACGTCAAATTGCCGCCGTCCTATGCTCCGGGTTGGGCACAGATCACCCGCAATGTGCCGCGTGAAAAGTCTGATCTGATCGAAATGAAGCTGAAAGCCCGTCCTAAAAGCCACAAACCGTCATGAATTCATCAGCGATCGCCGGACACCCTTGCGCTCGACCACAAAGGTACGCGGCTCACTCGGAAAATCGGTCGGGCTGCGCGGCCGCACCCTCACCTGACGGAGATTGCGGGAACGGGCTATTTCTGCCCGGATCTCTTCCTCGCTCGCCCCGATCAATGCGGCGGCAATTTCGACCTGTTCCTCAAGATCATCTGTGAGGCCCTGAGCAGCAAAAACGGCTTCCTGCATGGTCGGCAAGTCAACCCTGACCCGTCGTGACCCGTATTTGGTGTTCCAGACCGTTTCGCTGCTATTGCCAGAACTTTTGCTCATGATGCCAATCTCTTAAATCCTCAAGCC
>Ga0136644_10003560_pt1 | contig 11679 bp, 4 predicted proteins | sample C_130820_EF_Meta_FD_94780 | JGI IMG/M metagenome (GOLD analysis project Ga0136644, IMG submission 94780) | Freshwater microbial communities from Lake Croche, Canada to study carbon cycling - C_130820_EF_MetaG (v2) (version 2) | ecosystem: Environmental > Aquatic > Freshwater > Lake | place: Lake...
CAATAACTTCAAGTACATCTGCACGCTTAGGTTGAACTTCGAAGCAATCCGAGCAATCTCGTCATCGACATCCTTCTGCGTGATCTCAATCTTGCGCTCCTGGCAGGCCTGGAGGATCAAATAACGGTTGACCATGTTTTCCAAGACTTCTTCGCCATGGCGCATCACGCACAAATTAGCCAAGTCCTGCAATGTAATCTTCTGACTATTGACCAACGCAACAATCGCCGGACCGGACTGAGCTGCAGCAGCAGCCCCCTCGGCGTCCTTGATGCTGCTGCGAGACGAAGCCTGAGCGCCGGATAGCTTGGTTTTCGCACCCTGCCCAGCAACCCCACTTTTGTCCTGTGCATGAACCTCAACGCTCATCCATGGAACGACGGGCAAGCACAGACATGTCGTGGTCAGAACGGTGATGAAAATTCTTCGGGCCTGAAGCGATCGCAAGGTTGGCATAGGATTCCTTTCCTTAATGATTCGAGTTTGAAAGGGAGTCTAAACTCCAGGGCAAATGCAAATCAAGCCCGCTTTGCACTCGCTCCCTGCGGACTGAATCCGTGCAATGCTAGCGATCTGAGCGGAGCGAGCCCAAAAGTGGCTGACGCATGGCCAACGCAGCCGCCAAGACGCAGAAGATCAATCCCAGAGCGATCACGCATGCTAGCATTGTCAGCGGACCTGAGAGTGCAACAGCCGAGTTGCCCCGAAAAAGTACCGGTGCAGAAGCTGCCAAAGCGCATAGCATTCCGATCCCCAGCCCCCGTAGCAGTTGCCATCCGTTCTCTAAAAACAACGCCCACACCAACCGCCCCTTGGGAAAACCCATCGCTCGCATCGCTGCCAACTCGCTCTTGCGCTCCAACGCACTTCGCAGCTGGGAGACACCCAGACCAAGCGTGCCGAGCAGCAATCCCAGTCCACCAAGGAGTTGAAATGCACTAAGATAGGTATTCTGAACAGCCAGTAGCCTTGAGAGGATTCCCTCGGCCGATGCGCAGCTCATGCCTTCGTCTGCCCAACCGCTCTCCAATGCCGCACGAATCTCGGTGATCTGCTCCTTGGTTGCAGTTGCGTTGGGTTTAACCAGGAACGCTCGGTAGCCTCCAATGTCGGGAAAGACTTTTTGGAAGTTTGCTTCGCCGATCCAAAGGCTGCCCTGTAGGATCGTATTTTGAAGGACTCCTACGGTTTGAAAATGGACGGTTTTTTCGCCAAATTGATAAGCGAATCTCTCCCCGACGTATCCACCTAGATGCAATGCCCACAATGCGGTGTTTTGATCGAGAATCACCGGTACAGGATTTTCTTGCGTTCCATTCGCCTTTTGCTCTAAGTGCCCCCATGGAGACTGCTGCAGGTCGGTTCCAAACCAAGCCAGCTCGGTCATTCCTTCTTTGTTTCTGTCTGCCTGCTGGATGCCTGGCGTGATTCCCATGACCTGTGGCTCGGATGCTTGGTACAGGTTGTTGCAACTGGCATCATCTCCCCCACGCACTCGCACCGGAATGATGGCTGCATCGGCAAGCGCCTGGGACTTGTCCCCGAGAGTCTGTCGCTGTTGCTTGGGGTCGGCGACATTGACATGGATGCTCTGTGCACTTTTGCCGACCCAAGCGAATCCGCCGGTGCCTCGCCGATCGGGTTGCGCTTGAAACAAACTCATGGCAAGAATCAAGAAGCTCGCCATGGCCATTAAAGCCACCGTCAGGATGCTTCGCAATGGAGCACGCTGCGCGTTGGAACGCGCCAGCGCGCTGATGTCCACGTCCAAGGCCCGGGGAACTGTCGATACTCTTCTCATGCCCGCATATAGCCACAAAACCATGGCGATCATCCACAGCATTCCGCTCCCAACAAACGCCCCAGCCTGAGCTTGTCCCTGCGTCCACTGTCCAGCTAGCAAGGCTATCAACCCCAGCAGCACACAACCGATCGCTACGGTTCGAATCCAATGGTTGGCTCGCACACTTGGCGCCTCATCATCCATCCGACCCTTGAGCAATCTAGCAACGCTTGCACGTCGCAACTGCCGGGATACAAACCAAGTCGTCGCGAGCGATACCAACAGACCTGCCAGCCAACCGATCCATAAACTCTGAGGGCGAACGTAAAAATCGAGAAATGAAACGGAAATCGCTCCCACCCACCAACTCTTGAGCCCGGCTAATAGGGCGTAAGCATATCCCAAACCGAGCACGACTCCGACGGCTGAACCGATCGCTGCTAACAAGGCCGATTCGATCAAAAGCAAACGCCGAACCTTGGCTCTGGTCCAACCGCAAGCCAAGAGAAGCCCCCAATGATCTGCACGTTTCTCGATGGTTAGCCGGAACAGCAATGCGACGAGAATCAGGGCTGCGGCGATTACAAAAAAACTTAGAGATAAAAACAAGGCATCGAAGGGTGTCGTTCCGCTGGAGGCTTGTAACTGCTGAGCCCTGAGCGCTAACTCGCGCCACCCTAGATCGCCCAGTTTTTCCCTGGCAATGGCCACAATCTCAGCTCCCTGGGACTCTCGAAGCTGATCGCTAAGCCCATCGAAACGAATCGACGTTTGCGAACCGAAACGCGATCCGAACAATTCCCTGGCTCGCTCGTCGGAGATAAACAGCTTGGGTGTCAATCGATGCGAGTTCCAGTACTCGTCGTCACGCTTTTCGATCTTGCGTGTCAAAGCAAATGGAGTCTCCCAATTGGAGATCGAATCCTGATCGGTAATCCCGGGTACCAGGGGTGTCCAAGCCGGATCGTTGAATGGAGTCGGAGGCTCCTTGTACCGCGCAGGGGACTTGCGCCGGTAAGCTTGCTCGGGCTCTGTCAGCGGAGCGATTGCTACGATGCTCGCTTCGAAACTATTCTCGATCTCGGTCCCCTCGACCGTCTCGGGCAAAAAGTAATCGATCTTGAGCCGATCCCCAACCTTGGCACCAAGCTCCTCGGCCATCCATCGATTGATAACGATCCAATCTTTATCCAAGCTAGAAACAGGTACAGGAACAGTCTCTGCGGAACTTGCTCTGAGCATCCCCTGGATGAGTTCCCACGGTGCCCCGCTGATGATCGAATACGGAACCGCCCGGCCTTGGGATTCCGATCCCTCTTGTCTGATGACTTCCGTGCTATTTGCCAGATAGCTCAGCACTCGTTTGGAGTCCGACTTACTGGCAATGGCCCCACTGGCGATGGCCTGGGCCAAGGGGTCCGGAATCATCATCTGCTCGCTGGTCAGTTGATCGTAGGCAAATGCAGATTCGGTTCCTATAGGGCTTTCGCCATTAGCTACATCGGGGAAAACCCGTTGGACTTTTTGCCAACGCAACCCAATCTCATCGAGGGATAACTTGAGCGAAGGCAGGAGGGGTTCCTGACCTAGTCGGGAACTGGCAACGGCATTGATCTTCCCCTCGATCTCCAGAGCTTTCTGCAAAGCCTCTTTCGAAGCATAGGCGTTTAGAACAGGACGCTGGTCGCTTCTCAGAGAGAATCGACCTAGGCTTTCGTCGGGAACCACATCGACCACTTCCCACCGAGACAGTGCGACGACTTCGTTGTCTCGCTTGCCCAGCGCGCTGTCGGCTGGAACGACTGCGTCCCTGGAGACTTTAAAAGTGATGCGGTCTCCAACCTTTGCGCCGAGTTCATCGGCCAATGCTCGATTCAATACGATTTGTTGATTCCCCGGCTTTGCTGCCGGTTTAATCTTGCCCAAAGACCAAAAAAAGTCGTCGACCCCCAAGAGTGTCATTTCGGTCACTCTCCGAGTGCGGATCTTTCCTAAAGACTCCTCCGATCGGTCTTGGTGCTCGGCAACCACGGATTGAATCAGCAGCATCCCGCAGAGGGTCGCGTCTTGGGAATCCTCTCGTGCACGCTCCATAGCCGACTGATCGAACCATCGAGGAGCCAAGATAATTCGCTGGATCGAACCGATACGATCCAGAGCGATATGCTGCAGGGAACCTCGCATGCTATCTCCGACTAGCAGTGCACCGACGATCACCGCGCTCGAGACAGCGACCCCAAGCGCTACGGGGAGCAAGAGCCGAAAGAAGTGAGCGAATGTTCGAAGAACCAGAGCTAACATGCTCGACCTAAACCAATTTCGTGGATCGCCCAAGGCATTCCAATAAGAACTCGAGGATTTCGATGTGGCGACGGGCTTCGGCGATATCCTTGCCCCAGGTGTACATGCCATGCCGACGGATCAGGTAACCCCAACAGGGCTGGTCGGGATTCTCCGAAAAATACTTCTCGACTTGCGATACCAACACGGGGATGTCTTGTGTGTTGTCGAAAATCGGAATCCAGACGCTCGCTTGGTGGGTCGTGATGCCTTCGAGACCTTTGAGCATTTCAAAGTCGCTGATGCGGATTCCTCCTACGGGGGAGAAATGCTCTGAAAGAAGGGTGCACCAGACGCTGTGGGTGTGAAGGATCGCCCCGGCACCTCTGCGGGCAGCTAAACAATGAAGCAAGGTCTCAGCACTGCTTTTGGGCTGATTTTCGAAGGCTGGTTTGCCATGTTCATCGCACACAACAAAGTCGTTTGGACCCAAGTGCCCTTTGTCCTTGCCACTGGCGGTGACTAGCAAGCGAAGAGGTTCTCGATCGACGACCGCCGAATAGTTGCTCGAAGTCCCAAGCGACCATCCGCGTGTCCAGAACTGGTGTCCTGTGTGCCTAAGCCCCTCGATGGCCGTCGCGTGAGCTTGCAGTTGGGGCTTGATCGTTTCTTGTTGGCTCATACGGTGGAAGAAAATAAGGATGTTCGAGAGAGGGAAAACGCAAACCAAAGGTTACCATGAGCCGGTGAAACCTTCTAGCGGACCGGTCCGCTTGTGTCAGCTCAGAATTTCCTTGACGAGCTTGCCATGGACATCCGTGAGCCGATAGTCGCGGCCTTGGAATCGATACGTCAGGCGCTGATGGTCAATGCCGAGCAAATGGAGCATCGTGGCGTGCAAATCGTGGACATGGACGAGCCCTTCGGTCACGGAGAAGCCTAGTTCGTCGGTCGCTCCATGGATCTTGCCCGGCTGAATTCCTCCCCCCGCGATCCACATGGTGAAGGCATCGACGTGGTGATCGCGGCCCGAGGATTCGCGGACTTCGCCCATCGGGGTGCGACCAAATTCTCCACCCCAGAGCACCAAGGTATCTTCGAGCAATCCTCGCCGCTGTAGATCGAGCACCAAAGCCGCCGACGCTCGATCGACATCCAAGCAGACTTTATCGAGGTCCTCATTGATGTCCTGATTTTTTCCTCCGTGATGGTCCCAATCGGTGTGGTAGAGCTGCACGAATCGCACGCCGCGTTCGACAAGCCTTCGGGCCAGCAAGCAATTGTTCGCGAAAGAACTTTTTCCTGGCTGTGCTCCGTAGAGATCGAGGGTTTCAGAGGTCTCATCGTCGATCCGCATCAACTCGGGAGCCGCAGTCTGCATCCGAAAGGCAGTTTCATAAGCCGCGATGCGGGTCTGAATCTCCGGGTCGGATACTTCTTCGTATCGCAAGCGATTCAGATCGTTCGTCGCTTCGATGAAGCTCTGCTGCAAACTTCCCGATACCCCCTTGGGATTCTCCAGGTGCAGAATCGGGCTCCCCTGGCTTCGCAGCGGTACACCTTGGAACTTCGAGGGCAAGAATCCCGCCGACCAAAGGGTATTGCCGCCCCGAGGACCACGAGGACCGGATTGCAAGACAACAAAACCCGGTAGGCTTTGCGATTCAGTCCCGAGGCCATAGGTCACCCAGGAACCTATGCTAGGTCGCCCAGGGGCCTGGAACCCACAGTTCATAAAAAGTTTTGCAGGACCGTGATTGAATACATCGGTCTTCATGCCGCGCAGCCAACAAACCTTGTCGACGATCTGCTGGTGGAATGGTAACAGGGAACTTAGCTCCATACCGCATTGGCCATAGCGCTGGAACTTGCGGTTGCTCCCCATCAATTTTGCATCTGCCGGCAAGAACGCGAAACGACGGCCTTGGGTCAAGCTCTCTGGAGGCAGTTTGCCGTGATACTCTCTGAGTACGGGTTTGTCCTCGAACAACTCCAGTTGGCTAGGCCCTCCGGCCATGAACAGAAAAATCACGTTCTTGACCTTGGGTGGAACATGGAACTCTCGGATCGCACCCAAAGGCTTTGGGGTTTCCTGAGCCATAAGGGATTGCAGGGCGATCGATCCCAAGCCGACTCCAGCGGCGTTTAGAAAGGCTCGGCGGCGTTGCTTCAAGTGGACTTGGGTTGGATTTTCGATCATGGATTAGTCTCGATTGACGAACTCATCGGTATTGAAAAGTACGCGAGCGACCTGCGCGTAAGCGGCTTGGTCAATCTTGAGCCCCCCTAGGGCTTCGAGTTCGTTTGGGTTTTGTCGATAGTATTCCAAGGTCGATTGGTAGAAGCCTTGCAGGCGTTGGAGTTCTGCATCATTTGGAGGCCGGCACCAAGCCAGTAGGACCATTCGACGTATCCTGTCCTTGGCATTGTTTGAAGCAGCATCGTTTACAGCATCCTTCACAGAATCAGACGGTTCATTGGTCGGTTGGCTTGCGGACTGTTCTCGCATTGCGCGGTCGGCTAACAGGACGGAGAGTTCCCAGAAGACCGGGTCGTTGGCAAGCGTCAGTGCCTGCAGGGGGGTGTTGGTCCGGCTGCGGCGGGTGCAAACGGTACTAAAGTCCGGACTGTCGAACGTTGTAAACAGAGGATACGGGGCGCTTCGAAAGAACTCGGTATACATGGTCTTGCGGTATCGGTTCGAGCCCGTGTCTTCTTTCCATGTTTTGACGTTCTGGGTGAAGTTGTAGATTCCTGCGGGTTGCGGAGGATGGACGCTCGGTCCGCCGATCCGCAGGGCTAAAGCACCGCTGGCGGCAAGGGCTCGGTCGCGCAGGATTTCAGCATCGAGCCGCAGTCGTGACTGCCGGGCTAAACTTCGATTCGCCGCATCGAGTTCTACAAGATCCTCTCGCCATGCGCTGCTTTGCTGATAAGTCGCCGAGGAAACGATGCGATAGATCAGATGCTTGAGCGACCAACCCGATTCGATCCAGTCGTTTGCTAACCAATCGAGCAACTCCGGATGGCTTGGAGCAGAGCCTTGAAGGCCAAAGTCATTTTCGGTTTCGACAAGTCCCGTGCCAAAGAGCTTGGTCCACACACGGTTGACGATCACACGGGCGGTAAGTGGGTTCTTTGACGAGACGAGCCATTTTGCCAAATCCAATCGATTCTTCATTTCCAAGTCGCGTCCGTCGCGAAAGATCGATGGGATTGTGGGGGTCAAAGGCCCGTTGTCTTTGTCGGGGCTGAGGAAATCTCCTCGCAGGAGTCGATAGGTTTCAGGTGGCTGCGAGTGATCCTTAGAGACCATCTGCGAAACGTGTTTGCCTTGGTTGGGCAAACGATTACTCAGCTCGGCAATCTTCGACTTGAGTTCTTCGAGCCCTTGGGTTGGCACAGATTGCTGCTCTGGGATCGGACTGGTGCTGATATCCAGAGCGAACCTTCCGATGAGGTAGTCCTTGTTGATTTCATGCATCAACAGAACCTCGATTGGAGTGCCGCTAGCTGGTAGTGGATCGGCCAACGCGAAGACCGCATGATGGGGCGCGTTCATTCTCAAATCGGGCTTGGATTTGACTTGGGCCGCATCGGTGTTGATAGCCCAACCCGTTTTAGGATCGCCATCGATTGCGTGGGTCACGGGGTATTTTGGCTGGGAGTGATCCGCCCATGCCTGCGAGAATACTTGTTTGGTTTGATTGGCAAAAATTTGGATCTCGGAGAGAACAAAATTACCGTTGGTGGCCTTGCCAGGCCCATTTTGAGGAAGCGATTCGTGGGTGAGGGTGCGGATGCGAATGGCCCGGATCGGCCGGTGGCTTGAAGTGTCTTCCGCTACGGATTGATTCGAGTAGGTAAATTCAAGTTTCAGGACTGCGTTTCCTCGAAGATCCTCGGGTACAAGCAGCGAACCGTCATCGAGTCTGCTCAGCGGGAGAACTTGGGAGCCATCCGAGCCTCTCGCGTGAAGAATGGAGACCGGTTGCCAAGAGAGTTCGGGCTCGGAAGCTTCGTTCTGCTTCTTGATCGACGCTTCGAGTTGGGCGAGTTCTTTGTTGAGTTTTTGAAGCTTGGATGCATCCTCCAAAACGGTTTGTGGCAAACCGTAGACCTCACCTTCGAGGACATCGATCGTGGGGCTTGCAGAGTTGTTGTCAGCGCAAGCGTTGAAGAAAGCGTAAAGGCGATAGTAGTCGTCGATGCTGATTGGGTCGTATTTGTGAGTGTGGCATTGAGCGCAGCCGACGGTCAAGCCCAGCCACACGGCACCGGTGGTATTGACCCGATCGACGACCGCTTCGTGGCGGTACTGATCGGCTTTGACACCACCTTCTTCGTTGATCATGGTGTTGCGATGAAAGGCGCTTGCGATGCGTTGGTTTTTCGTCGGTGCCTCGTTGCCGACGCCACCCAGCAGATCGCCCGCCAGTTGCTCGATCGTGAACTGGTCGAAAGGCATATCGGAATTGATTGCCGCGATGACCCAGTCGCGATAGGGCCACATCGATCTTGTTCCGTCGATGGTAAACCCGTTGGAGTCCGCATAGCGAGCTTGGTCGAGCCAGATTCGGCCCCAACGTTCACCGAATTGGGGGCTGGTTAGCAAGGATTCGATTAAGCGATCAATTGTGTTTGGAGAATTGTCGGTTTCAATCGTTTGGAGTTCTTCGGGGCTTGGGAGCGTGCCGACAAGGTCCAGATACAATCGCCGCACAAGTGTCGCTTTGTCGGCCTGGGGGGACGGGGAGATTTTGCGACGATCAAGCTCGATTCGAATCCAACGGTCGATCGCGTTTTGCTCGGAGATTACGCCAGCGATGCTGTCAGCGGGGGATTCGGGTAGTGATCGCGATTGTATGGGGTTAAAGGCCCAGTGCTTTTCATAACGTGCACCTTGGGCGATCCAGCGTTGCAAGACTTCTTTTTGGGCAAGCGACAGAGGTTTGTTGTTTGACGGTGGAGGCATGATTGAATCCTCATCGTCTGAAAGGATTCGGCGAACCAATTCGCTCGCATGGGGTTGGCCAGGAACGATGGTGCGGCTTGGTCGGGCCTCTAGAGCATCAGGCTCAAGATCGAGTCGGAGGTCTGCTTGGCGGCTTTTTTCGTCGAATCCGTGGCAGGCAAAGCAGTGATTGGCCAGGATCGGCCTGACTTCTTTTTGAAAATCGACGGGCTTTTGGAAGTCGACTGCCGACTGCGCGAGAGCCTGTCGGCCTGCGCCAACACCGAGCAGGAGAATTACCCATAGGAATCTCTCGGTGGCTGGCCATCGTCGGGTGGAGGTCTTGAAATTCATCGCACTCTACTGACAGTCATAACAAAAAATGTCGTATGACCGTATTATAGCCTGCATGTAGCGTGGTTGGATTTACGATCCGCAAAATTCTCATCGACTGCTGATGCATCAGGATGCTCGCGTCGGCGAACCCGAGCATTGATTCGCGGTTTGAGAAACCGGACCGCTGATGGACTCTGGTGCAGAGAATTTGCTAAAATCAGACCCATGCCAAAGAAAACATCAAAATCCGAATTCTCCCAACCTTTGCTATTCGATACCCAAGCAACCGACGACGACCAGTTGCCTGAGATCTCCCCCGTAGATGATTCGCCGACGGATGATTCGCACGCAACTTTCTGTGCGTCAGACCATCCCGAGTCTGAGCCTAACGGGGATGTCGATCTGGGGTCTGGCGATCTGGTGGTACTGGTCGATTCCCATTCGTTGATCTATCAAGTTTTCCATGCCTTGCCCCCGATGACCAGTCCGCATGGTGTCGAAGTCGGTGCCGTGCATGGTTTCCTCCGGGATGTTTCGACGATCCTTCAGCAATACTCGCCAACCTATCTGATCTGCGCTTTTGACGCTTCCGAGGAAACCTTTCGCAACATCCTCTACCCGGCTTACAAAGCCCACCGCGAAGAAATGCCAGAGGCCCTGCGAGGTCAACTTGGGTTCATCCACGATGCGCTCAAGCGTTTAGGAATCCCAATCCTCTCGGTCCCGGGTTTTGAGGCTGACGATATCCTGGCAACCATCGCACGTCGAGCCGATTTAAAGGGCGCTCGGGTGCTGCTGGTCACCAGCGATAAAGACTGCAGACAGCTTATCACCCCCCGGGTCTCGATGCTCAATCTACGCAAAGGTGAACTCTTCACTGCCAAAGAGCTCAAGGAGGTCTGGGCGATTCGTCCAGATCAAGTCGTCGATTTTCAAGCGTTGGTCGGTGACGCGACCGACAATGTCCCGGGCGTACCTAGCATCGGACCCAAAGCCGCACAGCAACTTTTGGAACAATTCGGCTCGCTGGATGCGATCTATGAAAACATCGATAAAGTCCAAGGGGACAAAAAGCGAGAAAAACTTTTGGAGAACAGGGATAAGGCTTATCTCAGCCGCGATTTAGTCAAACTCAGGATTGACACCCCTGTCCCCGAGGGCTGGGACTCCTTTCAACGCCAGCCACCGCAGGTAAGCGAGTTAGAAACTCTCTTCCGTGATCTTGGGTTTCGGCGTCTAGCCCAAACGCTCCTGCAGAGTATTTCCGCAAGCGGGAAGGATTCCTCGTCGAGTGTTCAGGAGCCAAACTCTGACGAGTTTCGTTTATCCTCCGATGCTTCCCAACCCGCGCCCTCTGTACGCCTTTCGGCCCAGCACTATCAGACGATCACCAGCATTGCGCAGCTTAGCGGGTTGATCGAGCAGCTGCGTCAAGCACCCTTCGTTGCGATCGACACCGAAACGACCTCCACGAAACCCCAGCAAACCCAGCTCGTGGGCATCAGTCTGTGCTGGGCCCCTGGCCAGGCCGCTTATCTCCCGATCCTCAGCCCAACTCCTTCTAGAAACCTATCGCTTGGTGAAGTTCGCGATCAGCTAGCCCCACTGTTAGCTGATCCGAACATGGCTTGGGTGGGGCAGAACATCAAGTTCGACGCGATCGTATTGAAAACGTATGATATGCCTATAGCGAATATTCATTTCGACACGATGGTCGCCGATTACTTGCTCGATGCCGGCGGCAGAAACCACGATCTTGGTGATATCGCCAAGCGTTGGCTCGGCGTCGATTCGATCCCGATTCAATCGTTGATTGGATTCGGAAAATCGCAGATAACGATGGACCAAGTCCCCTTGGACGAGGTTGCCATCTATGCGGCCGAGGACGTCGATATTCCGATACGTTTGTACGCCGACATGCACCAGCGGATTCTCGGTGAGGGACTCGAGCATGTGATGCAAAAACTCGAATTGCCGCTGATTCAAGTCCTGGTCCATATGGAGACCATCGGAGTGCGTATCGATACCGATCGATTGGCTGTTTTGCGTGAGGATTTCACCCATCGAGTCGAATCGCTATACGATCAAATCATGGAAATTGCGGGGGAGAAATTCAATCCCGACAGTCCCAAGCAACTCTCGTCGATTTTGTTTGATAAGTACAAGCTTCGCGTCGTCAAAAAAACCAAGACAGGGTTCAGCACCGATGCCGAGGTTCTCGAAGAGCTCGCCGGCGAGCACCCGTTGCCAGCGAAGATTCTTGAGTATCGCCAGATGGCCAAGCTCCTGAGCACCTATATTGAGGCACTGCCACTGCTGATCAATC
>Ga0136644_10003562_pt1 | contig 11678 bp, 3 predicted proteins | sample C_130820_EF_Meta_FD_94780 | JGI IMG/M metagenome (GOLD analysis project Ga0136644, IMG submission 94780) | Freshwater microbial communities from Lake Croche, Canada to study carbon cycling - C_130820_EF_MetaG (v2) (version 2) | ecosystem: Environmental > Aquatic > Freshwater > Lake | place: Lake...
CCACTCCGTCCGTCACGTCGCGGCCCTGATGGCGATCGTCCTGGTCGGCGGCGCCGCGTTCGCGGCCGATCCGGCCAAGCCCGCCCGGCTCCTCGTGGTGACCGTCACCAACGGCTTCCGCCACGGGTCGATCGCCACGGCGGAGCCCGTGCTCGAGGAGATCGGCCGCACGAGCGGCCTCTACCACCTCGACTACCTGCGCATGCCCGACGGACGGCCGCCGCAGCCGAAGCAGCCCAAGCGGGCCGACGGCACGAGCGACGACGACTGGAAGAAGCAGGAGGAGGCCTTCAAGAAGGAGCAGGAGGCGTTCCGCGCCGCCGACGCGGTCTGGCAGCAGGGGCTCAAGGCGCAGTTCGCCAAGGCGTTCGCGCCCGAGGCGCTCGCCGCGTTCGACGGCATCATCTTCGCGAGCACGACCGGCGAGCTGCCGATCCCGGACCTGCCGCGGATGCTCGACTGGGTGAAGTCGGGCAAGGCCTTCATCGGCTTCCACGCGGCCACCGACACGCTCAAGAGTTCCGACGCCTACTGCGACATGATCGGCGGCCACTTCGCCGGCCATCCCTGGAACGCCGGCGGCGAGCACGCCTTCGTCGTGCACGAGCCGGGCCACCGCGTGGCGGCGATGTTTCCCGAGCGGTTCCGCTGGAAGGACGAGATCTACCAGTACGACCCGCGGTACAAGCCGGAGAATCTCCGCGTGCTCGTGAGCATCGACATGCAGGCCAGCAAGCCGCAGGAGCCCTGGCACGTGCCGGTGTCATGGGTCCGCGACTACGGCGCCGGCCGCGTCTTCTATTCGAACTTCGGCCACAACGACGCCACCTGGAAGGAGCCGATGTTCCAGAAGCACATCGCCGAGGGGATCGCCTGGGCGCTCAAGCGGTTCGACGCCCCGGCGGCGGCCAACCCCGAGGTGCAGGCGGCGGAGTACGTCCGCAGCGTGATCGCGGCCGCCGCCGCGGCCACCGGCGCCAACGCCGACGAGCTGCGGGCCAAGGCCGACGCGCGGATCAAGGCCGACCCGGCCTGGGCGGTGGGGCTGCGGCCGCGGCTGCTCGAGCTCCGCCCGCTCGCCCCCCCGGCCCGCGGCGAGGCCTACGGCAAGCTGATCGCCGAGATCCAAAAGCCCTGACGACACGCGACCGGCCGCGGACCCGAACCAACCGCAGAAGGGAATGACCCCATGCGTGGAAGCATCGCGGTGGCCGCCGGCCGGCGGCTGGCGCACATCCTGCTCGCCGGCGTGGTCGCGGCCGCGGGCGTCGGTGCCGTGTGTGCCGCGCTTGCCGCCGATCCCGCCGCGACGGCCGACGCCGCCGCGCGGCCGAACGTGCTCTTCGTGATCTGCGACGACCTCTGCTGCGCGCTCGGCTGCTACGGCGACGGCACGGCGCTCACGCCGAACATCGACCGGCTGGCGGCGCGGGGCGTGCGGTTCGAGCGGGCCTACTGCCAGTTTCCGCTCTGCAACCCCAGCCGCTCGAGCCTGCTCACCGGCCGGCGGCCCGACCGCACCGGCGTCCGCGACAACGCGCGGCGGTTTCGCGACGGCGATCCCGCCACCGTGACGCTCCCGCAGGCCTTCCGGCTGGCCGGCGTGCGCACGGAGCGGATCGGCAAGCTCTACCACTACGGCGTGCCCTCCGACATCGGCACCTCCGGCCTCGACGACCCGCCGAGCTGGGACGCCGTCACGAACCCCAAGGGCCGCGACGTCTTCGACGAGCCGCTCATCTTCTCGCTCGAGCCGGGCAAGTTCGGCGGCACGGTGAGCTGGCTGGCGGCCGACGGCCTCGACGCCGAGCAGACCGACGCGATCGCCGCCGCCCACGCCGTCGGTCTGCTCGAGGGCTTCGCCCGCGACCGCCGGCGGTTCTTCCTCGCCGTGGGCTTCTACCGGCCGCACACGCCCTACGTGGCGCCGAAGGGGTGGTTCGACCGCCACCCGCTCGCCTCGGTCACGCTGCCGGCCGTGCCCGCCGACCACGACGCGGGCGTGCCGCGGGCGGCGCTCGCGAGCCGCAAGCCGGAGCAGGATCGGCTCGTCGACGATCTCGGCCGGCGGGCCCTGCAGGCCTACCGGGCGAGCGTGTCGTTCGTCGACGCGCAGGTGGGCACGGTGCTCGACGCCCTCGAGCGGCTCGGCCTCGCCGACGACACGATCGTCGTCTTCACGAGCGACCACGGCTACCACCTCGGCGACCACGGCCTCTGGCAGAAGATGAGCCTCTTCGAAGAAAGCGCCCGCGTGCCGCTCCTGATCGCTGCGCCGGGCGGCCGCCGCGGCGCGGCCGATCCCCACACCGTCGAGCTCGTCGACGTCTGCCCCACGCTCTGCGACCTCGCCGGCGTACCCGTGCCGGCCGACGTCGACGGCCGCAGCCTCGCGCCGCTCGTGCGGGCCAGGGGCGACGCCGCGGCGTTCGCCGACCGGCCCGCCTTCACGGAGGTGTTTCGTGCCGCCGGGCCGAGGCAGCCGCCCGGGAAGGGCGTGCGGGGCGTGAGCATGCGGAGCGGCCGCTGGCGGTACACCCTGTGGAACGACGGCGACGCCGGCCGACAGCTCTACGACCACGAGACCGATCCGGGCGAGCTTGTGAACCTCGCCGACCGGCCGGAGCACGCGGCGACGCAGGCGCGGCTCGACGCCGAGCTGCGGCGGTTCGTCGCCGCAAGGGAGGCACGATGACGACGCACGCGGCGGCCCGGGGCCGGGGTTCCAGCGGTTTTATCTGGCCGTGGAAGTGGAAAAAGTCCTCCGGGACTTTTTCCAGGCACGAAAACCTCCGGTTTTCACGGGAGCTGCGCTCCCGCGATCGCATCCATGCGACCGAGCAGGCTGTGTATCCACAGCCTGCTACCTGGCCGTGGAAAAAGTCCTCCGGGACTTTTTCCAGGCACGAAAACCTCCGGTTTTCACGGGAGCTGCGCTCCCGCGATCGCATCCATGCGACCGAGCAGGCTGTGTATCCACAGCCTGCGATCGGGGCGATCGCCCGCCGCCTGATCGCGGTGGCGGTCGCGGTCGCCGCGGCGCACGCGGCCGCCGCGGCGATCGCCGCGGCCCCCAACGTGGTCGTGATCCTCGCCGACGACCTCGGCTTCTCCGATCTGGGCGCGTACGGCGGCGAGATCGACACGCCGCACCTCGACCGGCTCGCCGCCGGCGGCCTGCGGTTTACGCAGGGCTACAACACGGCCCGCTGCTGGCCCACCCGCGGGGCGCTGCTCACCGGCTATCACGCGCAGGCGATCCGCCGCGACGCCCTGCCGCGCGCGGGGCGGGGCGGCGCGAAGGGGAGCCGGGGGGGCGCCCAGGGCACGCGGCCCGCGTGGGCCACGCTCCTCCCCGCGCGGCTGGCCGCCGCCGGCTACCGCTCCTACCACTCGGGCAAGTGGCACATCGACGGCGACCCGCGGGAGCAGGGCTTCGCCCGGTCGCTGCGGATCGAGGGGGGACAGAACGACTACTTCGACCCCGACGGCATCACGGTCGACGGCGCGCCGATCGCGGCGGACGCCGACTTCTACGTCACCACCGCCGTCGGCGATCATGCGGTCGAGTGCCTCGAGGAACACGCCGCGAACCACGCCGGCAGCCCCTTCTTCCAGTACGTCGCCTTCACCGCGCCCCACTTCCCGCTGCAGGCGCCGCCGGAGCTGGTGGAGAAATACCGCGACCGCTACCGGGCCGGCTGGAACGCCGTGCAGCGGGCCCGCTTCGAGCGGCTCGTCCGCGGCGGCCTCGTGCCCACCGACACGGCCGCCGGCGGGCCGGCGGCGATGGAACGCGACGTCGGGCCCCCCTACCAGCCGAGCGGCGAGACGCTCGCGCGGCTCGGACCCGGCGAGGTCGACCGGCCGCTGCCGTGGGACGAGCTCGGCCCGGAGCAGCGGGAGTTCCAGGCGACGAAGATGGCGATCCACGCCGCGATGATCGAGTCGATGGACCGGGCCGTGGGGAGGATCGTGGCCCAACTCGAGGCCATGCACGCCCTCGAGAACACGCTCGTGCTCTTCGCCAGCGACAACGGCGCCTCGGCCGAGATCATGGTCCGCGGCAAGGGGCACGATCCGGCGCTGCGGCCCGGCGGCTCGGGCACGTATCTCTGCCTCGGGCCCGGCTGGTCGAGCTGCGCGAACACCCCCTTCCGCCGCCACAAGACCTGGGTGCACGAGGGGGGCATCGCCACGCCCTTCATCGTCCACTGGCCGAAGGGCATCGCCGACAAGGGGGCCCTGCGCCGCCAGCCGGTGCACGTGATCGACGTGGCGCCGACGGTCCTCGACCTGGCGGGCCTCGCACCCGACGGGCCGGCACAGCCCGCCGCGCCGCCGCCGCACGGCCGCAGCTTCGCCGAGGCGCTCGCCGACCCCGCCGCGGCCCCGGCGCACGACACCCTCTGGTGGTGCCACGACGGCCACCGTGCCGTCCGCGTGGGCGATTGGAAGCTCGTCGCGGTCCAAGGCCGACCGTGGGAGCTGTACGACCTCGCCCATGACCGCTGTGAGACCGCCGACCTCGCGGCGGCGCAGCCGGCCCGCGTCGCCGACCTCGAGCGCCGCTGGCTCGCCATCGCCGCCGAGTGCGCGGCGCTCGCCGGCGAACCGCAGGCCGACGCCGCACCGGCTCCGGACGCGGGCGGTGCCGGCGCGGGCAATGCCGCCCCGGGCGGCCCGCGGCCGCCCAACGTCGTGATCGTCTTCTGCGACGACCTCGGCTACGGCGACCCCGGCTGCTACGGCGGCCGGGCGGCCGCCACGCCGAGCATCGACGCCATCGCCCGCGCGGGGGTTCGCTTCACCGACTTCCACGTCGCGCAGGCGGTCTGCTCGGCGTCGCGGACGGCGCTGCTCACCGGCTGCTATCCCAACCGGCTCGGCATTCACGGGGCGCTCGGGCCCAAGAGCACCCACGGCATCGCCGCCGCCGAGACGACGCTCGCGGAGCTGCTCCGCGACCGCGGCTACCGCACCGCCTGCGTCGGCAAGTGGCACCTCGGCCACCTGCCGCAGTTCCTTCCCACGCGGCACGGCTTCGACGAGTATTTCGGCCTCCCCTACTCCAACGACATGTGGCCCCACCACCCGGAGGCGAAGCCGGGGTCGCATCCGCCGCTGCCGCTCCTGGAGAACGAGCGGGTGGTGGACGCCGACGTGACGGCCGCGGATCAGGAGACACTCACGGCGCGGTACACGCAGCGGGCGGTGTCGTTCATCGAGCGGGCCGGCGCGGCCGCCGACGGCCGGCCGTTCTTCCTCTACCTCGCCCACTCGATGCCGCACGTGCCGCTCTTCGCGTCGGCCGCGCACCGCGGCTCGCAGCCGGGGGGCCTCTACGGCGACGTGCTCGGCGAGATCGACGCCTCCGTGGGCGCCGTCCTCACCGCCCTCGACCGCACCGGCCACGCCGACGACACGCTCGTGATCTTCACGAGCGACAACGGCCCCTGGCTCTCCTACGGCGACCACGCGGGCTCGGCGGGGCCGCTCCGCGAGGGCAAGGGCACGTCGTTCGAGGGGGGCCACCGCGTCCCCTGCGTGGCGCGGCTGCCGGCCGCGATCCCGGCGGGCACGGTCTGCGACGAGCCGCTGATGACGATCGACGTGCTCCCCACGATCGCCGGGCTCACCGGCCGGCCGCTGCCGACCGACGCCGAGGGCTTCTGCACCGTCGCGGGGCGGCGGATCGACGGCCACGACCGCTGGCCGCTTTTTGCCGGCCAGCCGGGCCGGCAGGCCGCGACGCCCGGCGATGGCGAACCGGTCTACTGCTTCTGGTACGAGCAGGGGCAGCTGCAGGCGGTGCGGCAGGGCCGCTGGAAGCTCATGCTCCCGCACACGGCGCGGGCGCTCGAGGACCGCACGCCGGGCTCGGGGGGCAGGCCGGCCGGCTACCGTCCGCTCCAGGTCGGCCGCGCGCTCTACGACCTCGGCGCCGATCTCGGCGAAAAGCACGACGTGTCGGCGCAGCATCCGGACGTCGTCGCCCGGCTCGAGGCGGTCGCGGCCGCCGCCCGCGCCGAACTCGGCGACAGCCTCACCGGCACGACGGGCCGCGGCGTGCGCGCAGCCGAGCAGGCCGCCGCCCCGGCCACCGCAGCCGTCCCGTCGCCGTCGGCATCCGCTCCCGTCCCGCAATCGCCCCCTGCACAGTCTCCGGCCGCACAGTCTCCGGCCGCACAGTCTCCGGCCGCACAGTCGGCCGCGGGTCGCCGCCGGCCGAACATCGTCTACGTGATGACCGACGACCAGGGCTACGGCGACATCGCCGCCCACGGCAATCCGATCCTCAAGACGCCGCACCTCGACCGGCTGCACGCCGAGAGCGTGCGGCTCACCGAGTTTCACGCGAGCCCCACCTGCTCGCCGACCCGCGCGGCGCTGATGACCGGCCGGCACGAGTTCCGCTCCGGCATCACGCACACGATCCTCGAGCGCGAGCGGCTGGCGCTCTCCGCCACGACGCTCCCGCAGCTCCTCAAGACCGCCGGCTACGCGACGGGCATCTTCGGCAAGTGGCACCTCGGCGACGAGGACGAGTATCAGCCGGGCCGCCGCGGCTTCGACCGCGTCTTCATCCACGGCGCGGGGGGCATCGGCCAGACGTTCCCGGGCAGCTGCGGCGACGCGCCGGGCACGAGCTACTTCAATCCGATCGTCCGCAGCGACGGGAGGTTCGTGACCACGCGGGGCTACTGCACCGACGTCTTCTTCAAGGAGGCCCTCGACTGGATCGAGGCCCGCCACAAGGACGGCGGGCCCTTCTTCTGCTACGTCACGCCCAACGCCCCGCACGGCCCGCTCGACTGCCCGCCCGGCTCCGACACGGCGTATCGTGAGAAGCTCGACGCGGCCGGCATCGGCAGCCCGCAGCAGCGGGCCGACATCGCGAAGTTCTACGGCATGATCGAGAACGTCGACACGAACGTCGGCCGGCTCCTGCGGAAGCTCGACGACCTCGGGATCGCCGACGACACGCTCGTGGTCTTCACGACCGACAACGGCACGGCCACCGGCGCGCCCGTGTTCAACGACGGCATGCGCGGGGCGAAGGGATCGCCCTGGCGGGGCGGCACCCGCGTGCCGGGCTTCTGGCGGTGGAAGGGCGCCCTGCCGGCGGGCATGGACGTGCCCGCGGTCACCGCGCACATCGACGTGCTCCCCACGCTCTGCGATCTCGCGGAGGTGCCGCTGCCGCCGGCCGTCGCGGAGAAGGTCGAGGGGCGGAGCTTCGCCCCGCTCCTGCGCGGCGCGCGGATCGCCTGGCCCGACCGGCCGCTCGTCACGCACTGCGGCCGCTGGGACCGGGGCCGGGCGGCGGCGAGCGCCTACCGCAACTGCCGCATCCGCGAGGGACGGTGGTCGCTCGTCAACGTGAAGAACGCGGCCGACGGCTGGGAGCTCTACGACATCGCGGCGGATCCGGGCGAGCGGACCGACGTCGCGGGGCTGCATCCCGACGTCGTCGCGCGGCTCTCGGCCACTTACGACGCCTGGTGGAAGAGCGTGCAGCCCGACCTCGTCAACGAGGATCGCGACGGCCCGGCGGAGAATCCGTTCGCCACGGCCTACTGGCGGCAGATGGGGGGCCGGCCCACCGCGATCGACGTGCCCTACGGGCCCCATCCGAAGCAGAAGCTGCACTTCTGGAAGAGCCCGCGGGCCTCGGCGGAGAAGCCGGCGCCGCTGCTCTATTTCATCCACGGCGGCGGCTGGCAGGGGGGCGACCGGTTCGCGGGGCTCTCGGGGATGCTGCCCACGCTGCTCGAGGCGGGCGTCTCGGTGGCGTCGGTCGAATACCGCTTCATCAATGAGGCCATGGAGGAGAAGGTCGAGCCGCCGGTGCGGGCGCCGCTCGCCGACGCGGCCCGGGCGCTGCAGACGGTGCGGAGCCGGGCGCGGGAGTGGCAGATCGACCCGCGTCGCATCGCCGCCAGCGGCGGCTCGGCGGGCGCCTGCTCGAGCCTCTGGCTCGCCTTCCACGACGACATGGCCGATCCCGCGAGCGCCGACCCGGTGGCCCGCGAGTCGACGCGGCTGCTCGCCGCCGCCGTCACCGGCGCCCAGACCACGCTCGACCCCGTGCAGATGAAGGACTGGACGCCCAACAGCCGCTACGGCGGACACGCCTTCGGCTTCATGCCGAGCCCGGAGCGACGCGACAGCCAGTTCGCGGCGTTCCTCGCAGCCCGCGACCGGCTGCTGCCCGTGATCAACGCATACTCCCCCTATGCGCTCGTCACCGCCGACGATCCGCCGATCTACCTCGCGTACGGCGGGCCGCCGGCGCTCGGGCAGGAGGAGAAGGATCCGACGCACACCGCCAACTTCGGCGTCAAGCTCAAGGAGCGTCTCGACGCCGCGGGCGTGCCCTGCGAGCTGGTCTATCCGGGCGCGCCCGACGTGAAGCATGCCACGGTGACCGACTACCTGCTCGACGTGCTCGCCCCGGGACCGTGAAGGAGACCGTCGCATGCGTGCCGGATCATGGTGTTTCCGCCTGCTGCTGGTGACCCTGGCGTTGCCCGCCGCCGCGGCGCGGGCGGACACCCCGGCCGCCCCGCCGGCCCGCCGGCCGAACATCGTCTTCTTCCTCTGCGACGACCTCGGCACCGGTGACGTCGCGGCCCTCGGGTCGAAGGAGATCCGGACGCCCAATATCGACGGCCTCTACTCGCGGGGCACCAGGCTCGCGCGGCACTGGGCCGGCAACGCCGTCTGCGCGCCGAGCCGCTGCACGCTGATGACCGGCCGGCATCCCGGCCACGCCGTCGTGCGCTCGAACCGCGAGGTGAAGCCCGAGGGGCAGGCGCCGATGCCGGCCGGCACGGTGACGCTCGCGGCGATCCTGCGCGACGCGGGCTACGCCACGGGCGGCTTCGGCAAGTGGGGCTTGGGTGCGCCCGGCAGCGCGTCGGACCCGCTCGCCTGCGGCTTCGATGAGTTCTTCGGCTACAACTGCCAGCGGCAGGCCCACAGCTTCTATCCCGACCATCTCTGGGACGGCCGCGAGCGGGTGGAGCTCGATGGCAAGACCTACTCGGCCGACCTGATCGCCGAACGGCAGCGGGCGTTCGTCCGCCGCCACGCCGGCCGGCCGTTCTTCCTCTACGTGCCGACGACGGTGCCGCACCTCGCGCTCCAGGTGCCTGCCGACGAGCCGTCGCTGGCGGAGTACGCGCGGCAGTTCGCCGGCGAGGAGCCCTACGCTGGCGGCAAGGGCTACGTGCCCTGCGAGCGGCCGCTGGCGACCTACGCCGCGATGGTCACGCGGATGGACCGCGAGGTGGGGAGGATCGTCGGCCTGCTCGACGAGCTGGGCCTCGCCGACGACACCGTCTTCGTCTTCTCGAGCGACAACGGCGCCACGATCCCGGGCGTCGGCGGCATCGACACGCGGCGGATGGGGAGCCACGGGGCCTTGCGCGAGTGGAAGGGCACGCCCTACGAGGGGGGCCTGCGCGTGCCGACGGTCGCCGTCTGGCCCGGCCGCATCCCCGCCGGCCGCTCGATCGACGCGCCGACCGGCTTCGAGGACTGGCTGCCGACGCTGCTCGACCTCGCCGGCCTCGCCGACCGCATCCCCCCCGGCCTCGACGGCGTGAGCCTCGCCGGGCCGCTCTCCGGCCGGGCCGCCGCCGCGGCCGACCGGACGCTCTACCGCGAGCTCACCGAGGCCAACTGGCAGGCCGCCGTGGACGGCCGCTGGAAGGTCGTGCGGCGGGCCGCGTCGAGGAACGCCACCGAGCCCCTGCCGACGGAGCTCTACGACCTCGCGGCCGATCCGGCCGAATCGCGGGACGTCGCCGCGGATCACCCCGAGATCGTGCGCCGGCTCGAGGCGATCCTCGCCCGCGAGCACGTGCCGCATCCCGATTGGCCGCTGCCGCTGGTCGATGGCGGCGGGCCGGCGAAGGCCGCGGCCGCCGTTCCGGAGACGGGGCGCGAACGCGCCGGCCGCACGCCCGGGGGCGCTCGGCCGCCGAGCGTGCTCGTGATCCTGAGCGACGACCAGCGGGCCGACACGGTTCACGCGCTGGGCAATCCGCACCTCGAGACGCCGGCCGTGGACGCGCTCGTGGCCCGGGGGGGGGTGTTCAGCCGGGCCTACTGCATGGGCTCGATGCAGGGGGCCGTCTGCGTGCCGAGCCGCGCGATGATGCTCTCCGGCCGGTCGCTCTTCCACGTCGAGGAGCAGCTGCGCACGAGCGACACCTGGCCCGAGGCCTTCGGCCGGGCGGGCTACCGCACGTTCCTCACCGGCAAGTGGCACAACGGCCCCGCCGCCGCGACGCGGTGCTTCGCCGCGGGCCGCAACGTCTTCTTCGGCGGCATGCACGACCAGCGCGCGGTGCCCGTGGTCTCGTTCGCCGACCACGGCCCGCCGGGGCCGGCCACGGCCACCGGCACCCACTCCTCGGCGCTCTTCGGCGGGGCCGCCGTCGAGTTCGTGCAGTCGCTCGGCGACGAGCCGTTCTTCGCCTGGGTCGCCTTCACGGCCCCGCACGATCCGCGGCAGCCGCCGGCCGGCTTCCGGGAACGGTTCGCCGGCCGCGAGCCGCCGCCGCCGGCCAACTTCCTCCCCGAGCATCCCTTCGACAACGGCGCGCTCGCGATCCGCGACGAGACGCTGCTCGGCTGGCCGCGGACGCGGGAGGCGATCGCGCGGGAGCTGGCCGACTACTACGCCTGCATCGAGGGGATGGACGTGCAGATCGGCCGGATCGTCGCGGCGCTCGCGGCCAGGGGGCGGCTCGACGACACGGTGATCCTCTTCACGAGCGACCACGGGCTGGCGCTCGGCAGCCACGGCCTGCTCGGCAAGCAGAATCTCTACGAGCATTCGATGCGGCCGCCGGCCGTGATCGCCGGGCCGGGCGTGCCCGCGGGCGTGCGGTCGCCGGGCCTCTGCTACCTCCACGACCTCATCGCGACGGTCGGCGACCTCGCCGGCGTCGCGGCCCCGGCGGGGAGCGAGGCGAAGAGCCTGCTGCCGCTGCTCCGCGGCGCGGCGCCCGCGGTGCGGGAGGAGCTGCTCCTCGCCTATGGCGACGTGCAGCGGGCGCTCGTCACGCCGTCCTGGAAGCTGATCGAGTATCCGGCGACGGACCGCACGCAGCTCTTCGATCTCGCCGCCGACCCCGACGAGCGGGTCGACCACGCCGCCGATCCGGGGGCCCGCGACCGGCGGACCGAGCTCGAGGCCCGGCTCGACGCGGCCCGGCAGGCGGCCGACGACCCGCTCCTCGATGCGGCCGGCGCCGGGAGCGGCCGACGCCGCCGCCCGCCGCCGCCGCGCCGCAGGGCGGGCTGAGCACGAGGCCGCCCGCACACCCCGCACCGACGACCGGCCCCGAGACACCTTCCCCGCAGGAGTCACCCGCCGCATGCATCCCCATCGTTTCGTCGCCGCGGCGCTCGCGGCGCTGGCCTGCCTCGTGCCTCTCGCGGCCACGGCCGCGGCCGCGCGGCCGAACGTCGTCCTCGTGCTCGCCGACGACCTCGGCTACGGCGAGCTCGGCTGCTACGGCAACGCGGCGGCCGTGACGCCCCACCTCGACCGCTTCGCCGCGCAGGGCCTGCGGCTCACCGACTGCCACTCGGCCGGCAGCGTCTGCTCCCCCTCGCGGTCGGCGCTGCTCACCGGCCGGCACCCCTACCGCAACGGC
>Ga0136644_10003564_pt1 | contig 11673 bp, 12 predicted proteins | sample C_130820_EF_Meta_FD_94780 | JGI IMG/M metagenome (GOLD analysis project Ga0136644, IMG submission 94780) | Freshwater microbial communities from Lake Croche, Canada to study carbon cycling - C_130820_EF_MetaG (v2) (version 2) | ecosystem: Environmental > Aquatic > Freshwater > Lake | place...
ATTTACTGTATATTCTTCATTATTTATAATAATTACCTCAAAATTATAATTTATATATAATTCTTCAAAATTATCTAATATTTTTTTAATATTCAAAAATTTATTATTATAAATAATTATTGAGTATTTTATTTTTTTTAATATTTTAAATTCATTATAAATTATATTTTTCATTACTAAATTTATACAATATTATTTATATCTTTTATTAACATATTATGATAATCCCTAAAATTATTCATCAAATATGGATTGGACCTAATAAAATTCCAAGTATTTGGATGGATACTATTAAAAATTTTTGTAATAAATATAATTATCAATATATATTATGGGATAATAATGCTGTTGCTAATTTTAATCTAGTTAATAAAAAATATTATGATATCGAAAAAACTTATAATGGTAAATCAGATATCCTTAGATATGAAATACTTTATAATTATGGAGGAATTTATATTGATGCTGATTGTGTTATTTTAAATGATATTTTGCTAGAACAACTAATTAACAGTTTTAATAATTCTAATTATCAAATTGCATTTGGTTATGAAATTAATTATAAATTAATAACTGGTAGTGTTATTATTTCAACTATTCATTCGCATTTTATAAAAGAATGTATAGATAATGTAAAAATTAGAGATTTTAAAAAACCACCATGGATGTCAGTTGGACCATTGCTTATTACTAATATATTTAATCAACTAAAAGATAAATCTAATATATGTATTTATTTATCAAATGTTTTTTATCCAATACGTTGGCATGGTATTAAAACCATTGATCATCATACAAAAATAGATATTCCAAAAGAAAGTATCATGTTTCAATATGGTTATTCGACTAATAATTTACAAGATAAAATATAATTTTATAATATTTATAAATGATTTATTTTACAAATTAATATATCTACGCATCCATCCTAATAATTTTTCTATTGCAATACAATCAATATAATTATATTCTACTATATTTATAATTTTACTATTAGTATCATATATTTCTAATTTATTATTATATATATCTCTAGCTATAAAACTACTTAAAAGTCCATCATCTAATTCTGGCCAAGATAAATCTATCATATTATATTCATTTAATTTTTTAACTACCTCTTTTAAGCCGAAACTAAAACATTCTTTTATTATTATTGGATTTTCTTCATTTTTATATACTTTTAATAAATCATACCATGGTAAAATATACTTTCTATCTAATAATTTATTTATATTTATTTTTTTATTAAATAACATTGGTTCTGCATATGACCAGTGTATTAGTCTACACATTTTATAATATTTTTCAATATTGATATTTATTGGTTTGAAACTAACTATATAATCAACAAATTTATTCATCAAATCTAATTCATTGTTGCAAAAAATATAACTTGTATTTTTACATTTATTGTTTTTATTTTTTTTTATAATCCTATTAATTATATTATTGTTATATTTAACATTATTTATTATAAAACATTTGTATATATATTCATTATCTTTTTCATGACAAACACCAATCATATATATTTTTTGATTATCATTAAATTCTATTATTTCATCTTTTGTATATTTACTTTCATCATAAATTAATTCATTATTATATGTTTCAAAATCTACAAAAAATTCATATTCTAATTTCTCACACCAATTCATATAATTACTTTCTTTATCTAATATTACTAATTCATCGCTTCTTGTCATATCTATCATCTTGTTTAAAATTAAACTTCTCTTTGATTTATCTTTTAATCCTAATATATTACATGTTAAATCCGGATTATTATAATTTTTAATTTTTTGTTTCCATGCTAATTTTCTATTTTTTATACCAATATTCCATAATAACGTTATTTCTTTGTTCTCATAAGCTACCATTTTCTTTATCTTCCTGTAATTCTTATCATAATTATTTTTCATGTTCGGATATAATTCATCCTTGTTAATTGGATTAATTGTATAATCTTGCCAATTTTCTTTTAATTCTTTCTTCCATTTTATTGCATTTTCAATTATATTATTGTAATCATTATCATGCATTTTTTCATAATCATAATTTATTATACCTAGTCTCTCAAATGGATTATTTATTATTATTGTATTTTTATTTGAAATATATTTATACCTCTTGCCAAGTATAAATCCAATATTAACTTCATTGTCTATATTATTCTCTTTAAATATATTATTTAATGCATTTGTATATATGTAAATTTGTTGTTTGTAACCATTATATAATAATCCAGATGATACATGCTCTCCAGAATTTATAAGTGTAATAGTAGAAGATTTAACATCTATTATATAATATTTATTTCTATTACTTTCTACTTCTGGTACACTATCTACAATATATTTATTAATCCAATAACCACTTACAATAATGTCAGGATAACCGTATGTATTATTTTTTTTATTAATTAATACAGAACCAAGTATTATATCATATTTTTTAGATATTAAAATTGTAACAGTTTTCTTAAATTGTTCTGATATATTATTTGTTTTTCTAAATTCATATAATTTATTTAATTCATTATTTATATCCATATTTTTTTTTATATCATTAAAAATATTATTTTCAAATATATATCCGTCTTCTACTATGTAATCAAATGATGTTTTATGTTTTTTATTACTATTCGAAATTTCATTTATATCATCTAATTTTCTCTTTTTTAAACTATTACAATCGATTGTATATTTATTCTTCTTTAATAATTCTAAATAATCTATTATACAATCATCACGAGTGTAATTAACTAAACTTGTTGCACTTTCATATTCACTTATATTTATGTTCATATTACTACGTGTTTTCATTAATATAAATTTTAATATTCTCAAATATTAAAACTAAAATATTTATTAAAAAAAATTATTATTTATTAATTATTTATTATTTTTTGTTTTTGTTTTTTTAACATTTTTCTTTTTATTATTAGTTATTTCTTCTTTATCTTCATTATCTTCTTTAACTTCTTTAACTTCTTCAACTTCTTCAACTTCTTCTTTAACTATATCTTCTGTTTCTACTATATCTTCTGTTTCTATTTCTTCTATTTCTTCTATTTCTTCAGTTTCTTTATCTGATTCTTTATCTTCATTAATATCATCAATAATTCCAATATTATTGCTATCTAATTTTAATTTAATTTTAGAAGAAATATCTTGAGAAATTAAAAAATTTGTAACAGTAAGTAATACATTGATATTTAATGTTTTTTTGTTAGAATATTCAATAATTAATAATGCCAACTTGATTAAATCATATTGTAATGATAATATAATATAAGCTAATATATTTCTAGTTTCATATTCTATCATTAGTTTTGATCCATATTTTGATTCTAAATTATCTAGTACTTTTTTAATATTGAAAAATACTCCATCAAAATAATTAATAGTTGAATTATATTTTTTAATATATTTTAAAGCAAAATCATACTTATTTGATGTTGTAATTGTATTATTTAATAAAATTGGAGTTAATAAATATAATCCATTCGTATCATTTTTTGTTACATTTTGCAATGAGTCCGATAATAACTCTTCAATTGTCATTACTAATAATAATACTAATCCTTGAGAAAAAACACTTGGTTTATATTCTCCATATCCAATATCATTAAAATGTGCTTTTATTTTCCTCCTCAGTTGTGATAAACTAACATATTCAGATATTTTTAATGTATTATTTACTTTTTCCATTTATTATATTAAATATATATAATGTTACTTTTAACCTATTTATTATTTTATTATAAAATATTAAATATTCAATATTTTATTACTAAAAACTAACTAATTTCTTTAAAAATTAATGTAAAAATGGTATAGTTGATTTGGCTTGATAAGCTTTTATTTCTTCATCTAGTTCATGAACTGCTCCATTTAATACAGCATTGTATGCTTTTGATGTATTGTTGGTTAATTGTGTCCATTCAAATGTTAAAGGTATTTTATTGCATTTTTCAACATTCTTAACGTTATATTTAATTTCAATTATGTATGTTCTGTTAGATATAACACTTTCACAATCATTTGATACTTTACATTCTTTTACTTTAATAACTTTGTATGCCTCGTTTTTTCTTAAAACACAGAATAAAGTATCGACAAAACTTTCCAACCATTCAATATTTACATTAACATCGTAAGATGATGTATCTCTTAATATTACATTGGGTTGAACAGCTATTAATTTACTTCTAATGAAATTTAATACTATTATTATATCGGATATTGCTAATAATTCTTCTCTGGAACAATTGTATTTTTTAACTAAATGAACACATTCATTTGCACTAATTGGTTTACATTTACCTGCTAATGACGAATCATTGCAAGGTACAAAGGTACTGGCTTCAGAACATGATGTTTTATCTGAAAAAGTAGCTTCGCTGCATGAACTTGAATCTGTTAATTCACATGAACTAGATACAGAATAAGAACATTTACTTTCAGAATTTGAACTTAATCCAGTTACAGATACTATTGAACATGAATCACTTGATTCGCAACTATAAGTATTTGATGATGACATTATTATATATATATATAAACATATAATATTTTATTAATAACTATAAAAAAATTTAACTATATATTTATTATTAAAACGCGTTTTAATATATTAAATTATTGTTAATAATTCTTCTTCGATGTTATTCGAATACATACTATTTAAGCTTTTTACATCCATTAAATTATCATATAAATTATTATCTATATTGTTTTTATTTGTATTAGAATCTACCATGGCATTTATATTTATTGTATTATTTGGTACTGGTACTGTTTGATTTAATTTGACATTCTTTGCTAAATATCTATTTCTTACATCATCATTATTCATGTTTATTTTTCTACTTACACATACATTGTCTATATGAGGAATAACTGTTTCAACTCCATCTTCAATTCTTGAATTATAATTTACATTTGCATACATATTACTATTTGATAAAGTTCCAAATGAATCAACTTTATTCTTTTGAAGTAAATATATTACTATTAATATTATTAATAATACAATTATTGTATTTAAATTCATAAGTATATTATTATTATACAAATTAAAAATTATAATTTATTTTTATTATAATTATAATTATTTTTATAATTATTTCTATAATTATTTCTATATTTGTTATTTTCTTCTGTAGGATTTAATAACTCCTTGTGTATGCTTAACATGTTTAAATACAACCTATTGTCGTTGTTCTTAAATCTCGTAAATAATATACATACTAAATCATCATTACTCAATTCTTTGGTATTTTCTAAATCAATTATTTTATATTTTTTTTCATCTATATAATTTTTATTATAAGTATAATTATTTTCATTGTAACTATTTTTAATGTTTTTCTTATATGGATTATATAAATTTGTAATATCTTTTTCTAATTCAATTATTATATTATTTTCCTTATTTTCTTCACCAATTTCTTTAACTTCAACTTCTTTAACTTCAACTTCTTTAACTTCAACTTCTTTAACTTCTTTAATCTCTTTAATCTCTTTAACCTCTTTAACTTCTTTAACTTCTTTAATATTATGTTTATCAGTTTTTTTATTTTTAACTATATCTGTAGTTAAATTAATCTGAGATAAATCAAGTTCTTTAGATTCTTCTAGTTCTTTAGATTCTTCAAATTTTTTAGATTTTTTAGTTTGTTTAAGTTTTTTAGGTTCTTCATATTTTTTAGATTCATTAATTTCTTTTGGTTCTTTTGGTTCTTTTGGTTCTTTTGGTTCTTTTGGTTCATTTAATAAAGATGTTGTTTGTTTTTTAGATTTTTTAATTGGTTTTTCTTGAGCAATATTTTCAGTAATTTTAATATCTGATTCTATTTTTTTAGTTCTGGGCATTTTTTAGTTTATATTATAGAATTAACTATGAATTTTTATATTATTTTTAATTTTTATAATAAGTATTATATATAGATGGATTTTAACAACAAGCATATAGTTTTAGTAATACTTATAATAATAATAGTAATATTTATATTTAATTATGATATATATATTGTACCTAAAAATGAAGAAATATGTAAACCAATTTATATAACTAAAAGAGATATGTTCGATAAATTAAATGATAATGAACAAGATATTTATAATAATACTATAGAAAGATTTAAAGATCTAAATTTACGTGAAAATTTTGACTCAGCTATTGATAATAAATTAATTTTTTCTAAAAAATTATATATTATTCAATCTATTCAAAATAATTATAAGAAAAAAATTATTAATGATGTTATTAAAATATTAAATTATATTCCTATGAATATATCTAATAAAAATATTCAAGAATTACTAAATTTTTATGCAGATATTTATAATAAATCATCTTCAATTAATGATTTTTATAAAAATATCAACTCGAATTATAATTACAATAAATATCATAACTCAAAATATTCAAAACTAATTATATTTTTAATAGATCAATTCGATAATATTAATAATAATCATGATAATGATGATAATGATGATAATGATGATAATGATAATGATGATAATGATAATTAAATACTTTATTTTTTATAATAAAAATAAAGTAATTTTTAATTAAAAAAGAATTTTATAAAACTAAATCCACCACCATATTGAACTTTTTTTTCAGATGCATAAAATAATGTTCCTATTGTAGTTACACCAAATAATACTACTAAAATAACTTTTTGTATATTAAAATAGTAATTAACAATTTCTAATCTCGACGATTCACTTAAATTTGGATCAACTAATAATAAATTATATTCATCTATTTTTTTACTTTCATATAAAAAATATATAGTTAAAATTATTAATATTCCAATATTCCATGCAAAATCTAATTTAGTAGTCATTATAAACCATACATATACTAATAAAGTCATTACTATCATATTCAATTGATGATTACTTGTAATTTCAATTACAAATGAATTTCCAAAAATCATCATTAATGTCATTATTAATATTATTAATATTATATGCTGTACATATCTATTTGTCTCTATCGCGTTTTTAAAACTATTTGAAAATAAATTAGAACAATGATTACTTGATATTATAATATAAACTAATAATATCAGTCTTCCTATCGATAAATTAAAATCCATTATATATTAAATAACTATTTTAAATTATTTTACTAAAATATTGTTCTTGAAATATCTATATTGTAATTACCACTGTTTTTATTATGAACATAATTCTCTATTATACTGTGAATATCATATTCATGTGGTATTATTATTCCGTTATTATTTCGTATGTTATTATTTTGTATGATATTATTTTGTACATTATTTTGTACATTATTTTGTATATTATTTTGATTTATATATTCTAATTTTTCATCTATATAATAATTTGTATTTAAATTTTTCATATAGAGTTGATCTAATTTTAATGAATTATTTTGCTTTATGAAATTATTATATTGTTGTGGTATTTCTGTTACTATTTCTTTTGTTACTTCTTTTGTTACTTCTTTTGTTACTTCTTTTGGTATTTCTGTTGGTAATTCATATTGAATGGGCATTGTTTTTGCATTAATCATTGTAATATTTTTTTTAGCTTCAATAGAATATGTAATATTATTATTGTTATTATAATTGTTATTATTGTTATTATAATTGTTATTATTGTTATTATAATTGTTATTATTGTTATTATAATTATAATTGTTATTATTGTTATTATAATTATAATTGTTATTATTATTGTTATTATAATTATTTAATTTATATTTAATAAGTAATTTTAAGGCTAAAGTAGTATTAATATTATTTTGATAGGTACTTCTTTCATTATAAAAATCAATAAATTCTTGTTTAGTCATTTTATCAAAATGAGAATGATTTAATCCTAAAGTATTTAATGCTAATTCTATAGATAATTTTTCACTATTAATACTAGTAAGATTAAATATATCATCATGATTTATATTATAATTATTAATATTTTGATTATTAATTAAATTACTATCATTTATTAAATTTGAGTTTAAATTAGAATTTAAAATTGAATTTAAATTTTGTGGTCGAAATGATTTATTATTTGAAAAATTATTATTATTAAAAAACATATTTATAATTATTATATATATGTTTTTTATTAAAAAATCTTATAATTTATTTATATTAACAAAAAAATATTTTTATAAATTATCATTGAAAATATCTACTAGTTTTATTTCATCTATTAAACCGTTTTTTTTACACTCATTCGCGTCCCATATTAAATCGTGCTTTAGTATTTTTGGAATTTTCTTTTTAGTTATCTTTGTATAGGTTCCGTATATTTCTAATATTCTATCCATCACTTTGTTTGAATTCTCAAATTGATCTTTTAATTGCTCAAAATTACCTGACATAAATGTAGATAGTTGATGAATTAACATGTATGAACTTGGTGTTATAAATCGTTTAGTACCTGCAATACTTATTATTGTCGCTGCACTTGCTGCTAGTCCTTCTACTACTGTATATATTGGTATATGCTCTTTATATTCTAATATATAATCAAATAATGAAAATCCTGCATGAACATCTCCGCCAGGTGAATAAATATGAAGATATAATGGTTTAGGTTTGAATTCCGCAAAAATATGACTTGACTTTACTTTTTTTATTTTTAATAAATATTGTCGCATCAATTTTTTAACTTCATCAACCGAATCTTCACTTACATCTGTATGAAAATATAGATGATTTTCTTTTATATAAATAGTTGAATCATCTGATCCAAAAATATCTGGAAGCTTAAATGGCGTATCTTCAGTTCCATCATCATCATCTTCTTCGTTTTTTTTTGTTTTTTGTTTTTTATTTTTTTCTTTTTCTTTTAACATATTGTTATAATAACTTTCAATTGGATTATTACCAAAATAAACTTTTGAAATAGTCCTTTTCATTATTATATAATCTATATAAATTAATCTTTATACTCATTTAAAAAAAAAATTGAAATACTAAATGTTTGTTTGAACTTTTAAATCTAAAATAGTTACTTACAAATTTAATAAAGAACGCATAGACAGCAAACAAATATATTCTAAACAATGGAGTTTTTGAATATCACTGATGAACTAGTTGAATCTAGTACACAAAATATACCATTCATCCCTATGGATCTCTTGACAAGTGATATTTACCAAGGCCCAACTTATGAAAGTAATTGGGTTATTCCTGGTTATCTAATGGCTGGTGCTTATCCAAATAAAGAAGAAATAAAACAGATTTTAGATAAAGGAATAAATGTTTTTGTTTCTCTGCAACATGAATTAGGTGGACTCAATGCACCCAGGTATGAAGCATGTTTACCCGAAGATATTATTTTTGAACATCTTCCTATTCCAGATCGTAAAACAACAGACGATAATTTGGTAATACCATTTGTTCAAAAATTAGCTAAATACATACAAGATGAAAAAATTTTGTATGTTCATTGTTGGGGAGGACATGGTCGTACTGGTACGATTGTTTCTATTCTGTTACATCTCTTATGGAAAATTAATCCCGAAGAGAGTATGGCATATTGTCAAAAAACACACGATCTACGTAAATTACCAGTAACAATTAGTTCTCCTGAAACGCCAGATCAACGAGAACAAGTTACTCGAATTATAGAAAGTTTTTTATAAAAAAAAATTATAAAAAATAATTTATTTAAACATAAAATCCATATAATGCAGGATTTATTTTTTTTTTTATATCTTTTAATAATAAAAAATTATTAATAGCTGTTTTAATATCACTTAATAATAAGTTTACTTTTTCATCAATAGGTAATAAAAAAACTCTTTTATTATGAACAATTTTTATATTTAAATATATAGTTTCCATATCACCTCCTTGACATTCAAAATTATCATAATTCTCTTTTATTAAATTTATTAATTCATCATCTTTAAAATTATTATCTACTCTCCAATTAGTTTTATCATTTATTTTTTTTAATAGTATTTTGGCTAATTCATTATATGTGTATTTTTCTATATTAAATCTAAATGGAAATCTTCTTTTTAAACCTTCATTATAACTAAAAAATGAACTATTTAATGCATCCTTGTATCCCGCAATTATACATATAAAATTACCCTTTTCTTCAGTTAATGCTTGATTTAATGTATCTAAACATTCTTTTGAAAATGAATCTCTGCCTTCTGGATTTCCTAATGAATATGCTTCATCTATTAATAATATACCACCATATGCTTCATCTATCTTTTTTTGAGTTTGAACAGCCGTATGACCTAAATATTTACCAATTAAATCAGATCTTTTAACTTTTACTATATGATATGTATCATTTGTAATTTTCCATCTATTATGATTTAATACATTTAATTTTCCATATATTTTTGATAAAATTTCAATAAAAGTAGTTTTACCAGATCCTGGAACTCCTGTTACTACAACATGAAGCAAATCTTTTGAATATTTATCATAATTACTACATTTATTTAATAAATATATTATCATGTTTAATACTTCACTTTTAATATTACTTAATCCAATCATATCGTTTAATTCAATTAAACATTCTCTTACGTTTAAAACTAACTTTAAATCTATACCATTGTAATATCTACGCATTCTACAATGATAATATGATGATAATTTTATTAAATCATCTAGTGAATTAATCTCACTCATTTCTACTTTGTTTGCTTCATACCATCTAGAACCAAGTTTTTTATGATTACAAATAGTACTAATGCAAAAATATTTTGGTTTTTTATATTTTTTTTCATTATTTTCATTATTTTCATTATTTTCATTATTTTCATTATTTTCATTATTTTCATCACTAGTATCATCACTATTAGCATCAATATTATTATTTGTAACAAAATTTCTTTTTTTAATAATAATTTTTAATGGCTCTTTATCATTACTCATAGTATAATATAGAAAGTAGAATTATTTTTATATTAAATATTATTTTACTATTTTTATAAACTTATTTAATATTATATATATTTTTATTTATTATAATAAATGGAATATTTTTTTAAAAATTTTAAAATATTAAAACTTTCAGATCAAAATATTAATTATTATAAAAATTATAAATATAAAAGTTTAGATACTAGTTTATTAACTTATTATTATTCTAATTTTTGGAATTATATTCAAACATTTGTACCAAGATTTATTCATCCAAATATTATTACATTTAGTGGATTAATATCAATTATTATTCCATATTATTTTTCTAATATTAAAAATTCTAATATTTATATGGCATTAGGAACATTTTTATATTTTAATCTTGACGCTATTGATGGTATTCATGCAAGAAATACTAAACAAATATCAATTATTGGAGAATATGTTGACCATTTAATAGATCTTATTAATTTAGGTATGATTTCTGATTATCTTTTAAATCAATTAGGAATTAGTAATATATTTATTAAAAATATATATATATCAACATTATCATATACCTATATAATTTCACATATTGAAGCATTAGAATATAAATGTTTAATATTTGAAAAAATTAGTGATATATCATTAATTATAACATTAACTATTATAACATTTTTATTAAATATAAAATTACCATCAATATTATTAAATAATTTTTTATTGATTTTTATAGCATTTGTATTTAATTTTTATATAAATTGTAGAATGATAAAACAATTATTTTC
>Ga0136644_10003568_pt1 | contig 11663 bp, 11 predicted proteins | sample C_130820_EF_Meta_FD_94780 | JGI IMG/M metagenome (GOLD analysis project Ga0136644, IMG submission 94780) | Freshwater microbial communities from Lake Croche, Canada to study carbon cycling - C_130820_EF_MetaG (v2) (version 2) | ecosystem: Environmental > Aquatic > Freshwater > Lake | place...
CAATGATGCTACGAGTTCTCCCAGCACAATTAATAACGATTTTGGTTTCTTGGTTCTCAACAAGGCTTTTAATGCGGTAGGCTAATTCCCCGTTTGGACAACATTGAGCCCCGGGAATACTCATCTTTTTAAATTCACTCTGAGGTCTGCCATCTAAAATGATCAAATCCTCTTTATCGACCATCATTTTCATTAAATCATGAGCACTCACTCGGGGCGTATGACATTGATGCTCAACTAGCTCCCCAAAGGTTTTAGATGGAAGATTTACTCCAGAAAACAAATTAAATCCGGCTTTATGCCAAGCCTGCGAACCGCCACTTAGTAGGTAAATATCTCGGTAGCCCTGCTGAATCAATGCCTGAGCAGCCTTCACCGAAACCCCAGCACCATCATTGTCATAGACCACCAGCCTGACAGATTTTCGAGGGGCTAATCGAGCCACATCATATTCAAGTCGACTATAGGGCAAAGAAGTTGCTAAAAAAAGATGCGACTCTCCATATTGACCGTGTTCACGCACATCAAACAAGGCAATTTCATTTTTTCCGTGCAGCCATTGCTTTAAGGTTTTTGCATCAACCGATTGAATCGCCATTACAAATCCATATTATTAGATCAATTTCACTGCCTTTAAGCTGTTCAAGTTTCAAGACACTATTTGCACATCACCAAGAATGCCCGAAAAACTCAGTGAATATTAAACTACTTGGTATTTAAAACGCTTAACTTTTGACATGTCTGTCCCTTCAATACGGATTAGACTTGTAGAGTCTTTGCGCTCTGGCGCATGTAAGTCACCTTCGTTGTAAAGGTGTGCATCGCCGGGATTCAGTGCGTAAGATCGGACAACCCTTACTTTACCCGGTTTGTCTGTACTAGCCTCTTCGATTTTTTGAAAATCTCTCATCTCCGTCCTACCGCTTACCTGCCCATAAATGGCCCAAGAATGTGCATGATCATGTGGGTCAGAGCTTTTTGCGCCAAGGTAATGATGGGCAAGGATACAAAAGCCTAATTCAGGATCATGATAAATTATTTCGCGCTCGCCAGTAGTTGGGGGGAGATGCTTTGCAATAAAGGCCTGATCAGTTAAAACATCTTTTAAAGCCTCTGCGACTTTTTGACGACCTGTAGGTCCGGGACTATTTTTCAAAAAATCGTGGCATTGACTAGCAAATTGTTCGAGTGTGTGACTCATGCTCGTTGACTCCTTAATGGTTTTAATAACAATATAGTACCTTAATCTGAGTCATTGAATCTGACCTAATTCGATTGCTAATTTGAATTAGATTTAATTACACATGTGCTTGTCTTACAAATGAAGATTTCTTTTCATTTTCACTTTTTTAATTTGTTGGCTGTTTTGGACTTGAACCACACTAAAGGAAGATGAGATCAGATTGCATCTTTTGAATTCATCTCATAGTTGTATAAATAAGCTAAACTATTTCAATGAACATAGCCTCTAAGCCCCCAGAACCTCAAGCTCTTTCAGCTGCACCTCCTAAACTTTCACTCAACGCACTTCGAATCCCTGGGTTTCGGTGGCATCTACTGACCTTTATGCTTGTCATGATGGCGGACAACGTAGAACATGTCATCAGTTATTGGATGATTTTTCAGAAATTTCATTCTCCAGAATTAGCGGGATTTGCAGTCTTTTCACATTGGCTGCCCTTTTTATTATTTTCGGTACCCGCAGGTGCCTTAGCAGATCGTTTCGATCCGAGAAGGCTTATTCAAATTGGAGTCTGCTTATTTATTATTTGCTCCGCTGGTTGGGCTTATTTATTTATTACTGATACAGTCGAAGTATGGAGTGCCATGACACTCCTTGTTTTACATGGTTTTTCTGGAGTGTTTTGGCTGATCATTAGTCAAATTTTGTTGTATGACATTGTGGATGCTCAAACTCTACCGAGTGCTATCCGAATTTTAGCGACAGGCCGTTATTTAGGATTATTAATTGGACCTGCGGTAGGTGGTTTTCTGATGCTTACAGCAGGTCCAAAATATGGACTGCTATGGAATATCTTGATTTATTTACCAGCGATGATTTGGCTGATGAGCGCACCCTATGGTCCAAAGTATCGCACTGGTGAGCCCCCGATGAAAAGAGCCGTTAAAGGCCTCTCCGATATTATTCAAACGATTAAAGACGTGAAGCCCATCAAACCGATTGTCATCATGATCTTACTGTGTTCTTTTACCTCCCTGCTAGTCGGTAATAGCTATCAAGCCCAAATGCCTGGATTTGCAGAAGGTCTGGGACATGGAAATCCAGGCGTTTTATATAGTCTTTTACTGGCTGCTGATGCTGGGGGCGCCCTCTTCGCCGGTATCCTACTAGAGAGTCGTGGTTTATTAAAACCCCGTCCTAGAACAGCCCTTTTACTGGCCCTAGCTTGGTGTGCCACTTTATTTAGTTTTGCGGTTAACGGTAATTACGTCTTAGCAATCTTGTTACTCTTCATGTGTGGTTTTTTTGAATTATCTTTTAACTCGATGGCCCAGGCCATCGTGCAAACGAATGCCCCTGTAGCACTTCGTGGCCGGGTCATTGGTCTTTATAACATGGCCTCCATGGGACTGCGAATTGGTTCTGGTGTGACTGTTGGGGTGGTTGGCGGTTGGATTGGTATCCATTTTTCCTTGGGTATTGCAACCTTATCCTTGATGGCCGTAATTATCTACTTGCTCTATCGCCACCAATTATTTAGTGCTTTATCGCCAAAGCAATAAAGCACTTTTGACTTCAGTGTAAATTAATTATTGAGTATTCTTGGTTGCTGTTGTAAGAATGGAGTAGCTTGTTGCCAAGCATAACCTAACTGGAGCAACGCCAATTCACCTTGAGGTTTACCAATTAACTGTAAACCCATTGGTAAGCCTTGGCAGGTACCTGCTGGAATAGCTAGTACTGGCAAGCCAGCCATAGTGGGGCCAATTACGACTTCCATCCATCGATGATAGGTGTCCATTGCGTGGCCTGCGATATTTTTGGGCCAGTCCATCTTCGCATCAAATGGCATTACTTGGGAGGCCGGTAATAACAAGTAATCGTGGTTTTCAAATAATTGCATCATTGCCTTATACCAAGCAGATCTTTTAGCTGAAGCTAAATACACATCTTGGGCCGAGTACTTTTGAGACTGTTCAATTTCCCAAATAGCCTCGGGTTTCATTTGTCCACGGTTTGCTTCTATCTGATAAAGGCCAGCTAATTTTCCACCTGTAATAAAAGGCCTCAGTACCGACCAACATTCCCACAACTGCTCTAAAGGATAATTCACCTTAGCAGGCATAATCTCCACTTGAAGGTCCTTGAAGTATGAAAATGAGGCTTCTAGGGCGCTAAGTAATCCCTCTTCCATGGGTAGATAATTCTGATAGTTTCCTAGCCAAGCAATTTTTTTGCCCGTCAGCACACCATCCAAATGCTGGTTAAAGATCTTCGGATCTTCATTTAAAGATAAAGGTGCGCGAGCATCATAACCAGCTTGTACAGATAACAACATGGCTAAATCCTGGACATTGCGCGCCATCGGTCCTTCGGTGGAAAAATGATCGTAAAAGAGTTCGGGACTATTAGCTGGTACTCTTCCTCTAGATGGTCGCAGGCCATATACATTATTCCAAGCAGCTGGATTACGTAGTGAACCACCAAAATCACTCCCGTCAGCCAGTGGTAACATATTTAACGCCAAGCTCACAGCGGCTCCCCCACTGCTGCCTCCCGCCGACTTACTTAAATCATAGGCATTGAGCGTTGTACCAAAGACCTGATTGTAAGTATGAGAACCTAGACCAAACTCCGGTACATTCGTTTTACCAATCAGGACAGCACCATTTCGACGTAAACGCTCCACCATGATGGAATCAGCCAATTGCATTTGATTTTTTAGAAGAGGTGAGCCCAATGTGGTCGCAATGCCTCTTGTAGCAGTTAAGTCCTTTGGAGCCATGGGTAGCCCATGTAATGGACCAAGGTAAAGACCACGCGCTAACTCTTGATCCTTTTCTTGAGCTTGCCGCAATAACTCTTCTTCTGCCACCATCGAAATGATGGCATTGACCTTGGGATTAAAAGCTTGAATCTGTGCCAAATAGGCCTGCATGACTTCTAGACACGAAATGGACTTATTGGCAATTTTCTCTGATAACTCTTTTGCAGGAAGTTGAATAAGGGAGTTGTTGGGCATAAATGAAAGGATTCGATCAGTTAGGTGAATGAAATTCTTATCATTTTTAACATAATTATTGATAAACATTAAAATAAGGATTAAATATATTTCTTAAATACCAAATTGAACCCACTCAATCAACCCTCAACCAACGTTACTAAACAAGAGCGTTGGTGGATGCCATTAAAAAACCAAGTATTTTTTATGCTTTGGTTGGCTTGGATGACTTCTAATATCTGTATGTGGATGAACGATGTTGCGGCTTCTTGGATGATGACCTCATTGTCTAGCTCCCCAACTTTAGTGGCATTAATCCAAACTGCATCAAATTTACCTGTCTTCATATTGGGTATTCCGAGTGGCGCATTTGCTGATATTTTTAATAGAAAAAAATATTTTGTGATCACTCAAATTTGGATTGCACTGAATGCAGCCTTGCTGTGTTTTTTAACCTTTACCGATTCTTTAAATGCCTCATTACTACTCTTTTTAACATTCACCAATGGTGTTGGACTAGCTATGCGTTGGCCGGTTTTTGCGGCGATCGTGCCAGATTTAGTGCGCCGAGAGCAATTACCTGCAGCCCTAGCACTGAATGCTGTGGCGATGAATGCTTCCCGAATTATTGGCCCTCTAGTAGCAGGCGCATTAATTGCCAGTGCCGGAACAGAATATGTTTTTGCTCTGAATATGGTTTTATCTTTAGGATGTACTATTTTAATTCTGCGCTGGAAATATCAATCAAATATTTCGTCATTACCAGGCGAGCGATTTTTTGGGGCGATGCGGGTAGGTATCCAATATGTGAGATCCTCAATGAGAATGAGGGCTGTGCTGATTCGTATTTTTTTATTTTTTGTGCAATCCTCAGCCCTTCTCGCTTTACTCCCAGTTATTGCTAAAGATCACTTTAACGGAGATGCTCAAACTTTTACCATCATGCTGTCTTGCCTAGGTATCGGGGCGATTTTATCCGCCTCACAATTACCTAAACTGCGTCATCGATATGACCGTAATCAATTGGTTTCTTTTGGTCAAATCTTACAAGCAGTAACGTCCATTGGAGTTGTACTAGTACCCAATGTATGGCTATCTGCACCGATTATGATGCTCAGTGGTGCTTCATGGATTATTACTGCCAACTCTATATCGATCTCTGCCCAGTTAGCATTGCCAAGTTGGATTCGCGCCCGCGGTATGTCTATTTTTCAAATGTCCCTGATGGGCGGTAGTGCTTTAGGTGCAGGGCTTTGGGGCTATCTCGCTGAACATACCTCAGTCACAACTGCCGTTATTACGGGATCTGTTTTTGGTATCTTTTCTGTATTACTTTCAAACCACTTGAAATTAGAAGGTGGTACAGAAGAAGATCTAACCCCAGTTTGTCCAATTGAACATCCCACCCCTGATCGTGATATTGACCATGACGTTGGACCAGTCATGATTTCTGTAGAGTACCAAATCGACCCTAAAAAGATGTTCGAGTTTCAAACGGTGATGAAAAAAGCAAGGGATGCTCGCTTAAGACAAGGGGCAGTTTCTTGGAGCTTTTTTGAAGATGCCGAGCAAGAGGGAAAATGCCTTGAGTATTTTATTTTTGAAACTTGGGCAGATTACTTAAGACGCTTTGATCGTTTTACCACCAACGATCTCAATTTACAAGATGAGCGATTTTCCTTCCACTTAGGCAAGAACCCTCCCAAAATAACGCGTCGCGTAGCAGCACCCCTGCATCAATAATCGTTTTTTGGCTTCTTAGAATTACTGATCGTGTTGGATGTTAAATTGGCTAACTGGCGGTCTTGCCAATTTTCACTTTGTTCCAAATGCTTGAGAACTCCCTCTTGGTCCTGTTTCTCACGATTTTGACTCACTTTATACTTGCCAATCAATTGATCGACCGTAATTTCCAAGCCACACAAAACGCGCATCATTGTGTCTGTGTAATCCACGGGTGCATCGGTCATTTCCCATGTAGAGTTTCTCCTTGGTTCTTGTTGATTGGTAAGGTTAGTCAAATGATGCGTTAACCAATCTTTATCCTCTTGCAACTTGAGTCTACCCGTAGCATGCACTACCGCATAATTCCAAGTTGGAACTACCTTGCCATGCTCGAGTTTCGAGGGATACCAACTCGGCGTAATGTAAGCATCTGGCCCCTGAAAAGCAATCAGTACTTGTAAGTCTTGCGAATTAACTTGATCCTTTAACCACGCTTGCACTTGTGCATACAAGGGATTTACTTTGGGTATGTGGGCTTGTAGGCAGTTACTTGCTTTGTCAAAGTAAAAAGGTAAATGATTCATTTGGGGTATCCCACCAATCGCAGTTGCTAGCGTACCAAAAGGATACTGTTGAATATGGGCTTGTAATAGACCAATATCCTTTTGCGCAAAAAGTTTAGGTAGGTACATAATTCAATTTATTTCTCTGGAAACGGCAGCGGTTTACCTTCAGGAATCGGCTCTTCACCTAAGCTGAGTAACATCGCTACCGTCACATAAGTGCCAGTAACTGCAATTAAATCGACTAATTGTTGCTCTCCCAGAATTTCTTTAGCCTGTACAAATAAAGAGTCGCTAATTTGATGATCTTTACACATCTCCATACAAACATCGTAAGCAATGGCCTCGTCTGCTAGCATATTCCGAGGACGTATATTTGCTTTTAAATCATCGGCAACTGATTGGGCTAAACCCGCCTTTAAGGCAAGTGGATAATGGGCATACCACTCAACTTGTGAGGTCCAAAGTCTTGCTTGAATCAAAATTGCAAATTCATTAATTCGAGTTGATAAAGAAGAATTAAATCGTAAATAATCCAGCAAGCTCTTCATCCGCTGAGCAAATACTGGACTTCTCAACATGACGTTATAGGGTCCACCTAAACCAACGCTAGAAATAGCTAAGATTTCTTTACCAAGATCCTGTGCAGCCGGGTCGAGTTGTTCAAGGGTAATTTGGGGAAATCGTTTCCTTTGGCTCATATTTACTTCCTTCATTTTTTTAATCAGGTCGAACTATCTTATCAAAATTACGAAGCAAGACTGTAACAAGCTTTCACTAACTACTTTAAACGGCTGGAGGCTTAAGCTATAACCACTTAATTTTCTTAAAGCGCCAGAACAATAAAGAGCAGCCGCCAAAAATCGTAAGTAATGCCATTGGATAGCCATACTGCCATTGCAGTTCAGGCATCTTTTCAAAGTTCATCCCCCAAATCCCTGCAAAACTGGTGGCGAGTCCAAAAATCCCAGCCCACGCTGCAAGGCGTTTGGTGATTTCGCCTTCATCAATCGTCACTAGCGATAAGTTCACCTGAACTGTCATCGCAATGGAGTCTTCGATGGATTCTAATTGATCAATAATTCTAGCCAAATGATCATTTAGATCTCTAAAATATTCATTTAAATGCGCCTGAGCCAGAACAACAGGGATTCTCCCACCATTAAAATGGCCAAATCTTTCTCTCAGTGGAACGCTAGCATGCTTCAAGATAGATACTTTTTGTTTTAGGTAATAAAGGCGTTCAATATTTTGGCGCCCTTTACTTTTCATAAAGATATCTGCTTCAATCTCTTCCAACTCAGATTGCAATTCTTCTTGCACTTCAAAATACTCATCCACTACATAATCCACTAGTGCATACAAGACATATGCCGGTCCCAGGGCAAGTAAATGCGGATCCTGTTCACATCTTGCTCGAACTCCCAACAGTACTTTATCGCTACGAGAACGAACAGACAGAATAAAGTTAGGTCCAGTAAAAATATCTAACTCACCCACTTTTAGACTTTTATTCGCCTGCACAGTTACCATTTGTACTACAGAAAAGATGACATCGCCGTATTCTTCTGTTTTAGGACGCTGATGACCATGTACCACATCTAGAATTGCAAGATCATGCAATTGAAACTCTTCCTGCATGACGCTTAGTTCATCTACTGAGGGCTCGAATAGAGCAACCCAAACAAAGACGCCTGGCTTTGCTAAATAATCACTAATTTGATCAATTGGCATTTCTGCAATTTTGTGACCATTCTCATATGCAACACAATTTACTAACATGAATGCCCCTTTGAATTCAATTATTTAGAGTTTAACTAAAAATTAAGACGATTTTTTTAGACTCCCCATTTTTTGAGGGAATTGGTTTAAAAACTTAATCGAATGGGATCTTTAAGCGAAATTTCATAAACACAAAGGGAGTCCATTTTGTGGACTCCCTTTCAGTAAAAACTCAGCAAAAGATAAAAATTACTTCATACTCCAGCCAGTATTTAAATTCAAATCAGTGATTAAGCCTTTGCAGCGTAAGCACTACACCAGCCTTTACCAGCAACTTGCTTACCAGCAAAAATTTGACATCCACCTGCAGCAGATCCAGCAGCACCTTTATACAGTGCACAATTGCTACAAACTTGAGTAGCTGCATGTTTTGGATATTTTGCTTTATCAACTTTAGTAGTATCTGCTTTATAACCAAGTCCTACAGCTTGGGGATCTGTTTCAGCTACCATTGGATCCGCAGCGAATGTTTGACCTGCTGTAGCAGCAGCTAAACCAGTTGCAGACAAAATAATAAATTGGCGACGACTTGCTTTCATTAGAGTTCCCTTTCAGATTTAAATTAGACAACATTGTAAGGATAATAGAAATATTCAACTCTGTTTTTTTAATCACAAGCATTTGATTTTAATAGATTTTTAAATGATAATGATTCTCAATTAATTTTAGATGAGTGTAAACCCTTGCTTCAGGGATTTACATCCATGACAAATTCAAACTCTACTCAATGAAGCTCGGCTTATTTATACCGACTGCCAAGGAACGATAGGAATTCACGACGCAAGTTAAAGTCTTTCAAGAAGAGACCTCGCATGACACTATTGAGCATTTTTGATTCCGCATCCTTCACACCACGCCACTGCATACAGAAATGATCAGCATCCATGACCACAGCTAAACCAATTGGTTTAATTTTTTCTTCCAAAATGTCTGCTAACTGAATCACCGCTTCTTCCTGAATTTGTGGACGACTCATAATCCAATCTGCGATTCGGGAATATTTAGATAAACCAATTAAATTACTGTCTTTGTTCGGCAAAACCCCAATCCAAACCTTACCCATGATTGGGCACAAATGATGGGAACAGGCACTTCTGACGGAAATTGGACCGATAACCATTAACTCATTGAGGTGGGAAACGTTTGGGAAATCAGTAATCGGCGGCATTTCTTGATAACGCCCGGCAAAAACTTCTTTTAAGAACATTTTCGCTACCCGTCTTGCGGTATCTTGGGTGTTATGGTCACTTACAGTATCAATCACTAAGCTTTCCAGCACACCCTTCATTTTTTCTGCCACCTCAGCCAACAGAAGGTCTTGATCACCAGGTTCTAAGAACTGCGCAATATTATCATTCGCATGAAACCGTTGGTTTGCTTTTACTAACTTTTCTCGAATTTTCACCGATACTGGCACACCAATTGATTCTTTAGATGAAGCCTTTTTACTTGATTTTGTTGTCATATTTTTTTAAATTTGTTGATTAACCTTCAATTAACAAGCCAGTGCCGAAGGCTCATCGATAATTACAGAGTCTTTTAACTAGTGTTTTACCGAGTTATGACTTTATCAGCATTTGAGGAATCTTTCAGAAGGTGGAAAAAATTCTCAAATGAGGATAAAAAGCCTTATTTTTTAGCGCCAATCTTCGACTCTGTGCCGTTGAGTAAATTAATGATATTTTGGCGATGACGCCAAGTGAGTAACACACCAACCAACAAAATAGCAGTGCAAATAGGTGCAAAACCAAAGAGTAATGCGGCATAGAACGGTGCAAAGACGGCAGCTGCTAGTGCGGCTAGTGAAGAATACCGAAAGAAAAATGCAATGATCAACCAGGTTGATAAAGTTGCTAGGCCTAAAATAAAGTTCACTCCGAATAAAATCCCACAAGCAGTAGCAACTCCTTTACCCCCTTTAAAGCCATAAAAAATCGGATAAAGATGCCCAACAAACACAGCTACGATGACAGCAGGTAAGGCCCAATCGACTTGAGGGCTACTTTGTAAAAAATAACGCGCAAGGACTACGGCAACCAAACCCTTTAACGAATCACCTAACAAAGTAAGGATGGCAGCTTTTTTATTGCCCGTCCTGAGAACATTAGTCGCACCAGGGTTACCCGAACCATAGCTATGAGGATCTGGCAATTGCATGCATTTACTAACGACGACTGCAAAGGATATCGAGCCGAGCAAATAAGCCCCTAAAATTAAAGCAGGTGATAAAAACAATGTTTGGATTTCTGTTGTCATGAAACTACCCTCTTGGGTGGTGGTGTTGATGAATATTTTTAAGTCTCTCGCGTGCTACATGAGTATAAATTTGCGTAGTCGAAATATCGGCATGACCTAATAATAACTGTACTACCCGTAAATCAGCACCGTGATTTAATAAATGGGTAGCAAAAGCATGTCTTAGGGTGTGAGGCGACAGGTGGCCCTGGATGCCAGCAATGATGGCATAACGCTTAATCATGTACCAAAATGCTTGGCGAGATAGATGCTCCCCGGTGTATCTACCTACAAATAAATAATCACTGGTTTGATTACCTAAAATACTGGCCCGCGCTTCGTCTACATAACGCTGAATCCAATTAGCTGCTTGGGCGCCAAACGGCACTAAACGCTCTTTATTCCCTTTACCACTCAGGATATGTAAAACCCCTTCACCTAAGCTTAGATGTAAAAATTTGATCATAATGATTTCTGAGACACGAAGTCCACTGGCATACATCAACTCAAGCATCGCTCGATCACGTAGTCCCAGCGGTTCTTCCACATCAGGGGCAAGTAATAAATGTTCAATTTGCTTTTCGGACAAACTAACTGGTAAACGCATCAGTTGTTTCGCTTGACGAAGATATAAACAAGGATCCTCTGTTAACTTATTTTGGCGAAGACAGTATCTGAAAAACCGTTTAAATACCGTTAAACGACGATTAGCCGAACTTGCTTTGTCAGCACGCTTGGCGGCCATAAAAGCCGTAAGTTCTACTTGCGTCGTTTCTAGAATCGACTTTTGATAAGTTGCACTCAACCAGTTGGCAAAAATCTCCAAATCACTTCGATACGCGTTTAAGGTATTTTTAGACAAACCATTTTCTAACCACAAGGAATCAATGAAATAAGATATCTCAGCCATACTATGCCTTAAAATGATTGAGTTATCATTTTTGGTTGAAATGGATGGATGGATTGTTTCGTTAGTCATCACCGCGGTATTTTCAAATTGAACTTAAAAATAAACAAAAAAATTAAATAACTAGACTTAAATAGACTGCAAGAACCTTCTTTTGGGTGAACAGTCCAACTGATGAAATACCTTGAATACTGCCCTTATTTTACTGCCTGATTTTATTCTCATGATCTTTGCTTGGGGATTAAATCGTTTTACTTTTCTTAATCG